>FRDC01002980.1_pt2 | contig 14722 bp, 6 predicted proteins | sample 1106171 | NCBI WGS metagenome assembly FRDC01 (sample SAMEA3930566, study PRJEB13176) | freshwater metagenome | biome: Drinking water system; feature: drinking water; material: water | place: Singapore | collected 2014-12-20 | reverse complement strand
CAATATGTTGCTCAAACATTATTATCTCGTCACGATCGTTTTGGAAATTCAGCCGTTCAGATTAATGCAGAGCATGTTGGCCTTACCTTTTTTACCAAACCAAGACTTAATTTGTCAACCGCTTCGATTCGCCAAGATCCAACACTTGCGATGCTGGACACCCTTGACCCACAAAGCTGGATGTTTGCACTTAGATGTAATCTTGACACACGCTTTGCGACTTCTGAAAAGATTAAAGGTTTAGCTGATTTAAGTCCTTGGTTTAACAGTGATTCACCCTTTAACGTTCCTTTAAGTAATATGCTGGTTGGGATTAGCGGATGGCCTGATTATAGTGTTGATTACGAAACAACCGAAACAGGTTATTTCAGTGAATCGATGACTTTTGCCAGAGGCTCTGATGAAGGCCGGCGTAATTATGATTTGTCGTGTACCTTCAGAGATATTCAAGGCGGATATCTCATGGCTTATTTTTATTATTGGTTAAAAGCCATGTCCTTGCAGATGCAAGGAACCATTGTTGCTTATCCGCAAGAACGTGCTAGTAACCGGCTTAATTATACTTGTTCTATTTACCGTTTCGTGATGGATCCATCGATGCGTACCATTACCAAATGGGCAAAAGCGACAGGATGTTTTCCCATCAATATTCCAATCGGTGAAATTTTTAATTATGGGCCAGGAGAAAGTTTCATTCATACCTCGCAACAATTTACCATTCCGTTTAAAGCAACCGTCATCAACTATATGGATCCAAGGCACTTACAAGCCTTTAACATTTTAGTAGAACGTTATGCTGGACGCGATGTGGGTTTAAAAAGTGGGGGATGGATTAAAACGAATGTAAGTGCTGAACATAATTTTGCAGGCGTTCCTTATATCGATTTAGTCTCAGGCACAAATGAGCTTATGTTTTTAGCACGCCCTGAAGAATTGGTCGATCCAACAGAGACTTATCTAGCACAAATCGATCAAACCCTGAAGAATAATCTTACTCAATATAGCCGTGCAACAGCACGTGCTTAATATTCTTAATTTATAAAAGGCTTATGAAAAAATTATGATTGACAGCACAACCTTTACCTTTGACATGCTTTCCAATCCAACCAAATTAGCCAAAGCAACCATTGATGCGATGGAAGCTGAAGATACTGGAAGCGCCTTTCAGATTAATGATCCTAATAATGGCTTTGTCATGCAAATGCTCGCCAATATGGCGGTGTTTAGTAAATTTAGCCAAAAAGTGGATTATGTCAGCAGCTTCTTTTATCCACAACGTGCAAGAAATGCCGAACAACTTTTTCCACGTTTATCGCAATTTGATTATGTAAAACTTATGGCCTCGCCCGCCACGGTTCCGTTTATCTTCGCCATGAGCAAGAGCTGGGTTATCGATAATGCGGTTTATTATGATGAAAATTACAATCGTTTAGAAATTCCTGCCAATAGTTTTATAACGGTTGGTAATATTGTTTATTCCATGTATCACCCCATCGAAATTTTAGTCAATCGCAATACAAATGCGGTAACTGCCTTTTATGATACAACCGTTGAAAATCCGCTTAATATTCTTGCAACCAACATGCTTTTGGATGTACAAGAATATACGTATAACGGGATTGAGTGGTTTCAAATCCAGTTTAACATGTATCAATTTAGTCGAGAAATTTTAAATTTTACGGTTGGAAGTGAACAAGGATTTTTAAGAACCTTTGATTATGAAGATCAGTTTTATGCAGTAAGAGTCTATACGCAAAACCGCCAAGGGAATTGGGATGAATTAGATTATAGTCTCTCCACGCTTTATTATAATTATCAAACCCCCACCGCTCTTATCAGATTATTACCTGATAATAATCAAGTAACAATTGAAATCCCGCAAATTTATTTTGATAATAGTCAAATTTCGCAAAATATTAAAATTGAGATTTATACGACTAAGGGTGCTGTTAATTATTCTTTGTCAGCAGCAGACATTAGCAGTCTTCAAGCCAATTTTGATACTAAATCTTCAGGCTATGCAGCCCCCTTCGATAAGGCTCCCAGTTGGAATATTTTTCCAACAACCACGGATATTGCAGGGGGAAGTAATGCGATGGACTATGCTGAGATTCGTGATGCAGTTGTTAACCAGCGACTTTATGACGGGGTTGCGATTACCAGTCCGCAAATCTTACAAGCAGGAAAACGGGCTGGTTTTGATTTAAGTCGCTTAGTTGATGATTTAACCGAGCGTATTTATAGTGCTTCTAATATTTTAAGAGATACAAATAATCTTACTTTACCCACTTTTTCAGGACATATTCTTTTAAAAGACGAAGCGCTTTCTGGTAATCCTTCAACTATTTTAAATTTCAGCGATGGTTATTATACGCTTCTTCCAACTACCGTTTTTAAGATCGGTGAAACAGGACTTGGTTGTAGACCATTATCCAATGCTGAAATTAATTCTCTATCCAATCTCACCAAATCTCAATTGGTGAATGAACTAAATCAAGGGAATTATGTTAGACAACCTTTTCATGTAACGCTGCTGACAACAGCGAAATCGCCTCAGGCTTCTTTATATAATTTATTATCGCCTAAAATGATCTCCCTGGTCTTTGACCGTGAAAATCCCCATAGTGCGCCGCAAATGTCGGTACTGACATGTGTTGTTGAACATCTCGCCAGTGGTACAGGCGGATATCGACTCTCCATAAATGTACAACGTTCCTCCAATATTGCGCTCAATGATATCAGTAATCTGTCCTTAACGCTTATTTGCACAACAAAGACAGGCCAGCTTGCGTATCTCCCCTTTACATATTCTACAACCAATGATCGCGGTGTCGATATTTGGGAAGCAATCTTATCAACCAATTATCATATTACCAATGATAATTATATCACGGTTGCACTTCTTGACAATGATGATCAATTGTTAAATGTCGAAATTGCTTTAAATCAGCAATTTTCTGTTTTAACAAGTTTTATAAAAAGCTATGACGTTAATGTTCCTGCTGATCCGTATCTAAATAGTTTATTACCTCTATCATATCAGCTTACACAGACAGCCATGGCGAAGCAGACCATCACCGTTTCTTTGGGAACAAATTTGTCAAGTCAAATTTATGCAGGCGTTAATACCAGTTGGGGTAATGAGGTTTATCAAATTGCTGCAAATACGGTTTATCATACAACCGATAAACCGTTATTTCAGCTTGATGAACAAGGGATTCTTAATACTCGCTATAATAGTAGTACTAATAGCCTTGAGGTTATTCAGCTCTATGCCAGTGGGGATACACCTGTTACAACCAGTGATTTAACTTACCGAACAACTGGTGTAACTGCTGTTCCCAGTAGCGGAACAACGACAACCCTTACCCTTAACAGCAGTCAAGGACTTTTGATTGGCATGTCAGCTAGAGGAACAAACATTCCAGTCAATTCTGTCATTACAGTCATTAATGGGAATAATGTTACTCTATCGCAAAAAATCACCGTTGTTATTCCAGCAAGTAGTGAGATTATTTTTACCAATCCTAATCCGCTACTTCGAACAACGGTTGTTCAACCAGCAGTTGGTGTACAATTAAGCGTTGCCTCTACCCAGAATCTTCTGGTCGGACAATCTGTTTATGGGTTTAATATTCCAGCAGGGGCTAAAATTGCCTCCATTGGCAGTGCGACTGTTTTCAGTCTTGATCGTCCAACCACCTCTGTTGTTGCGGCAAATACGCTTTTGACCATTTTGAATAAAACAGCACCAGGTGTTGTCAAAGTTGCACAAGGAGAAATTGTTAGAGATGTGAGTGGTAATCCGATTGTTATTGCTGCTGCCTCTAATCAATACCGAATTCCTTCTATCTTATTCGATGGCCGTCTCTTTGCTTCTGAAGATCCGCAAGATCAAACAATTGTCACAACTATTTCAGAATTGTTAGAAAATTATGCTAATCAAATCAGCACTATTGATGCAGGCCTCATTGAAGATAGTCAAGTTTTCTATAAGCCTGCGCGCACTATGGGACTTGCAACCTATAGTGTTGGCGGGGGCAGAGAACTTCGCCTTCCACTACAATTAGGCTTTAGTGTCTCTGTCTATGTTGATACGCCTGTCTATAATAATCCCACCCTTTTGAATACCATGTCGGATTCGATTATTCGAGTGGTGAGTGATAGTCTTAATGATGATATTATTTCTATCTCTGATATCGCGCAATCAATTAAAGAAACCTTAGGGTCTAATGCGGTTGCGATTGAGATGGGGGATATTTCTAATATCGATGGTTTAAAACTTATTGCTTTAAAAGAAGCAGGAGTTAAACCTTCGATTGAGACACTGCTTGTTTTAGAAAATGATAATAGCATTTCTCGAAAGCCTAATGTCTCCATTAACTATCTTCCCAAACCCGATACATCTGCTCTTGCTTCGATGGTTCTATAAATAAAGATATAAAGAGAGAGGGCTATCAAGCCCTCTCTCTTTATCCTTTTGATGTTATTCTTCAACTGTTGACGTCGTAATATAATTTACAGCATCTTTTACAGCAATCATTGTCAGTGCTTTGACAGGATCATCACACAGGGATAGACACATCGCCATATCAACAACTGCCTTATCACCCGTTGCTTTTGCTAAAACAATAAGGAGTTGATGAAATGGGTTTAAGGCTTCTTGTATATTACTAAGCATGCGCGCTATCGCTAAGACATTTTGTTTTAAATCCGGTGTCATCTCTTGATTGGCAGCAGTTGTAACAGAGCGAACCAGATTCATTAGAACATCTGTTGCATGATGCTCGATAAAGGCAGCATCATTGGCTCTAAGCGCTTCAAGACGATCCTGCGTTTGTGCCATCATCTCTGAGACGATCGCAACCTGACGGTTAAGGATATAGCTTAAGGACCATCCTTGCGAAGGAATGATCATACCCTTTCTAGGATCGAAATAATTGCCAAAATAAATAAGATTGGCATCATCACCGCCCGCAGCTCTAAAGGCTGGAATAAGATCGTCATTGACATAGACGTCAACCAACATATCACTGCCTTGGGGTAGAACTCCTAACAGGAAGGATTCTTGATAGCGTGTTTCGCGTAAAGCTTCATAACCTACAAGACATAAAGTCAGCGCATCATAAGCTTGACTTAGACGCTCAAGAAGAGATTCGCTCACCAAAGTATCATCTTCGACCATACGAATGCTATCGAGAAGAAGAAGAAGTGCTTTTGCATAGTCAGACATTTTAGGAAGATATTGAAGGATATATTTGATATCATTAATACCCAAAGACCAGCAGTCGATTTGATAGCGTAAATTCCCCAAATCAAATAGGAGAGTTTTAATCTCTTCTTCGCTGATCTGGGTGCTTTCCCAATCTTCTTCATCGATATGACTGATCAGCAGATTAAGCTCAGCACCTGCATGCATCTGCTCGTCAGTATCTAATGGTTTAAGCTCTGCTTTCATCCGAGCAAAATCAAACGCGGTTGTTGCATAATAGTTAACAACCGGATCGCCAGGATTAAAGATGCTGGCAAGATCATACGCCTTTAGTAAAGCACCATTGAGCCACATGCCATTGTTGAGGATCCCCCAATTAAAATAATGAAGGGTTCCCCCCGTTTCTTCGCTAGCTAAACGAGTTTTAGCAATAGAAGCAATGGTTTTAAGCGCAACCATGGTATCTTGCCCAAGAACGTCAATAAGGACGCCTTTAAACATCTTTTGGTAATAGCGCGCTGATGTAAAAACAGTTTCTTGAAGTTCTTGATGATGAACGGATGGGAGCATTTTGATTTGATCCCAGACTTCTCTAGTCTCTAAATCCCCTTCTTCATGCTCAAGCGCATAGGTTGCGCATTCAAGAAGAAATTGACCAATCGTATCTGTATTGCGTAAGACTAAAGGTGTTTGAGCAAATTCTTTATCGAATGCTTGCGCTACATAGGTTTTAATTGCTTCATCAGATAACGGATAAGTTCCTTTTAAGTGATGTAAAACATCTTCAGCAAAATCTTGTGCGTAGAAACGAGCATAAACAGATGCCAGTTCAAAAGGCGACATCTGGGTTAAAAATTCAGTCATAAGTTAACTAACCTTATATATAAGGACGATTCATCATAGTATTTTTAAAAATAGCTTTAATTTCCTGGAAGACCGCGTCCGCCACCGACAATCTGGGCAAGCGCCCGCGAAATCGTCCAGCGTGCTCCGACACCCATGCCCAACATGAAGGGACTGGTTTTGTTGATATAAAGCGAAGTTAATAAAATTTTAACTTTACGTCTAAAAGTTCTAAAAGGTGCCAAGCGATCGCGAAGACCCATACCCGATAAGGTTAACATATATTCGCCAAAATTATCGTCGCTGGCAAGAATCGTATTTAAGAAACTATTATTACCTCCCATCGACATATACATGACCGGCGTTAAATCTCTTAAAGTAACATGCATGGTAAGCTTCAGGGGAAGACGCATGGTATTAAACCCATATTGATCAGATCCTCTGGTTACTTCTAAAGACTCGATCATGCATAAAGGCGAAGAAAAAACACCACGACAATAAGCTTGACAGACAAAGGGGGAGGAATGTGAACTTTGTCCCGTTCCTCTAGGAAGCGTCCCCGCTAGCATACACGCAAGGGGGACATATTCTGACTGGAAAATAGATTCCATATCACCATAAGGCGACAGACATGTAATGGTAAAGGAAGCAGACCGTGAATAGCTACTATTCATCCACACTTCAGGAAAATCAATTTTAGCAGCGCCAGTTGCGATCGCTGCTAAAGGATCTAAGCTCAGTGTATTGCTTACGCCTGCTGCAAAACTTTTAATCCCACTAATAGCGGTTGAAATAGCACCGCTAATAAGACCGTCGCCGAGTTTACCATTCATGGAAGAAAAAGCAATATCACGGGCTTCTTGGAATTTAGAATTAGCAATTTGGGCAACTTGAGATTCGCCTGTTGAGTTTGAAAAACTTTCAGAAGCCCCTAAGCCTTTGTCGATCCTAAATCCGATAAAAAGATGTCCTTCATAAATGGCATTCGCATAGCCTGCAGCAAATTGATCAAACCAACCAATTGTCCAGTTCCGTGCTTTCTCAAGGGCAGATTCTTGACCATCTGAGTTAGCAGAATTTCCATTATTATTGGTCGAATCCGTTGGTTTTTGTGGCGGAACAATATCGTTAGCACCGCTGTTGCCAGACAAGTAGTTCCAAGCTTTTTGTAACGCTTCATCCGTATTGCGGTCTTTAAGTTTATTGTTAAATCCATTTTCAAAATAATAACGTTTGGTCATAATCCGCGCCATGTCTAACCCAGAGGATTTAAACACAGAGGAAATACCACTCATATTAGCCGCTGATGAGGAAGGATCAGTATTTAGATTTGCAATGGGAGTTGTTCCGGTTGGATCAGAACTTGATACTGCAATATCTTCATTAGATCCTGCAATATTCATGTTTGTTGCAAGCATGACTAGAATCGTATTCACAAACCGAAAATACATCGGCATGTGAGAGGAAAAAGAATAATATTTGGTAATCGGCACACGGTCGATTTGATTGGCAAGGGCTGCAATAAATTTATAAGGGATGGTTGCCATGTTAATCAAAACAATCGGTGTTGCTCCAAGGAGATACCCGATTTTCTCAAAACTAGATCCATGTCCTTTATTGACAAAATCTGCTAAATTTTTATCAACCGCTGATCCCCAAAAATTACCGAGATTTGAAAAAACAGGAATTCCAAATCCCAAATATAAAATCTGCTGATGATCATCATAATTTTCAGAATAAACTTGTCCCATGCCTAAATAGGCCTGCTCGATCCCATCAGGATTATTAGTAAGCGTTAAGTGATCAGGGATGATGTCGTCATCGATATTAAATTGGGGTAAAGGATTAATCGCGTCATTCCCCCCAAGAGAGGAATCCCTGCATTTTCTTTTCGAAAAATAAGCGGGTAAATAAGCATTATCATTCCCACTATTATTCGTATCATCTGCTGCAATGTTATTCAAAATGGTTTGAACATTTTTTTCCAAAGCAGGATTTGCAAGTGTCCCCCCGTAACTTTCATCACGCAGGGCATAATCAAGAGTATCTTTAAAGGTTGAAAATTGCGCACCAACACTGACCATAAAACACCCATGGATGAAATTGGCCGTGTCCAGTGATTGTGCAGTGCGTGCAGTAACCATGGGTGTTTCTTGTCCTTATAAAATTCTTGGTTTAACAAATACTAATTCAATATTCCCCAACGGCAACTTGCGATTTCTTCATCGACATCGCAAGGGTTGTTGCTTTTTGATTGTTGGTGAAAATAGAAGGGGAGACAACAACAGAAGGTTTTGATTCAGGCTTTTGCAGCATCGATGGTGCTTTGAGTGCCTCTGCATGACTTTGCATCGCTTTTGCGTGAGCAGCAAAAGCGTTAATTAACTGATCATGATTTTGACTTTGTTGGGATTGTCGTGCCGTTTGTTTAGTCGTAGTGCTAGGTGTCTGACTGGGTTTGGAAGAAGTAATTGATGGCGAAGGTGTCGTTAATTTTGTCTGATTATCGGATGCTGTTTTAGAAGTTGGCGATGGTTGTGGTTTGACATCTGAAGGCGATGCCATGTTACCGCCACTAACAGTTTTCAAAATATCAACCGCATTGCGTGTTCTAACTGCGGTATCTCTCACGCGATTAGCTTCAGCAGGTCGTTCATAGTCTTCCATGACCATAATCGCTGCTTGCTGCGCATCTTGAACTTGCTTTAGTTTTTCAAAAAGACGTGTTCCACCTTTAACATTTTTACCCGATCTAATCTCCCAATCGACTGCTTGTAATTGCTCTTCAAAACTCATATTCTCAACAGATTTACCAAATTTATTGAAAATATCTCGCCGGCGATTTGGATGCCACTGAGCAATACCGATTGATTTACCACCATCTCCTGGTTTTCCGTGAGGCTGTAAACCTGATTCTGCCAAGAGATTAGCAACAATACCTGCAGCAGCAGGTGTACTATAATTAAGTCCTTTAAAGAAACTCATCGCTCGTTTGATAAGATCGTTCTTGGGACCTTTAATAATCTGCGGTTTATAATTAGGATTGATTCCCCCTGTATTAACACTATTGGTATCAACAACATTACTAAACAGACTAACTATATCTTGACGATTGGCTTTATACCCGCGATCAAAAGAATCAATGATATTTTGTTCTTTGATTAACTGCTCATTCGCATCCATTTTATCATTATAATTTAAATTTGAAAATTGCTGGGCCCTGTCTTGATAAATGGAACGAACAAACGCTTTATCATCAAGCGTATCGCTATAATCGCGCTGGAAAATCTTAGACGCCATATCAGGGCCATGTTGTATCGATGTTGCCCAAAGGGTGAACTGAAGAGCATTGGATTTCATGACTCTTACTTGAATATTTTTAGGAAGCTTGCTGAGTGCTGCTTTAAATTCTGGTTGATCTTTAATACCCCCTTTTGTAAGCTGCGCTTTTTTACGACTTGCTTGTTCAGGGGCTGGTGTTCCATAATTTAAGGTAGAGAATTTTCCGGTTTGAGAATCGTAACTGGTAACGGAAGGACTGGCTGTATTACTGGTATAATTGTCAGGCGATCTAATGGGGGTTTGACTCAGTTGTGGTGGCCGATATCCGGGAGGTCTTTTATCAGGATTATCCTGATAATAACGCTCTCTTGCCTGATTAAAATCAAGTGGGTTATACGGTTTTGACGGATCAAAAGGATTACGATTTAATTGATTGTCAGGCTTTTTATTACCTGTAATCAAATCAGCTATAAACTTACTGCTACTACTATAAGCTTTATTAATGCCTTTTGAAATATAATCACTATTCTCAAGAGCAGCCCCAGCAAGTCCGCCGATAGCAGCACCTGGAACAGCGCCGATACCCCCAAAGAAGCTCCCGATACTAGCGCCTAAAAGTGCGCCTTGTGCAGCACTAAACCCAGTATTAACGGTTCTATTTAATGCTTTATTTTTAACCCCTAATTTATTATAAGCAAATTGAGCAACCCCAAGGCCTAGCCCAAGTCCAAAGCCACTTTTTAAAATGCCTAAGCCACCGCGTCCTAAAAGACCAAGCGCACCGCTAACTGTTTTACCAGCAAGAGAAGTTGCTCCTCTAATTCCAGCGTTACCTACCTGTCCTAACAGACCGCCAACACCTTTAGCCTCTAGACCAACTAATCCTTTAGCAGCATTTAATCCTAAGCGCGCCGTTCCTTTAACGGCGCCGATTGCACCTTTATTAACCGTACGTCCAATCGTTGCGCCAACACCTGTTCCACCCCGATAAAGAAGTCCTTTGGTCGTATTAAGCGCTAAACCCCCTGTCTTCCTTAAAACATAACCCCCTGCTGCGCCTAAGGCAGCGGAAATACCAGCGGTTAGATTTAAATCAGAAGCAGGCTGAGGCTTATCTTCTTTTTTGTTTTTATCTTGGGATTTGTCTTTTTCTTCTTCATGTTGCTGAGATTCTTGTAGCTTCTTCTGTTGACGCCGTTCTTCGTAAGATCCTGGTCTTAAAGACGCGGCAGCAAGACTTGCGCCTTTCATCAACTTATCGGTTAAATCTTTATAATGCTGATTTTCTTTTAACTTATTTAATTTTGCCTTAGTTGTTTCTTTAAGTTTTCTTACTAAAGAATTTTTTCTTCTTTCATTTAACTCATGAATTTCATTTTGTAAAGAAGAAACTTCGGAGACGGTTTTAACTGGACTCGTTGAATAATCAACAATATCAATAGGACTTTGTTGTTTAGGTGTTATAACTGTCTTTAATTTTGGTTTTCTTGATCTTGATAAAGTAGTTCCGATTCTACCTTTTTTAGAAGAAGATTGATCGGTAGGACTTTCTTCTAGAATCGTTTTAACCGGTTTTGATACTTCATTTAAGATTTTATCGTTAGACGTTGTATCAATATTGGTTATTTTAGATTTAGTTGGTTTTGATCTTGGTTTAATAATGGATTTTTGATACGTATTTACAGGAGATTTAGAACGGGGACGTGATTTTGTTGTCGTAGAGCCTTCAATCATCATGACATCAGAAGATGCCTGGGATATTGGATGCATCTCTTCTAAAAGACGCGATGTCTTTGTTTTTGAAACAGATCGTCGGCGAGGAGCAGCGATTTCAACAGCACGATGTTCTACTGATTCCAGGGGATCAGATGGCAGTTGATAGTCCTGCATCATCTGACGGATCGCATGAACATCTTCGCGTAAAAGCTTATAATGTTTATTTGTTTCTAAACGGCCCTTACGAACGTCACTGAGCAGTGTTTCAGTAAGAGAAGTAGCAGAATGCGTCTGATCCTCTAAAACGTCTGAAGAACCGTCTGAGGCCAATTTAACAGTTGGGATAATAGGAGCAAAAGGTTTAATACGACTTAAAGGATCGGTGACAAACGTTGCCATCTTTCCTAAACGATTATTCAGATTTTCTGAAAAGCGTAATTTTTGACTATATTTCGTTGCCCCATCTAAAAGCTTGGTCGCCGCCTGACTTGCCTTTTGGCGTACCTCGCCTAATGCTGATCCTGGAAGCGGTGTTTCTTCACCTAATTTTGCTGTTAAATGTCTTAAGCTATTTAATTTGCGTGAAACATAATTGGGAATTGCGTTAACACCGGTATACTTGCCCGGTGTTTTAATTTTCTCATGCAGTTTGGCGAGGCGAGGAGAAACATATCTTTCGTAACTATTGTGCCACCCTTCGATTTGAAAATTAGAAATATTGGAGGCAACATGATCGATATTTTTTTGCGCAATCGCTTTTCTTAAGCGCGTTAGCAATCCTTCTTTTTGTGGTAAGACGGCCGCTGTATTCATCTTGATGGCCTCAAGCTTGGAGACGATGGCTTTCTCCATGCTTGCAATACCACCAACCACTTTCTTTAAAAGCGTTATTTTCTGATAATCAAGCGCCAATGTCTTACGCATGAAAGGAAGCGTTTGCGTGCGTTGGAACTGATAGGTTCCAAGCGCTGCGTTGGCTTGAATCATTCGAAGACTTTGAGATTGAAGATCAAAATTCTTCAATCGCTTCTCAGTCGGACCTTCGTTTAACTCTCGTCTGAATTGACGTTGTAGTTGATAGTTAAGCCGTCTTGATAGGCTTCTTAGACGAAAATCATTTTTACGATTTTCATTTAAACCGAATTGATCAAGTTTAAGTTTAGAAGGGGCAAGTGTTTCACTTGCAACAACTCGTTCGATCTCATTTAACGTCCAAGACCGATTTTCAGTTGCTTCAGTATCCGGTAAAGGTACGTGATCAGTTACAACTTTATGCTTTTGAAAATTCTTAACATAATTTTCACGCGGTGGCATTTTGTTGCGAAGACGTTCATCAACAAGATAATCAACCGAAGATGTATTGATTGGGACATCATCATTCATGTGTTTTTCCTAAAAGAAGATATCATAGCTTCTTCATCTTTCATCACATCATGATGTTCTTGATTTAAAAAGGCAGGATCATCGATGAGTCTTACGTCATTATTGGTAAGCCAATTAAAATCACACATCATGTCCAGTTGCGCTGTTACCAATTGAATCTGATGATCAAAATCATGATCTTTCATCAGCGTTTCTACTTCTTTTTCAAAACGCTTGCGGGCAAAGAAAAACACCCCCATGAAGCTTAGATCAGATTGTTTTTCAAGGATAAAAGGACTTTTGGTTAAGCGTCCGAGTGAATTAAGATAAAAACAATCGATCGACTTTAACCAGTCTTGCCAATCTTTGTGATCAAAATCTTTAGGATCTTTGTTGATAAACTTAATATTAACGCCGAGTGTCTCCCCAAATTCTTTTCCTAAGTCACTTAAAAATTTCGTCGATAGATTAAGTGGGTAGATATTGAAATAATAAGTGATGGGTAACGATTCTAGTTTATAATGTGTTTCATCAATTTTGGTTTTAAGATGCTTATTGGCTGGATGAGAATGGTTTTGATTCACCGCGATATGACGTATAATCAGTGAAAGAAAAGATGTTTTAGGGGCAAGTGCAAAGACGAGATCATGATTAAATATTTCTAGTTTTTGCTCGATGATATCATCTGTATACCCAAGATGGGTAAAATAAGGATCAATTGTATCATAGGTTCTTTTTTGATAGTCAAGCAGTTTTTCATGGATAGCTTGTTGAAATTTTGTAAATTCTTCTTCACTTGTTCCTTGAAGCATTTTATCTAAATACATAACCCCTAAAGGAATATCTTTTAAAAGACTAAGATCACAGTAAATATTGTCAGGTGTAAAAAACTGATTTTGTAAGGCTTTTTCATTAATCGCCTCAATCATTTTTGGATCAAATGGCGTTTGTTCACTATCCATGATCTTTACCTTATTTAAGAATGGTTAAGCCTCATTTTATTCCTTAAGGCCTTGGTCAATAGTATGATTTTTGGGCATCGGTTGATAAAAACCAGCCTTTTATAATTCTTTAAAGTAAAAGAGATTTTTATGGCTGACACACTTCTAAAACCCAATGATATCGGGACGGTTGAGGATCCCGTTAATCTAGCCATTATGGATGTTGACGCTTTCATTCAAGATAATAAATGTCTCCCTGTTACGAATCCGTTAATGTTTGAGCCTTCCACCAATTTATTTCATCCTGATGGTCTTTATTCAGATCTTATTTTTGGACCCACAGGCTCTCCTGAGAGAATGTTGAGATTTGGTTATATTGATTTAAACACTCAAATTTTTCACCCCAAAATCTATAAGCTAATTGGTCAATTAGGCATTCTTTATACTGACATTATGAAAGGCCAAGCTTATGCCATCTTTAATCCAGAAACCCAAGATTTTGAACGGGTGATGGGTGATCCCTTTATTGTTGAAGGCGCTGATACGGGCTATTCTTTTTTCTTGAAACATTTCTTTGATTTAAAATTCAGAACAACGGATTCTAGTAAACGTGATGAACGCATTGAAGTGATTGAACAATATAAATCACGCGCACTAATCGATCGTTATTTGGTAGAGCCTGCTGGCTTAAGAGATATCGCCAGTGATAGTAGTGGTCGTTTAGTGCAAGATGATATTAATAAACTTTATATCTCCCTCATGCTTTATGCGCGCTCTATTCCTAAAGGATCAACCTCACCTTTAAGAGATCCCATTCGCTATCAACTACAATCTAAAGCACAAGAAATTTTTGATTATTTAGAAAATATCCTAGACGGTAAAAGAGGTTTTGTTCAAGGGCATTTTGCCCGCCGCAAAGTTGCTATGAGCACGCGTAATGTGATTACAGCGGCGCCTTTCATTGCCGGTTCTCCTGATGATCCTCAGCTTTTACGCGCTGATGAAGTCATGGTCGGCGTTTACCAAACCATGAAAGGACTTCAACCCTTTACCAAATATGGTCTAAATACCATTTTTATTAATCCTATTTTTAAAACAGAAGCGGTTTCTCAGATCGCCCTATCTGATCTTAAAACCAAAGAGTTGGTTTATACAACAATTACCCCTGCTGAACGCGATAAATGGATTTCGGCAGATAATCAAGACAAGATTATCAATAGTTTTAGAAATACAGAATTAAGACGTAAACCCGTGCTTATCAAAGACAAAGATAATAAAGATTATGCACTCTGTCTTGTCTATGATCTTGGCGATGAAATTATTCTGAGTCGCTCGATTGATGATCTTCAAGCCCGTTGGCCAAGAC
>FRDC01003301.1_pt1 | contig 14725 bp, 17 predicted proteins | sample 1106171 | NCBI WGS metagenome assembly FRDC01 (sample SAMEA3930566, study PRJEB13176) | freshwater metagenome | biome: Drinking water system; feature: drinking water; material: water | place: Singapore | collected 2014-12-20 | reverse complement strand
TGTCACTTCCGATCGACCGGTTTGAGGTCCATTGCGAGTCCTGTTCGCGGGATTTCGCCAAGGATAAGCTCGGGTTCATCGCGTTCAACCTCAAGTTCGTGCGCGAGGGAACCGGCACGATTGCGATGCCGGCCGGGTTCCTCGCGGCTCAAATCGGGTTTGCCGCGCTCGATGCCGTCCGCGCCGTTGGTCTGTGGCTGCCGGCCGTTATCGGCGGTCTGTCGTCGATCGGCATCGTGCGGGAGCAGGCGGCCGGCGAGGTGCGCGCTGCCGCCGCAACCATTACGGCCACGGCCAGGACCGCGACGCTTGATCCTGCTCTTGGTGCGGCCGCTCTATCGTCTGCCGCCGACGTCGCGCGCTTGGCCGAGTCACTGATCCGTGTCGGCGATACGCCGCACGCCGTCACGCTGACATCGTTTGCCGAGGCGCGCCCGGGCGAGACGGGAGATCTCACCGGCCAGTTGCGTGCGACCCTCGACACGCTTCGGCTTGCCGTCGATCCGGAAACCGGTGCGCGCCTGCTCGCGGAGCTTGCCGCCTATGAGGTGCCGTCGGCGTCCGTCACACCGCGCGTCCGGTCCCGTCGCGATGCGCGGCGCGCTGCCGAAGCTGTGGCGACGGCTCTGCGCATCCTGGCGCTGGCTGGATACGCCGAGGCGCTGGCCGCCCGCACCTATGGGGATCGCCGTGCCGCAATTCAGGCTCGCGCCGATGCCGGCGAACTGTTCGCGGCCGAGGCCGATCGGATCGTCCCAGGTCCCGGCATGGCCGATCTGCACCGGTCCCTGTTGACGGTGTCCGCGCGCCTCACCGAGTTCCTGACGCGCCGCGTCGCCGATCTAGCCCCGGTGATGATCGTGGAGGCGCCGCTGGCTATGCCGTCGCTATGGTGGGCCAATAGGCTCTATACGACGCAGGATAGCACGACGCCGCGCCGTGCTGCGCTACCCAAGGACATCGAAGCCCGCGCCGCCGATCTGGTGGCGCGCAACCGCGTGATTCACGCCTCGTTCATGCCCGAACGCCTCGAGGCCATCGCCGATGCTCAATACTGAGGTCGTGACCGTCATCGCCGGCGGCATGATCTATAACGGCTGGGAGAAGGTCTCCGTTACGGCGGCCATCGACGAGGCGGTGCGGCAGTTCTCGATCGAAACGACGGAACATCCTGGCGAATTCCGGTTCCCGCCTGGGACACCGGTGCAGATCTTCGCCAATGCCGACCTGCTCGTCGATGGCTACATCAACGCCTATCAGGCGTCGGGCGAGGCCAAGTCGCACCGCATCAACATCAAAGGTCGCAGCAAAGGACAGGATTTCGTCGATTCATCGGCCGAGCACGACACGGGATTTTTCGAGGATCGCAAGCCGGACGAGATCGCCAAGGAATTGAACAAGTGGCCGATCGCGGTCACGGCCGAGGTGCCGCTCGACAAGATCCCTTATGCACAGTTGAAGCAGGGCGAAACCCCGTTCCAGATGATCGAGCGCTATCTGAGACCCGAGGGCGTCTCGATGATGGGCGAACCGAACGGCGATATCAAATTGACCAACGCCGAGGCGGCCAAGGTGCACTTCGGGATCCTGATGGAAGGGCACACGATCAAGTCGTTTCAGGTCTCGCTCACCGACGGATCGCGTCATTCCAAATACATCGTGAAGGGGCAGAACCGTAAAGGGACAGGATCGTCGTCGCTCCGGATCAAGAAGGAAGCCCGTGACAGCGGCGTCAAGCGTCACCGCCCTAAGATCCTTGCGAACGAAACCGACACCGACAACCGTCGCGCCTCGAAACGCGCCGAGCACGAGAAGGAACGCGGCGCTGGGAAAAGCATTCAGGCCAGCATCCAGACGCAAGGCTTTCGCGATTTCGCCGGCAAGGTATTCACGCCGAACCATCTCATATATGTGCATGCTCCGATCCTGATGCACCTGGCGATGACGATGCTCATTCAAAAGGTCGAACTGAGCCAGGACAAGTCTGGCAGCCTCGCCAATCTGACGCTGGTCGACCCGCGCGCGTTCAAGGGCAAGGGCGGAACCGGCAAGGGCGGTGCCCCTGGCGCGCCGGCGGACGCAGAAACAGCGCCGGCCTGGGTCGACGGCTACTGAGGGACACAATCATGTATCAGGCCGACACCAATTCGCCCCGGCTCTCGATCCGGCGCGCCGAACTCGTCGAAACGAAGGACGACGGCGAGTTTCAGACCGCGACCGCGATGGGCTACGCCGACGAGCAATTCAAGCTCGCGCACCGGGCGCAGCCGTTCGGGCTTTCGGCGCATGCGCCGAAGGGATCGCATGGCCTGGCGCTGCTGACGAATGGCCGGCCGGATCAGAGCGTGTATCTCGGCATGGAGCATCCGGACTATCGCCCGCGCGACCTGCCGGAAGGCGCCACCAAGCTCTATGACAAGGATGGCACGTTCGTTTATCTCGACGCCGGCGGCAATCTGTTCGCCGAGACCAAGAAGAAGGCCAGCGTGAAGGCCGGCGAGGAAGCCTATATCGAGGCGCCGTCGATCAAGCTCAAAGGCAATGTGCACATCGAGGGCAATGTCACGACCACGGGCAGCATCGTCTCGGCCGGTGTGCACCAGGCGGCGGGTCACGTTTGATGCTGATCCGATACCGCGATCAGGAGGCCTGCGAGCCAGAGCCGCAACTGCTGTGGGATACCGTTTGGGTGCAGCGGCTCGATGCGTCGGGCGGCTATGGCGATTGGATGATCGCGAGCGCTGGCGATCAGGTCGAGTCCCTCGGCGGGCTGCGCGCGGAGTCCGCGCTGCATACGGCGACGCTGCTGCAACTCTTTACCGATCGCCGGCTGCCGGACGGCCGCGCAGATCCTGCCGGTGATGCCGATCCGCGAGGCTGGTGGGGGGACTCGCTGCGCCTCGATGGCGAGCCGGACGCCCCGCTCGGGTCGCTGCTTTGGACGCTGGAACGGGCGCCGCTGACCGAGCGCCTCGCCCGCGACGCTCGCGACATCGTCGCTGATGCCATGGCGGTCCTGGCTGCGCAGGGGGCCGTCGCGCGGACGGATGTCGAGACGGCGATCGATCGCAGGGCTGCATCACTGATGATCACGATCCGACACTATAGCCACGACGGTGCGCGTGCCTACGAGCAGAAATTCGGCGTTCTGTGGGCGCAAGCGTCGCGCAATGCGCCGATGAATTTCGGCGACCGGTCGATCGTGCTCGCGGGCTGATCGTGCGCTCGCCGCTTGAACCTCTGAGGGTCGCCCGTGCCATTTGATATTCCTACGCTCAAGGCTTTGGCGGATCGCACCGCCGGCGCCTTCCGTGCGAACCTGAAAGGTTCTGACGCACGTCTGTGGCCGAACAATGTCGCGGTGTCGGCAAAGGTGATCGCTGGCGCCGTCTGGGAGTCGTTCTCGTTCCTCGATTACATTTCGCGCCAGATCAACAAGACGACGGCCGACGGGATCTTTCTCGAGCGCCATGCCGCCGACTACGGCATGGCGCGCCTGCCTGCCGCCGCCGCCGTTGGAACCGCTGTGATCCGGGCCGATATCGGTGTCGCGGTTCCGGCCGGCCTGATGCTGACGCGCGCCGATGGCGTCATCTACGACACGTTGACCGGCGGCACGACGGTCGCCGCGGTCTCGCCGCCGGACGGTGCGCCGGCCGGGGCCGTTCTGGTCGAGGTTCGCGCGCGGTTGCCGGGACGCACGGGCAACGCCTATCCCGGCACAGCGCTGCGCCTCGATGCGCCGCCGGCCCGCGTCTCGGCCGATGCCGAGGTCGCCACGACCGGCATCGGGGCCGGTGCCGACATCGAGGGCGATGAAGGTTTGCGATCCCGCCTCCTGTTCCGGCTGCGAAACCCGCCGCACGGCGGGGCCGCACATGACTATGTGATCTGGGCGCGCGAGGTTGCCGGCGTCACCCGCGTTTATGTCGATCCCGTCACGGCCTCGAATGGTCGTGACTCCGTCGGCGTCTATGTGCTGATGGATGAGACCTATCCGAACGGTGTGCCGCAGGCATCGGACGTCGCGCGCGTGGCGGCCTACATCGACGACCTGCGCCCGGCCGGCGCCGTTGTCGAGGTGGCGGCGCCGTCGCCGCTGGTCGTCAACGTGACGATCACGAATCTCAGGCCGGATACGGCGACGGTGCGCGACGCGGTCCGTGCCGAGCTGGTCGACCTGTTCCGGCACGACATTCCCGTCTCGACGCTGACGAGCCCGTTCACGCTGCGCCAGTCCAAGCTCTGGGAGGCGATCTCTAACGCCAGCGGCGAGGACAGCCACACGCTGACGCTGCCGACGGGCGACGTGGTGGTGCCGGCCGGATCGATCGCCGTTCTTGGCAGCGTGCTATTCACGTAAGGGCCTCATGACCACAATCGCCTGCACGCCGTCGGCGGACACGTTCCGGTGCCCGACGAAATGGGAATTGTTCGGCCAGATCCTGGCGCTGCTGCCGCGCGGGCGCGCGTGGCAGACCCATGAAACCATCGGTGAGTTCATTGCCGGACCGAGCGCGACCTATGGATCGGCGTCGTTCGGTGGCGACCTGGGCGCCGGCGCCGAGGGCGGTGGCGAGCGGCTCACGGTCATGCAGCAGTTCTGGGCCTCCTTTGCGGAGGTCTCGGAGTTCTTGCATCAACGGGCCTGCGCCCTGATCGACGAGATGTTCTGCGAGACGACCAGCGAATTGATGATGGAGTGGGGCACCGATTACGGGTTCCCCGATTCCTGCGATCCCTGGCCGACTCTGTGCGACAAGGTTCGTGCGCAAGGTGGTGCGACCTGCGCTTATTTCGTCGGCCTCGCCGCCAGCATCGGTTACGCCGTCGAGTGCATCGATGATTGCGGGTCATCGGCTGGCTGCGATCCGGCCGGCCTGATGGTCGCGGGCGGTCCGCGCCCCGCGCGCATTCACATCCGCATCTCGGCAACGGACAGCCCCGCGTTGACCGAGGTGCCGAATTTCGCAGCCGGCGCGCTTGTTGCCGGTTGCACGCCGCCATGCCCGCCGGTGCCCGAGGATATCATTTGCCTCATCGAGCGCTGGAAGCCGGCCCATGTCATCGCGACCTATGACGTCGCCTAACGAGGGACTCCCATGAACATCGTAGGCCCGCACGGCGCCGGCGTCCGCGAAACCACGACGCGGCCAACGGACACAGCGTCCGGCAATGCGCTCGATACGTGGTTCGAGGATTGCGTGGCGGGCAATCCGAACACTGGAACCAAGGTGCCGTCCGTGTGGCTTAACAAGGTCGCCGCCCTGTTTCGCCGCGCTATTCGCGGCATGGGCGTCGCCGATGTCGAGTCCGGAACGACCAGCGATGACATGCTGCTCGATGCGATCAAGCGAGGTGCCACGCTCAAGAACGTCGGCAGCGGCGTCGATCTCTATCAGGGTCAGGATACGATCAAGCGGCACCTGATCAGCCGTTTGTTCGGCGGCGCCAACGTGCAAGTCACGCCCGTGACGGTCGACGGTGAAACGTCGGTTCGGATCTCGTTCACGGTGCCCGGATCTGGCCCGACGGGCAACACGCTCGGCAACGTCGGTGACGGCGCCGACGTCTACAAGGGCACGAATGCCCTCGTCGAGGAACTGCGCGGCATCAAGGGGATCGGTCCGGTCTCGTCGGCGGTCAACGGCGACAATGTCGAGATCGGATTGACCGGCGCGGCGTGGACGCTGATGCTGCGCAATGCCAATTCGACCGGCCAGCAGGCCGCGACGACAATGCTCGCCTTGACCGAGGAAACGTCGCCGGCGGCGGCCGATTATCTCCTGCTCGGCAAGAACGCGGACGGCGCGCTGCGCAAGATGCGCCGCGACAAGCTGCTCGGCTTCGGCGAGATCGTCGCCTCGGGTTGGTTTCAGGTCACGAATTGGGCGACGAATCCGCCGACGGTCAGCAACAAGCTGAACGGCATCTCAGGCATGACGTGGATCAGCGGCGGCAACGATTTCCAGTTCACGTTCTCGAGCGCGCTGGCAGACGAGTTCTATATGGTCCACCGCTTCATGACCGGATCGCTCAACGTCCGCGATTTCACCGGCGGCGGTGGCTACAACGTCACTGGCCAGATCCCGACACAAGGCGATGACGGTGCTTATATCACCGGACCCGGATTGCCCGTGTTCGATGTCACGGCCACAGGGTTCAAATTGCGCCCGGTCGGCACCCGCAAGGAATATTTCTATGTCGTCAAGTTCCCCGGAGTGTAAGGGATGACCGATATCCTGAAATTCCGAGGTCCGCGTGCGGTGTCGACACGCCCGGCGGCGGCATCGGGCGGGGAAGCCTGGGCCAAGAACGCAACAAGTCCCGGCAGCAACGACGGCACGGTGATCGATGCCGATTGGGCGAACGAGGTTGTCGCGGCTCTGCGCGCCATCCATACCTCTCTCGGCCAGCCCGCGTCGGCCGATGCCGATCATGCCCTGCGCATGGCGATCGAGACCTATGTGCAGGCCCGCGTCGATGCCCTGGTCGCGGCCGCTCCGGGCGCCTTGAATACGCTCGACGAACTCGCCGCAGCGCTGGGTGATGACGCCAATTATGCAGCAACCGTCACGACCGCGCTCGCTGGCAAACAGCCGCTTGACGCGACATTGACCGCGCTTGCTGCCATCACGACCGCCGCCAACAAGCTGATCTATGCCACTGGCGCGGACACGTTCGCGACCGCTGATCTCACGGCTGCGGCGCGCACGTTGCTCGCCGCAACTGCGATCTACGCGAGCAGTAACAAGCTCGGACTCGGAACGGCATCGCCAGCGCGGGATATCGAAATCGCGACCGTGACCGCATCACAACTGCGGTTCTCAAATCCAAATGATCCCGAATACTATCGCGAGATCGGACGCGACAATACCTCAAGCGGAAAATTCCGTGTCACTCGGCGCCAGGGCACCGGTGGCGGCGCTGTCCATGACGTGACGATCGACATCGCCGGCAAGGTCGGCATTGGCCAGGACAACCCGAATAGCGCTCTCGACGTCAATGGCACCGTGCAATGCGACGCCCTCCGCATCGATGCCGCGCCGGCATCGGCGGCAGCGCAGGCCGTGACTCACAAGCTGTCCGTGAACCTCAACGGAACCACGTACTACATCCTGCTCAGCAACGTCTAACGGGGACTCCATGCCCATCACATCGTCCGACATCCAGCAGCGCCTCTCCGGTGGCGGCGCGAACACTGATCCCAACGCGGCGCTGGGTGGCGCCAAGTCATCGACGCAGATCACCGACAACACCTTGCACAATCTGTTCGACAAGGTGACGGGCGACGAGTCCGCGGCCGGGGACACCGAATATCGCTGTTTCTACCTGCACAATGCGCACGCGACCCTGACCTGGGAAGCCGTCAAGGTCTGGATCGGCACGCAAACGCCATCCGCCGACACCTCGGTCGAGATCGGCCTCGGCACATCGGCTGTGAACGGCACCGAGCAGACCGTCGCCAACGAGTCGAGCGCGCCGTCGGGCGTGACGTTCTCGTCGCCGTCGAACAAGGCTGGCGGCCTCTCGATCGGCGACATTCCAGCCGGCCAGCATAAAGCGATCTGGGTCAAGCGGATCGTCTCGGCCGCCGCTGCCGCCGTGAATTCGGACTCGTTCGTGATCAACTTCGAGGGCGATACCGCGGCATGACGTGGGCAGCAACGATCGAGCGCATCGCCGAGAATCCGGTGCCGAACGGCACCAGGTTCGCCACGGTACTGTTCAGCGATGGCCCGCGATCATTCCGCCGCGAGATGAAACTCGCCGCCGGGTTGTCGCCGGCCGCGATTGCCGACGCATTGGCGGTCGAGGTTGCGAACCTCGAGGCCATGGACAAACTGACCGTCGATCTGGCGTCGCTCGTCGGCGCCGAGATCAGACCCGGCCAGCCGCGTCCCGGCACGGTGAAGATGTGGCAGGCGCGCGCGGCCTTGCGGCACGCTGGCCTGTTCGATACGGCCAATACTCTGATCTATGGCTCTGGCCGTGCGGAATGGATCGAAGCCTGGGAATACGCCCCTGAAATCAGTCGCGAGGCTGCCATGGTGAATGCCATGGGACAGGCGCTGAACCTGTCATCGGATCAGATCGACGACCTGTTCCGTCAAGCCGCGACCATCTCCGTCTGAGACCTGATCCTTGGCCAACCTGATCTCCTATGCGTCCGGCAACCTGACTGGCGCCGCGACGTGGAAAGCGGCCGAAGCGGGGACAGGATCGGCGAGCCCGACCGTCACCACGAATGTCACGTCGTCGACCACGAGCTACGTCAATTGCCCGCAATTCACCATCGTCAACGGCGATGTGATCGAGGGCATCCTGATCCATTGCCGACGTCTATCGGCCACCGGCACGTTCACCGTCGGATTGTTCGACGATAGCGTCAGCACAACGGTCGCGCAGCAGGAGGTGACAGTCAACGCCAGCGACCTGCCGGCATCCCTATCCTGGGTGTTTTTCAAGTTCTCCGCTACGCACACGGGCGACGGCGGCGCTGACTATCGGATCGGCATCAAATCATCAACGGCGAACACGGTATCTGTAGCTCGCGCATCCGCGACGGCCGCGGACTGGTGCAAGCTTCTGCGCACGTCCGCCACGGCCACAGCAGTTGCAGCGGATAACCTCTATGTCGTCGGCGAATGGACGGCAGCAGCGACCGGCAGTGACGTTACGGTCACGATGGATTCGACGGCTGCAACCGATTACGGCCGCATGGACATTGGCCAGCGCGGTATTCTGACCTGGGGCACGTCGGCGGCGACCGCCTATGTCCTGCAGATTTCCGGAATTCTCAACGTCTGGGCGGGCGGCACGTATAATCAGGGCACCGTGGCGACGCCGATGCCGCGCGACAGCACGGCGACGCTGCAGTTCGACTGCACGACGGATGGCGAATTCGGCCTCGTCGTCAACGATCTCGGCACTGCCGTCCTGCAGGGGCAAAGCCGCACCAGCGGCAAGCTGGTCGACCGGTGCCTGCTCAGTGTCAACGAGTCGGCAGGATCGACGTCGCTCGATGTCGACACCGATACAGGATGGCTCGACAACGATCGGATCGCGGTTGCGAGCACGACGCGAACGGCAACCGAATGCGAGACGGGAACGCTCAATGGCAATGCCGGCGCGTCGAGCCTGACGGTCGACGGCTTCGCCGGGGTTGGTGGCGGGCTTGCATTCGCTCACCTTGGGACAGCCCCGGCGCAGGCCGAGGTGATCTTGCTGACGCGCAACGTCGTGGTGCGATCGGTGTCCACCACGGCCATGGCATACGTGACCGTGACGGCTGCCGGCAACCTAGATGCCGACTGGACCGAGTTCCGCTATCTGGGCGAGAACGTCACGGGCAAGCGTGGCATCGAACTGCAGACGACAACGGGCGCCGTTACCATCGACTATTGCTCGATCTGCGACTGCGAGGATGGCGGGCTGTATCTCACCGGAACCAGCCTAACCGGAACGCTTGCCGTCACTGATCTCGTGATGTGGAACTGCGCCAACGTCGCCGGCACGTCGGCGATCAGCAATGCGGCAACGTCGGGCTCGCCGACGCTCACCGACATCATCGTGATCCGCGTGGCCAGCACCACGGCTGCGGTCAACATCGCCGACGTGGGAACCACGTTCAACGGTCTCGTCGTCGTCGGAGCGTCTGGAACTGGAATTCAACTTGTCGAGTCCAATACGATCCCCCTCCTTACGACCATTAATAACCTGACGGCGCATGCGTGCACGAGCTATGGAATAGTAGTGCAGAGTGGTTCGTTGCACATCACCAACATCAAGGTTTGGCGCTGTCTCACGTATGGGTTCTATTTTCAGGGCTCGTGGTGCCGGTTAGAGAACGTCGAGCTGTTCGGAAATTCACAGGCCAATATCTACTATCCTGGCGGCCACGGGACATTCATCAATGTCACGTCGAATGGAGATACATCTTTCGGCACAACTTACGGTGTTTATTCTCTGGCCATAATCATGGATCTTATTTTTCTTAATTGTAACTTTTCGACGGCGTCCGGGATTAAGACGGCAACGACGTATGACATTTTTCTGGGAACGGCGCTCGCGGCGGGCCGCATCGATCTGCGATCGACCAAGCTCGTGGCCACGCTGGAGGTCGGGAACAACAGCAACCTTGCGGATCGCGGCATCATCACGAGCCAGAAGCACGATCAGACGAACGGCAATCACAAGTTTTGGCTGCGCGGCGGCCTCGGCCAGACAGATGCCACGATATACAAGACGGCGGCGCCTTCCGAACGACTGACTCCGCTTAGCGCCTCGATCAAGCTGCCGTCGGGACCACGCCTTGCCGCGGTCGACTCCGGTGGCACGCGCGATGTCTCGGTTTGGGTGCGGAAATCGCAAGCCGGCGACGGCGCTGCCTACAACGGCGCGCAGCCGCGTCTGATCCTGCGGCGCAACGATGCGCTGGGCGTCACGTCCGACACCGTGCTCGACACGATGACAGCATCGGCCGGAACCTGGGAGCAACTCACCGGCACGACGCCGTCGGCTGGCGACGACGGCGCGTTCGAGATCGTGGTCGATTGCGACGGGACTGTCGGATGGATCAATGTTGACGATTGGGCGGTGACGTGACGACTCCGGCAACTGGCGGCGCAAAATACTGGTTCGCCGGCCAGCCGGTTTCTGGTCTCGATCAATCGATCGATGTTGGGGCGACGAAGCACTGGGTTTTCGGCCAGCCTGTCCCGACCGTAGCGACGCCCGTCTCGTCGAGTGTTCCGGTCGGCGCGACCATGACGTCGATTTTCGATGTTCGTGGCGCGGTATCAGACACGGCCACGATCAAGGCGGACCTGCGCGNNTGCGCGTGCTCGTGGCAGACACGGCGACCATCAAGGCCGACGTGCGCGCGGCGGTATCCGATACGATCACGGCACTGTTCGAGATTTCCGCATCAGCCGCCGCGACAAGCTTGCGGATGTCGTTCGATGTGCGGGCCCTCGCCGCCGACACGGCGACGATCAACGCGGCCGTGCGGAATCTGGTATCGGACACGGTCACGCTCGACCACGCCTTGCGCGGGCTCGTGGCGGACGCTGCTACGATCAAGGCCGATGTGCGGGCGCCGGCATCGGACCTGCTGACATCAAGAATCGATGTTCGCGCGCTCGCGTCCGACACGGCGACGATCAAGGCCGACGTGCGGTCGCTGATCAGCGACACGGCAACGATCGGCCACGCTCTGCGCGGTCTCGCCGCGGATTCGGCGACGATCAAGGCCGACGTGCGGTCGATCGCGGCTGACACGGCAACGATCAAGGCCGACGTGCGCGGCCGAGCGGCTGACACGGCAACGATCAAGGCCGACGTGCGGGCGCTCGCGTCTGACACGGCAACGATCCGATCCGACGTGCGCGCACCGGTTGCTGACACAGCGACGATCAAGGCCGACGTGCGCGCCGTGATCGCCGACACGGTGACAATCAAGGCCGACGTGCGCGGCCGGGCGGCCGACACGGCGACGATCAAGGCTGACGTGCGGTCGCTCGCGGCCGACACGGCAACGATCAGGTCCGACGTGCGCGCCATCGCGGCCGACACCGCGACGATCAAGGCCGACGTGCGCAACCGGCTTGCCGACACGTTGACGGCACCGTTCCACATGCGGGTTAGGACGGGCACGACCCGAACCGCAATCTGGATCGTGCGTGGGGCCGGCGGGGCCGGGCGCTCCGCACTGTTCGATGTTCGCGCGCCGGCGATGCGGGCGGTACCGGTCCTGTTCGATATCCGCGGGCGTTCGGCGGCGACAATCGCGCTGCCGTTCGCGATCCGGAACATGGCCGGTGAGCAAATTGCCGCTTTGTGGACCGTCCGCGGGCTCGCCGCAGATGCGCTGGTCGTGCGCTTCGGTATCGACGGCCTGCTCGGTCCGATCAAGATCATAGCGAGCGCCGGTCCGGCCGTGATCGTGCTCGCGCCGCCGCCGCTGCCTGTCGTGGACATCGAGCCGGACGTCGCCTTTCCAACGATCCTGTCCGACGTGCGCGCGCCGCGCATCGAAACGTCCGTCGCGTTCGTCGGCGGGTTTGCCAGAACAGATCCCGCGCAGTGAGGACAGCCATGCTGCTGCCGACGACGACGACGAAATTCTCGGCCGTGTTCAAGGACGCAGCCGGGACGGCATTCGACCCCGGCGGCGTTCTGCTGGTGCTCGAGGCGCCGGACGGCACCCGCACTGAATACGTCTATGGCGAGGACATCCAGATCATCCGCGTCACCACGGGATCGTTCCGCGCCGACATCAACCTCGATGCCGCGGGCACATGGATCTGGCGCTGGGAGGCGCTGGGCACACTCAAAGCGGCCCATGAGGGCAAGCTCGTGGTGCGCGAAACGATGCTGCAGGGGGTGTGATGTCCCGGTTCCAGATCTGCCTTGCCGAAACCCTGAAATGGGAGGGCGGCTATAGTAACGACCCTGTCGATCCTGGCGGGCCGACGATGTGCGGCATCATCCAGCGCGTGTATGACGCTTGGCGGGACCGTCATCATGCGCCGCGCCGCTCCGTGCGCGAGATCGAGCGCGCCGAAATCGAGGCGATCTATCACGCCAACTACTGGCAACTGGTGCGCGGCGACGAGCTGCCGCGCGGCATTGATCTCGCGGTGTTCGATTTCGGCGTCAATTCTGGCCCCGGCACCGGCATCAAGGCGCTGCAACGGGCGCTCGGCATCAAAGAGGACGGGCACCTGGGCCCCGCCACGCTGCAGGCGTGCTACGAAGCCGAGCGCGCAGGCCGCGCCGGCGAGATCGTGGCGCTGATCATGCAGCGGCGCCGGCAATATCTGCGCTCGCTGTCGACCTTCTGGCGCTTCGGCAAGGGCTGGCTCCGGCGCTGCGACGGTGTCGAGGCCGCCGCCGGCCGGGACGTGTTCCCGGCGCGCGATGCCGGCAACGTCGCCGTGATGCCGTGGGACTCGGCGCCGACTCCCGACACAGACTCCGATCGGCAATCGGAATCGCAGGGGCGCGCCGCGCCGCCGGAGCCGGCGACGAAAACCTATATTTCCGAGACAACTGGCACCATCGGCGGCTTATCCGGCGGTCAGATCGGGATCGAGGCGGCCGCGTCGATCAACCGCGTGAAGGCGCGGGGCCCATGGACGATCGCCGACGTGCTGCTCGACCTGGCGACCAGCCCCGTGTTCTGGATCGCGGTGACAGTGCTCGTCGGCGCCGCGTTCGCGTTCCTGCAACGGCGCTGGCAGAAGGTGGCAACATGATCCCGTTTGCAATCCCCGCAGCGCTGGGCGCGCTCAAGGCCGTCGGGCTCGGCGGCGTCGTGGCCTGGACTAAGCAGCGGCTCACCGGACCCGTGATGCTGGCCATCGGCGCCGGCGTGCTCGTCACAGTCACGGCCGTCTCGATTGCCTGGCTGGTGCATGACGCCAAGGGCGGCGCGCAGGCCGCATGCGAGGCGGACAAGCTGCAGGCGGCGCTTGCCGAGGCAAGGATCCGCGAGCAGCAGATGGTTGCCGCAATCGAGACCGGTCGGCGCGAGTCCGAGCGGCTGCAAGGCCAGGCGCGCGCTGCCGATGACGAGATCAAGAGGCTTGAAGGCGAATTGGGGGCGATCCGTGAGACATCGAAACTCGAGACTGGCCATCGTCCTGCTCTGCGCGGCGATGATCCATGGCTGCGCACAGGCCCCGCCGCCGGCTCCGGTCGTCGTTGAACTGACGCGCGCGCGCTGTCCCGATCTGCCCGATGCGGACCGGGCAGCATTCGCCGCGCGCGCGTCGCGGCCACGCGCCGACATCACCGGCGACGATGGCCGCCCGTGGGTGTCCGTCCATGCACTGCAGGCGGCGATCGACCAGCGCGATCTGATCATCGCGCGCATGGCGAGGGCCGGCGCCGCGACTGTCGAGGCCTATCATCGCTGCCGCGACGGGGCGCAAGGGCCGCCGCAGAGCCAGGCCGCGGCTGAGCAACGGACAGGTCCGAAATCATGACGTCGCCCTTGATATGGCCGACGGCGCTGGGCCCCGGCGATCCCGTGCCGCCGCTCGAAAACCGCTATGCCCCGGCAAGGAGGCCTCGCCATGTACCCGCACCAGCCTCCGGGGCAGGATCTGAATATAGGCCTGATGCTGGGCCGCTTGCTGCAGGGTCAGGAGACGGCCGTGAGCCGCCTGGATCGCATCGACCGCCGCCTCGAGACGGGCGAGGCCTGGATGCAGGCGCACGACCAGAGATTCGAGAAGATCGAGGCGGCGGTGGCCAAGCTCGAGAAGCGGCCGGAGATCGGGCGCACCGAGCGGGTGATCAAACAGGGCCTGCAATGGGCGATTCCGGGCGGCGTGCTGTGGTGGACGGGATCGATCGAGCAGGCGCTGAAAGTGCTGCAAGCGCTGGGCACGGCGGCGAAGTGATTGCACGATCTGCAACAAGTCAGCGGACGCGGCGCGGCACCATCGCGCGCGACGTGAAAGCGGCGACGCTGCGCCTGCTCAATCGCACGACGAAGCACGACCGGCGCCTGATGCGCGTCGCGCTCCTGTCGCTGATCGCGCTGGCCGCGAGCGAGGTCTACAAGATGTTGTGAATTCGTCTGACGAAATCACCGCGCGCACGTCCCTCGGCGTTGCGGTGTCAAGCCGGGTGCGCGTGCCCGGCCCCGCCCGCCCCTCGGCCTCGTCCCCGAGGGGCGGGCTATTTGTGTTTGGGGGGTTATCCTTGTGTC
>FRDC01001255.1_pt1 | contig 14732 bp, 19 predicted proteins | sample 1106171 | NCBI WGS metagenome assembly FRDC01 (sample SAMEA3930566, study PRJEB13176) | freshwater metagenome | biome: Drinking water system; feature: drinking water; material: water | place: Singapore | collected 2014-12-20 | reverse complement strand
TAAGACAGCAGTTCAGGAAACAAAAATGGCATCGAAGATTGAATCGCTCTCAAATAAACTTGGGACCGCAAAAAACCTAACTGAGGCGAGAGAGGCATTCAAAGATTTATCGGGAGCTCTAGTGCCTTTATTTGAAAAGAAAAAACAACCGGGTTTTGAGATTGTTTCTTGTCCTATGGCGAAGGCCAAATGGATACAGCGGAGCGGTGACATTAAAAACCCGTATTACGGAAAAGAGATGCTCTCTTGTGGAGAGAAGGTTAGCTAACCTTGTCCGTGTGCCGAGCGTTGTGGGTCTCGGCTGCGTCTTACGAGAAAAACGGTAAGAGCAATAAGAGCCGCAATAACTGCTAAGATAAACACGATACCTAGCGCCATACCCCATGGGCCCATGGAGCCACACATAGGACACATACTATTCATCATTCCCATTCCATCTTCTGCATGTACGGAATGAGATCCGCTTAGGAAAAGAAACGTAATGAATCCGAAAAACTGTTGAAGATGCTTCATATGAAATTCCCTTTCGACTGGACCGCCAGTTTCTCTCTAATTATGCAAAATCTCGACCAAAACAGTTTTGAATTCTTGAGTAAATGTGATGAAGAGCTAAAATACGGGGTGAAAATGGAAAAGGCTCGGAGCAATGACTAAAGCCATGACACCTCGTCTTCGAAAATTTGTTCTTACCACGCATATTACGTTCTCTGTTGGGTGGCTTGGTGCTGTGGTGGCCTACCTGACTCTGGCCATCACTGGCTTGAATAGCCAGAAGGCTCAGATGGTGCGTGCCGCCTATCTTTCAATGGAGTTGATAGGTTGGCTTGTTATTGTTCCACTGAGTTTTGCTTCTCTAACGACCGGTCTTATCCAATCGCTAGGCACGGGGTGGGGTTTGTTTCGGCATTATTGGATTCTCGCGAAATTTGTACTGACCTTGATTGGCACCACCATTTTACTTCTGCATATGAGGTCAGTGAGTCGCATGGCAGGTATAGCGGCAGAGGCGACATCATTGTTGAGCGGCGATTTTAGACAACTGAGAGTTCAACTCATAGTTCACGCCGTAGGCGGTCTACTGATCTTACTCACAGCCACGGTGCTATCCATATACAAGCCGTGGGGCATGACCAGGTTCGGACGGGGCAAACAGGCCACCCGAGTATAAGAATCTTGGATAAAAAAATGCTTAACTCTCAAAGTAGGTATAAAGAACTGATTGTGGCTTGGCAACGCGTGCTCTTCAGTGAAACCAAGGAGTTCTACCCGAGAACTCCTGGAAACATGATTTAGGTACTTCCAACTCCCGCAGTACGTAGAGCTTGCTCGCTGACAGTTCCCGTTTTGCAGCAATCCCTGAGATTGCCATTAAGGACAATTGCAGGGGCGCGCGTGATTCCGTAACGCTGCCTTATCGCGACGTTCGTTGTTTGGGCATCCTTTATTTGAGGCATAGATCTCAGTATCACAGTATCACATGATGTGCAGGCCATTTTCTTTACAAGCTCGACGACCGGCTTTTCACACAGAGGACATCCTGAGATGACTTCGATTTTTCGTTTTGCCATATAGATTTCCTTTTCTTAATCAATGCCATCAATCTTCTTTGGTGATCCTGCGCCTGTGCTAACGTGTTTCGATATTGCTATGTATCTCCGATGATACCGCCAGTCTCATCCATGAGACTAAAACCGCATCCTGAATTTCTCGCAAAAAGTCAAAAACACAGGCCTTTCAAATCCTTAAGCCTCTTGGCACCCAACCGTCATTTTCTTGCATTTATAAATATTGAGAACACTGAACAAGGACGAAAGGAACAAGACAAAATATGAGTTACGGAAATTGCCCCCGCTGTGGGGGATGCGGGTTTGAAACCCTCCAAACATACGGTCACTGCGCCAACTGCCTCTACTGCGAAGATTACTACCAAGACAGTGAAACCGCCTATTACCAGTCAATGGCGTGCTTAAAGAAAATGATTCCCTACCTGGTAGATGAAATCGAACCAGACGAAATTGAAAGTCATGAGGAGGAAGTGAGCGTAACAAAAAATTCGGAGGACGGCGAGGTGTTAATGGGTGCTTAGAAAAGATGAGGAGGTTCAAAAAAACCAAGAAAGGAAAAACAAATGATTTTTAGAGCTATAAAGAAGATCAAACAAATGACGGTGACGTTCTTGCAATCAAGCTCGGACGATCTGGATTGTTACTACAGAATTGAATACCCCAGAGATAAATCACGCACGTTCACACGACAAGGGCCATATATCCCGGATGTATTCTAAGCGCCAATGGAAGTTGATCCAGGACGCTTATCACCTCTTACCTGAAAAACTACAGAGCGTGCTTTGGAGTAGGTTTGTTGAAAATCAATCGATCTACGAAATTTCCAAGAAGTTTAGAGTTTCATGGACCGAGGCAGACAAACTGATCGATGCTGCCATTAAAAACCTTAAAGAAATTTATGAATCAAATGAAAGGACAAGCAATGCAAACGAATAATGAAAAAGCAATTCTCCTCGAAGTTTTTCGGGGAAGCACTGACCAAACAGGAAAAGTTGTTCCCGTTCGTCGTGTGGGCCGATGTAACTTCTATCCTTCCTCTGGGAATCACGTCATTCACGTTGATCTCTTTGGTGGGCAAGGACTGACCTTTTATCTCAGACCATCGCCTGACACCTTCACTGGCGAAATGAGGATCTGCGTTCGGGAACAACTCAAACAAGAACCTGGGCGCTATTTCTACCGGCAAGTCGGTATGGCCGTTCTTTGTGATGAACCTAACGAAAATCTTGTTTCTCTCGAGTGGGATTTTCTGGGGAACCGCGAAATCTATATGCGAACCGTTCTGCCCAATGAAGGATTCAAAGAAAGTGAAAAATTAACGGCCTAAAGAAAGGAGAAGCTCTGAATACCATAGCTGAGACGAACGAGCCCATTAAACTCCGATGGTATGATCCACTTTCACATCAATCTTTTTCAGCCGGAGTCGCCTTTTACAACGGAAGTTACGGCGACTACACTTTAAAAATCAACGTATGCCGAGGGAAATTTTATCTCAGGCCATCCTCATTTCAGGATCAACAAACACGGTTTCGAGTTGAAAAGCTCATAAAATATAACGACGCCTTGGTTAAAGAAACAGTCGGCCACGGTGTTATGGACGAATCAACGAAAGGGAAGGTTCACATTAAATTAGCGGGTTATACAGATGTACTTATCTTGGGTTAAGGAGAACAAGGCGGGGATTTTCTCTCTCGCTTTAGCGGTGGCCGTACTTGTCCTTTTTCAATTTTTTCCCGAAGTCAGTTTGGCCTATGGCGGATCTGGATTTGAAAGTAAGATGGAAGGCATTAATTCAAGCTTGATCACAAAAATTCTTCCTCTTCTTTCAGTGCTTGGCCTCGTTTATTCAGCCATTCTTGCAATTCAAGGTGACGGCGAGGCCAAGGGAAAAATTTTGATGGTCATGATTGCAAGTGTCGTTGGTTTTATGGCGCCTGTGATTATCGACTGGCTCAAAAGCATTGCGATGTAGATGGAAGAACTTAAAACATCGACGGTACATCGCAAGCTGGATGCGAAGTTGAAAATTGCGGGCCTAGAAGTGATGGATTTGATCGCTGTTCTAATGCTTGCAGCCGTGAGCAATCTGGTTTTTGGGGGCATGAAGTTTGCCCCCGTTTTTGTCCTGCTTCTCCCCTCGCTTTTAGCCGCAACACTCTATTTCGCTAAGAGGGACAAGCCAGAAGGATTTCTTCTCCATCTCCTACGCTACTGGACAACTCCCGGCCTCTATTCCGCTGGTTACTTAAATGGCCAGCTAGAACAGAAAAGAAGGAAGTTATTAAAGTAAAAGCTTTGGCGGACGCACTGCCTTTTTGGCAGTTCCTCGGTAACTACGCGATTTTTTCGGATCACTCTTTTGGAATTGGGTTCAAGTTAGCGGGCATCGATATCTCCTGCCTTGATGCTTCAGAGATCAACTTAGCTTCTGATAGGCTGGAAAAGCTCCTGGTCTCTCTTGAGCCGGGATGCCGCCTCCAGGTTCTATACCGTCTTACTCCGAACGTCATGTCTCAAATTGAAGACCACCTCGCGGTGAGCGCGGAGGCAGACAGTAACATTAAGGATGTTGCGCGCTTTCGATTTACCCACCTCGCGAATTTGGCACAGCAGGGATTCTTCTTCAAACCAGAGGTTTACCTATTTGTGCGATCGGAAGCACCGAAACTGAAAGGATTGAAATTCTTTGAGCGAATTGAGAAGTGGCAACCGATGGCTATATCTGAAATTTCCAACAAGCTTTCAGTTTTTGAGAAAACAGTCAATCTTGTTCATTCCACCCTTTCTTCAGCCGATCTGAAGCCAGAAATTTTGGATCAAAAAACTTGGACCAGTTTGTTATTTCAACGGTTGAATCCTGATCGCGCCGAGGCCATCGGTGGATTTAACTATCGGAACAATTTCGACCCCTTTTGTGATTCGATTGCCCACCAGCTTTGCTTAACCGATTTGGAGGTACACAGCAAAGGTATCAAAATCGGAGAAACCACTTCGAGAGTGATTTCTCTTAAAACTCTACCAGAACGCGAGACATTTGCGTCGATGGTAGACGCTCTACTGAAGCTTCCATTTCCATTTGAAATCAGCCAGACAATTTACATTCCCGATCAGCGCAAAGAACAAGAACGCCTCCAGCTTCAGCGAAGGCTAGCGGCCTCTATGGTTAAAGGTTCAAAAAATGTTCGTGATTTAGAATCTGAAGCTCAGCTCAACGATCTTGAAACCTTAATTGAAGAATTGCTTTCTGGATCAGAGAAGGTCGTTTACATGGACCTGAATGTCATCATTCAAGGTACTTCCGAAGACGACTTGGATGAAAAGTCCGATGCAGTTTTGAAGTCGTTTCGCCAGATGAACTCTTCTGAGGGGGTACTGGAAACGCTGCCTTGTTTTGAAGGCTACATTAAAACTCTTCCCGGCGTTTGCGAACTTTTTCGGTCCCGCAAAATGAAAAGCTCCAACGCGGCTCATTTCGTTCCGGTGTTTTCAAGCTGGAGCGGCAACGATAAACCCGTATGCTTAATTCCAAACCGAGATGGAACATTGGTGTCGATAGATCCCTTTGCTCAAGAACTTCCAAACTGGAACGGTATTGTTTTTGGCGGAAGCGGCTCCGGCAAATCGTTCACCGTGTGCCAACTCATTCTTAGTTTTATTGGTCAAAAGCCCGAACCCAAAGTCATTTGGATCGACAATGGTGCTAGTTCCAAAAAACTCATTGAAAGCTTTGAAGGCGAGTTTATTGATCTTTGTCTTGAGTCAAGTATAAGGCTGAACATGTTTGACTTGGAGGCGGGAGAATCAAAACCACCTCCCCACAAAGTGAAGCTCATTTTGGCTGTACTCGAGACAATCCTGAAGGAAGACGAGCGGCCTTCTCTTCCAAAACGTGAAAAGGCAATGATTGAGGAAGTGATCTATCAAACTTACGAAGCTTGCCATCCCTCAACACCAACGTTGTCCGACCTGAGAAAGCACTTGGCAAGTCATGCGTCGCCAGAAATGCGCAACTTTGCGCAGACCCTCTACAGTTGGACGGGTGAGACAGCATACGGGAAGCTCTTGGATGGCACGTCAACAGTCACTTTGAAAAAGCATCTTACCACCATTGAAATTAGCGGCTTGAATTCCCACCCGGCTCTGCAAAACGTGTTTTTGCTCCTTTTGACCAATTTCATTCGCAGTGAGGCGGCTCGGGATCTGAATTCTCCGTACCTTTTAATATTAGATGAGGCCTGGCGCGTGTTTCAAGCCTCAGAAAGTGGAAGAGAGTTCGCGCTTGAGTGCTATCGCCTATTTCGCAAATTTCGAGCGGCGATTTTGTGTTTAACTCAGAACTATCGGGATTACCTGGCTGACCCACGGGTGGCTGAAAGTATTTTGCCAAACACAACTCATATTTTTGTTCTCCGTCAGGGCAAAATTGATTGGGCTGATTTTCAAAAAACAATGGGTCTTAAGGATGCGGAGATTGGTGCAATTCAGAGTTTAGAAATTAAGAAGGGAGAATATTCCGAAGTGTTTTATATGCAGGACCAGAAGCGAAGTATCCTTCGCATCAGGCCTGATCGGCTGTCCTACTTGATATGTACGAGCGACGGCAGAGATCGTGCCATGATCGAGAGCATGAGTGGTAAGCATCTTGAACTAAAGCCCTTGAGTGTACTGAAGAAAATTGTTGAAGAAGAGAGCCAAAGCGCGTGAGGAGACTTCTATGTTCAGGAGTTGCATTGATATTACTTTGCTGTCCGTATCGCGCGCATGCTTTCACCGACGGCTCGGGGTGGGTCCAGGTAAGCTATCTTATCAAGCTCGTTGAAGAAAGCATTCGGCGCTACTACCAACTTCAAACCATGATTCAGCAGTCTCGAGACGCGCAGAATTACATGCGGGAGATCAATCGAGGGCTTAATGATTCAATTCGTCTTTTAGAGAGTTTGCCGATCAGAGACGAAAACATCCTGGGACATCTTAAGAGTTTTCAAAAATCTCTCGCCGAAATTGAAAGGATATATGGAGCAATTCCTAAAAGCAGTGAAGCGACGGTCCAGAAATTGAATGACTTAGCTGTGGCCGAAAGTTTGAAGATGGTGACAAACGCGAATGAGTATGCGGAGAGGCAAGAGACCAATGCAGCAGCAATCGAAGCTCGGTCGTGGGATATGTCCCCTAAAGGGGCTGCTCGTATGCAGGCTCAAGTCAGCTCTCAAATCCTTTTGACCTTAAATCAAATTTTGCGAATGAACGCTCAACTTCTTAAGATGCAAAGCGCTCAGGTCGCGAACAACAATCGGTCTGAGAAACAGGATGTAATGAGATTTCAACGATTCGCGAGAGAAGTCGGTCTTACTTCGAAAGCGTTTAGCGGCGGAATTGAACTACCGAGGTTCTGATTGTTTGACTTTCTTCCGGAGGTCGCTCGTGAACTTCGAGCACACACTCTTGGAGTGTATTGGACACTTCTTGTCCCCGTCTTTGTTGTCAGTATCTTGACCGAGTTCTTTCGACTGCCAGACGGAGCGCCAAATGTAAACAAAGTATTAAAACGCCTTATTATTTCGGTGCTGCTCCTTATGTCATTTGATTGGGTCATCAATGCCATTGCGACCGTCGGTGACGGGGTCGCAGAACAAATTGATGGCATTAAACCTCTGTGGTCAACCCTTCAAGAAATCGGTCAGAAATTTTCCGACGACTCTCAGGGCACTTGGTTTGAAGTCCGGTCAACAATTGTCTACATACTTGGCCTTCTTTCTTATTTTGTCGCGTACTTGGGCGTATTCACGGCGAATGCTCTCATTCACTTTGTGTGGACCATTCTTTATATTGCTTCACCCTTAATGATCCTGGCCTACGTCCATGAGAAGTCTGCTTATGTAACCTCAAGCCTCTACAGCGGTCTTATAAACGTTGTTCTATGGAAAGTGGTCGCGTCGATTCTCGGCGTTCTCATGTTAGAGCTGATAACCTCCAATCAAACTGGCGAGGATTGGGCTACATCCTTTAGTTTTATCGCAATCAACTTGTGTGTCGGACTTTCATTATTGTTCGTCCCTACGACGACAAAATCATTGCTAGGGGATGGCCTAGGACAAATGGCAAGCGGCCTTGCCATGGCTCCTGCCTATGCGGCGCTTGGCGCGACAAAAGTCGCAGCAAAGGCCACTCTATCTAAGGCAAAGAGCACCGCGATTTTTGCGGGTCGGCCCGTAACAAATTATCTCGAGGGGAAAACCCGTCCAATACGAGACAAAGTTAAGACTGCAAAGGAGAGATGGGAAAGTTTCAATCGTTTGCCCAAAAAAAATGAAGGATACAAATCTAAACAGAAAGGACTATAGAAATAGTGCTAAGTGATTATGAGGAGAAGTATGTTGAAAAGTGGTCTGGAGTTCAATCGATCTTACAATTTCAGAAGAGATTGATCGTCGCGCTCGTTGGTCTCGCCGGTTTTCTAGCGTTGCTAATGGTCATCACTGGAGATCCAAAACCAATTGTCGTCGAAAAACGAGATTCGCTGTTTGAGCCGCTCGTTGTTCAGAGGGACCCAGTGGCACCATCGGAAAAATCGGTGGGCGAGCTCCTAACTCAATTTGTACGTTTACGTTATGAGTGGGACTCCTTTAATCCTGACCTCATCATAAAGCAGCTAGAACCCCTGACTACCGAGGCATTTCGCTCAAAACTGCTCAAGGAATTCGGTTCTAAAGCTCATGAAAACAAAGAAGGAAATTCGATTGAACAGTCTGTGAGTCGTATTCGCCCCGCAGTGGATGAGAAAGCCGTGCTTGCAAGCTTTGATCGCATTCTGAGAGTGAACGGAGTCCCCCTTGTGATTCCAACACAAGTCAGTGTCCTTCTTTCGGAGGGACCTAGGACTTCTCTCAATCCTCTTGGACTATATGTTAATGGCGTGATCGAGCATGAGGAGCGTTAGCATCGCGTTTGTTTTCATACTATTTTTCGTCCTGTCGCCCGCCGCATTTGGCGGGCGTGTTCGGACCCTAGCAACGACATCAAAGGATATGCCGGTTATTTACCTAATGACCGGCAGGTCTACAGTTCTTAGATTTCCGTCAACACCGAAGAAAGTCGTCATTGGAAATCAGAATTACTTCAATATCGAATTTATTGATTCTGATCTCACCATTCAGCCTCTGGGGTCATCGTCGAGCAATCTCTTTGTCTACGGGGACGGGTTCACTTACGGATTCTTACTGAACGTGGTCCACGGACAAGAATACGACGATTTAGTTTTCGTCAGAACATCATATCCCAACGAGGTTGATCCCGCAGTCGTTAGAGAGCAAAATCAACCTTCAAACTCGAAATTGGTTACTCGACCGCCAATCCACTTCTCGCTTCATGGAGTTCGGAACAAATTATTTGCTATAGAGTCAAGCTTTCTGAAATGGAACGAGCGCACGAAACTCTACTATGCGGATCTTTTTGTCAAAAGCACGAATGGAGCAATATCAGTTCAGGAGGTCAAAGTTGATCTCATTCAAAGCGGCGTGAGTTTGCTTTCTATTCCCCCGGTCTTTGATTGCGATTCAATCGCGGTCCAATCGAGTTGCCGGGTGAGGCTATTTATTTCGTCGCCCAAGAGAATAAAGACCACGTTAAAACTGGCGTATAAAAGCAAAGATCACAACTTTGAAATAAAATGGAAAAACTGAAACGGTTTAAGGAGCGTATTCATCCAAAGAAGTTCACTCAGTGGGTGTCTAATTACTTTTTTGAGAAGGAAGGCGGGAAAAACCGATTCCGATTTGATCGAATCGGCAAGCTTTTCGCCATCGCTTTGGGACCTCTCTCCGCATACTACGTGATTTTTTCCGATCAGGATTCAAGCTACATAGGGCGCTCTCCAACTTCGCTTTACCCCAACAATAAAGGGCCTGGTTCTAGCAGCGGGAGAAACTCAGCCATTTCGCTTCCAATCGAAAAATCCGGTCGCGTTATAGGTGGACACCGATCTAATGAGGCTCCACCCAGGCATGTGCGCGATCCGGTAAAACTGATGGCGAAACAGGTCATCGTGAGAGATCTGGGAGGTCTTGGATATGGATTTACTGTAGGCTCAAATGTCGTCGGCGAGCTTCAAAGCACCATCGACACAAGAGATTCCAATCAGCTCGTCCGTGTGGTCCTTCCCTTTGGCGCTCGCAGTAAAGACGGGACTAACGAAATTCCCAAAGGCACGTTATTGATGGGGAAAGTCAGCTACCCTGGAAAAGGAGAAAAAGTTTTTATCAACTTTGTTCAGGCTGTCCTTCCCGAAGGGAAATCGCTGAAACTATCTGCTCAAGCTCTTGATCCCAAAGACTACTCCTCCGGTCTCTCAGGTGAAATCCAAAGCCAAGCGAAAACTCGAGCTCTATCCATTGCAGGCCTCAGTATGGTTCAGGCTATGGGTAATGTGATGACCGAGAAAGAGGCATTAGGGCAAGGCTTTCAGGTCACTCCCAAAGCCAATCTATCCAATGCAGCCCTTGCAGGGGCGGCCCGTGCCGCAGAGTTAGAAGCGAATCGAATGCAGGACCAAGTACAAGCCGATGATTATGTCCGCGTTGAAGCAGGCACTGTTGTCATTGTGAGCTTTACGCAAGAGTTCAATCTTTAAACCGTGAAAGAAACAGGTAAAGGGAAGAATAGTCCCGGCGCCAACTTCTTTGCCGCCCTTGAAACAATTTTCTGCACTTTTGCGAAGTTCATTGCGTCAGTTTGCCATGAGGGCCTGAAGCGCCTTCCGTATTCGTCAGTTTATCTTTGGGTGTCGATAGTGAACCTGGGCTTCATGTGCTTTGCGGTGACGTATCGGCCTCCTAAAGTGCTTTCTGTATTTCTCCAGGAGCGCGATTGGCCACTTTTCATTCAGAGGTTTTTGCTTCTCAAAGAGAATTTCATAGAACGGTTCTCTCTCCTTTTGATATCGACTTACATCGCCTACGTTTTTTGCTTCGGGCTTCGTTCGTGGATCAGGGTTAACCGTTTTCAGCGAAGGCTAGATCGATTGAGAATGGGAGGTGAGAGAAATCAACCCAAGGTCGTAAGGGTCATTCACGATGAAAATCAGAAAATTAAGCTCATTTTGTGCTCTGTCGGTATCGGAGCGGATAAATATGAGACCCGGAAAAATGATCTGGAGGCTGCGTTCAAACTAAACATCGAATCTATTAAGGCCCAAGACGGCAGTCCTCATATGATAACCATTACGCTGGCAAAGGTTCCTTTAACGTCCATGGTCTACTTTGATGAGTTCAATCACGAACTGAAAAACGAAGGTGAGTTCCTGATTGGACAATCTCGTCAGGGCCTTATCGTGCAAAATATCGCAGAGTTACCGCACATTTTGATCGCCGGAACATCAGGCGGCGGTAAAAGCGTATTCTTCAAGCAAGCGCTTGTTGGTTTGATGCAATCCACAATCAGGTCTGAATTTTACCTATTGGATTTCAAGAAGGGCGTTGAATTTGGTGTCTTCTCAGGAATTCCAGGTGTGCAAGTTGTGAAAACCAAAGACGTCGCGCTCGCGACGTTAAAGAAAGTTAAGTCTGAAATGCAATCTCGCTTTGATTATCTCGAGTCAAACAAGCGGACAAAGCTAGACTCTTCAATTGATCCTCATTCACGCATTTTTGTTGGAATTGATGAAGCCTCAGAGCTCTTAGCCATTCCAGATCGATTCAATCCAGATAAGAATCAGATTCTTGAATGTCGAAGCATAATTAACGACCTCGCAAAACTTGGCCGGGCCGCCAACATTCATCTGCTCATTGCGACCCAAAAAGTGAGTAAGCAGATTCTTGAAACATCTTTACAAGAAAATATAGGAGGCCGAATGGCGTTTCGGATGGCCACTATGAGTAACTCCGTACAAGTCCTTGGAACGAAGGACGCAAGCGAGCTCTCGGAAATCAAAGGGCGAGCAATCTGGCAATTTGGGACAAGGCAGGTTGAAGTTCAAGTGCCTTTCATCGACGAGAAAGATCTAGATCGAAGAGTCAAAGTGATTGCGGACTGCCGTGCGAATGCAAAAAAGGAAACCGCTTCGGCGGTGGAGCATCGATCAGACGAAAAAGGTATGACTTTAGATCAACCAAAACAGAAAGGAGAATTCTCAGTTTGATTATATGAACGATATCGATTCAGTAAGAAGCGTTGCTCCGCTCGTGCGAATCTTAGCTTTTCTCTTGGAGCAAAAAGTATCCACCACGGTCCAAATTGCCGACTACTGTACGCCCGAATACAAGCGCAGGTACGTTTTATGTCTTTTAAAGAGCCTCATAGAAGCCGGGTTGGTATCCTCTAAGATAATCTCGATGGACAAAGCCAGTCCGGTTCGGATTATGAGTTTGACGAAGGCTGGGCTTGAGGAGTTGAAGCTGCAATCCGGTCTTGAGCTCGACAAAGTCCAAATCAAGTCCAACTATCCGCTACACGATATCCAGCTCGCCTCCATAAGAGCTCAATTTGGAAGGATCAAAGAATGCGACGTTTTTCTCACGGAAAACGTTTTGCAGTCTCGAATTCTAGAAGACGACATTCCAGATCTCACCTTATTCAGAGCGCAGCGGGTGGATGCAGTGACAAGAATAATCATCGGCAATAGACCAATTTGGACACCTGTCGAACTTGAGAGGGGGCACAAAGGAAAACTAAGGTACAAAGAGCGCATTAAAAGGATCTATCAATCAGACTTCTTGAAAGCTGTTTTGTTCATCTGCGAAACGCCGAGTTTGAAGGAGGGATTGGTCCAACTTGAGAAAGACATCTATCCAAATCAAAAACGGCGCCTTCTTTTCTGCGATCTTCCGACATTTCTCAAGAGCAATTCTAGGATCAGGTTTTCAACAAGCGACAATGACAATCTAGATTTACAAATTGGACCGAGTCTCCGCTCATTTTATCCAATTCTCGATCAAAGCTTCACCCACTCAATTTCCTAAATGGCACAAAAGCGATTCATAGACGATTGTGCGTTTGATGTGCGTTTCGTGTGCGTTCGGTATGCGTTTGATATGCGCGAGGGTCAAAAGAGACATTTTGTCTAAGTAGCGGAGTTTGTGGCGATTATTGAAGAAAAAACTGAACGAAAATTTCCTACCACCCCCTAATATAGGGGGTCATACGAGGTATTTTATTAAATTTCAAAAAAATGGATGTATTTCAACTCTCCTTCTCGCGAGTTGTCTCGTGAGTAACGGATGTTCAACTCTTAGTGACTCACTGATTGTGGGAGCTGGGACTGGAGCCGCCACTGGCGCTCTTATCGCAAGCAACCTTAAAGGTAATAGCAGTGAGCAAGCTCTAGGAGGTGCTGCGATTGGTGCTGCCATTGGACTTCTGGGCGGCTATCTGACTCACAATGGTTTGCAGAAAAGAGACAATCAAATCCGACGGGAGACCCTGCTGAATCTGGAGCGTTATGAAACGAGCGGTCCAAATACGGCGCCAGTACCCGGCTCTACTGCAATTCACATGTTGACCAAGCCTACAGTGGATGTGGAGTGGGTCGATACAAGAGTAGATGGGAACAAGCTCGTTGAGGGACACCGAGTGTGGCGTGTCACTGACAGCCCTAAATGGATTCCAGGAACAGAAGCCAAGCCAAAACAAAAATAATGTCGGTCAAAGTTACTTTGGAGTCCGGGGCTGCACAAGCGGCCAAAGACATGATTGATATTCTTAAGTCTGAGAATCCGGGGCTGTCGATCACGACATCTGATCTGACATCATGGATTGTCTCAGAGTTCAAGAGAAGTCATTTCGACAAAGCCAAGCAGGCAATCGTCGATGCGCATTTCAATCCAAAGGCTTACTTGCGGGCAAGAATGAAGGGTGCTCGAACGAATGAAGAGATCTCCTCAATCATGGAGGAAATCCAGCGCAGGATTCACCCGAAGACCGCCAGGAAGAAAACCGAAACGCAAAACACCTAGTTCTGTTGGATTTTGCGGGGTGAGCTCTTAAACCATTGGTTTACGTCTACTTTCAGTCTACAAAAAGCCTTGAGGAGGCGAAAATTACCTTCTGCGTAATATTGGGCTCTACACTCAAATGTTCTGACATCTGATGGTTAAGGCCCAACAATCAACGTGACTGAATTTAGTGGATGGAAGTCGTGAACGGCACTTCGTAGTTCGCCCTCCCAGAAAATGTGAGTTGTTACGTTACCAAAGTAAAATGGCGTAACGGGCTCCTCTGCTCCTGGGTTGATGAGTAGAGACAATCCCTGTGCCCACGTTTCCTGAATTGCTTCGTCCGTTCCTAGTTCATACGAATATGGGATAGGCTCTGCAACTCCGGGCAGACTACACATTCCCTTTCGAAGAATACTCATGTCTTGCTGGTATCCCAGCTGAAATGCCATGCGAACAAACTTTGAAACTGTCATCTGATTACTGAAAAGCACTGCGCTTATGTTCTCGGTATCCTTTTGTCCAAAAAATCTCGATGGAATGACTTTAGTTCCCGTCCTATGCTCTTCGATATTCTTAGTCCTTACAATCATCGTTCCATCTTCAGTCCAGTCCGGGAATGACGTCGTTCCATAGACGTAATTGCAAAGTGGAGTGACGGGGTACTGTGAGGCCATTGGTTCATGGCAAGCCTGAATTGCTATTATTAATGCTTTTCCCTGGCACTGAGTAAGATCCCAATATCGTTTACTAAGTTTAGAAAACAAAGGACTCCCAAATCGAATTGGAACTTCATTCGTGATTTTTTCGATCAATTCTCGACTGTCAAAATCTTCAAAATGTTTTGCTAAGTTTTGGAGTTTCAGATCGTCGGGAGGACTACTTACGGTCGCTTCAATACACACTTCTTCGTTGCCGTTAGAGACAATGAAATCTGGCCGCTCATGCTTTTGAGAGACCTTTAGTTTGCATTCGTTTAGAAATGCAAAGAGCCCAAGCTCAAACACCCTTGCCTCGAATCCTTGCGTTTGGAATTGCTCGATAAAGTTGGAATCCGGCTTGGGCATCATGTTGAAGATCTCATTCATCAATTGCCGACAGCCTTGGTGACTTGTCGAGATCGATACCGACTTAAAGAGTCCATGCATTTTATTTACAGCCACTACGGGTTTAAAAATGTCTTCCATTTAGATTCTCATTAACGTGAGATCCGACCTAGCCCCGAACTCCGTTAGAGTTTGAA
>FRDC01004969.1_pt1 | contig 14739 bp, 4 predicted proteins | sample 1106171 | NCBI WGS metagenome assembly FRDC01 (sample SAMEA3930566, study PRJEB13176) | freshwater metagenome | biome: Drinking water system; feature: drinking water; material: water | place: Singapore | collected 2014-12-20 | reverse complement strand
GCGTGACTGCCGCGGTCTCGGAGATCGTGCGCCCCGCCACGCCGGCCGACATCGAGGCCGTGTGCCGGCGCATGCGATGGGCCGACCGCCTCGAGCTGCGCGCCGCCGGCGAATCGGTGGGGGCGTTTCGCGCGCGATTGCTCGCGGAGCCGCCCGGGACCGTCTGGTATGGCGAGCGCTCAGGCCGCCCGCTCGGCCTGTTCGGCTGCTGGATCCGGCACGAGGGACTCGCCGCGATGGGTGTGATCTGGGCGGTGTTCACACCCCACGTGGACCGGCACGCTGTGTTCGCCGCGCGGGTCGCCCGTCGGTTTATCGCGGAGTCCCGAGCCGAATGTCAGCTCGTGGGCAACTATGTACACGTGCCGCACGTCGCGGCCCAACGCTGGCTTCAGGCGCTCGGGGCCGAGTTCGGCGGCCCAGTGAGCCACGGCCCACGCCAGGAGCCGTTCCTTCCGTTTCTGTTCGGGAGTGTGCGGCCCAGGGCGGTGAACGATGTGTAACCCGACCGCGCTCGGTTGGGCCGCATTCGCGGTCGGCGTCGCCGGGATCGCGGCGCAGGACCGCGCCCAGGCCCGCGCGCGGCGCGCGGCCGCGCAGCAACAGGCGCGGAACGAGGAACTCGCCCGTCGAGCGGCCAAGGACGCCCAGGCTCGGGGGATCATCGAGGAGAGCCGCTCCCGCCAGGGCTCGAGCTACCGCCTCGCCCAGATCCGCGCGCGCCTCTCGGCGCAAGGGCTGGACCTCGGGGAAGGGGGCGCGTTCGACCTGCTCACCGGCGAAGCGAGCGTGGCCGAGGAAGAGGCCCTCACGATCCGCACGAACGCCCGCCGCGAGGCCTTGGCGATCCGCCAAGCCGCGGCCGCAGGCTCGACCGAGTGGCGGATGATGGACGCCCGCTTCAGTGCGGCGCGGATCAGTTCCCTGAGCGAGGCCGCCTCGCTCGGGATCGACTTCGCGCGGAGTTACCCGCGCGCCCCGTCGACCGGACTCAACACGCCCGGCCCAGGGGCTGACCTGATCGGTCCGCCGGCCTAGTGCCGATCGTCCCCAAGCTCGCCCCCGAGGTGGGGCTGCGGCCGTTGCCCGCCGCCGCGCAACCGCTCGGGACCGGTGCTGGCGAAGGGCTGGGCGCGCTCGGCGAGGGCGCGCAGAAGATCGCGGCCGCGCTCGATCGCTACGCCGCGCAGAAACTCGAGGAAGCCGACGGGATCGCCGTCACCGAGGCGGTCGGGAAGCTCTCAGACGAAACGATCACGCTCGTCTCCGAGACGCAGAAGCGCCGCGGCCGCGAGGCCGTCGGTGCGACGCAGCGCGCGCTCGAGCAATTCGAGGGCCGCGCGAACGCGCTGCGCGGGCAGCTCGCCAACGAGCGCCAAGTCCAAGCCTACGACCGGATCCGGCTCGCCCGCCGCGCCGAACTCCATCAGTCGCTCTTACGCTGGGAAGATGACGAGATCGAGCGGTTCGGGGACGAGACCGCCGAGGCCTCCATCGAGTCGGCGATCCAGCGCGCCCTCGCGCTGCGCGCTGAACCCCAAGCGCTCGCGGGCGCGCTCGCCGAGATCCAGGCGCTGCGTGCGACGCAAAGCGCGCGCAAGAAATGGGACCCGGCGACGCTCAAGATGCTCACGCTGCGCGATACGAGCCGGCTCCATAGCGCGATGATCGACCTCATCCCGGAGACCCAGATCGACCTCGCCCGGGCTTACTACACCGACCACAAGGACCAGATGCTCGGGACCGACCGCGCGCGGATCGAGGACTATCTCGCGCGCGGCGAGAAGGTGACCCGCTCGATGGCGGCGACCGACTCGATCCTGAGGCAGACCGCGACCCCCGAGGCGGCCTACGCCGCGGCGCGTCAGCTCCCCGGCGCGATCCGCGACGAAGCGATGCAGCGGCTCGACGACCATTTCGCGCGGAACGAGCGGCTCGAGGCCGAGCGGATCGAGACCGCATGGCAGAAGGCGCAAGAGGAGTTCCGCGCCGCCGGCTATCGGCTGGCGGGGGTGTCGATCAAGACCCGGACAGCGCTCCCCGCGACGGGCCCCTACAGCGAGGAGCAACTGCTCCAAGCCGAACGGGACTGGCATACGCCCCGCGTCGATCCGTACGCCGGGCTCGCGGCCTACGCGCGCTGGTCGCTCTTGCCCGACGCCGACAAAAAACTCGTCGATCCCCTGCTCATGCTCGGCCGCGCGGTCCCGCCGGACCTCTTGCGCGCCGCGATCCGGGAGCGCGCCGATCTCGCGAACCCGCCCCAGAAAGGGGTGTCGTTTGCCCAGATCCGGGACCGCGCGCTGGCTCAGGCTGCCGCGCGCGGGGCGTTTGCCGGCTTGACCCGCGATCAGGAACAGACCCGCCGCGGCCAACTCGCGACCTGGCTGCTCGACCGCCTCCAAGGGCAGGAGGACGAGAAGGGCGCCTACCCGGCCGAGGTCGCGCAACGGACCCTCGACGAGGCCACGATCCAGGGCAAGCTGCGCCAAGATTGGTGGTTCGATCGCCCGATGTTTCGTTTCGAGGTTCCGGCGGCCCAGTCGGATCGGTTCTATACTGCGCCCGCGGAGGAGCTGTCTCCTCGATCCCCTGTCGAGGCCGCCCCGGGTGGGAGTCCCTCCCCATCCGGGGCGAACTTCCCGCGCTATTACGACACCCTGCGCTCCCAGGGACTCGACCTCCCGCCCGATCCTCGCGCTGCGCCGTTCGATGTGCGCGCCATGTATCGCGCCGGCATCCAACCCGAACGTCAGCCTGACGGCTCGTTACGGGTGCCCGAGCTGTTCCGCCGCAGCGGCGACCAACTGCCGGATGATCCCCCGCCGGCGCTGCGCGCGCAGTTTGAGGCAGCGCTGCGCGCACGCGGCCTAATCGCGACCGACGAGGCGATCCGCGAGTCCTATCTGGCCTGGATCCAGGGGCCCTAGTGGCCGCGCGCGCCCTCGACCCTCTGGACGAGATGGGCCGCTCGCTGGCCGACGGCCAAGCGCGCCTCGCTGTCGAGGCGCTCGAAGGACTCTTTCGCGCGGACGCTCCGGACGACGCCTGGCACCCCGTCGGAACGGGCGGGCAACGGCTCACCGCCGGCCAGGTGCGCCAGTGGATCGCGATCCTGGATCGGGTCCATCCGTGAGCACCGGGCCGCCCCGCGTCCTGGGAGCGGACGACCCGCTCGCCCAGTCGATCGACGCGGCGGTCGGGCGCTACTCCGCGCGCCAACAAGCCGCGATCGACTCCGCGGTCGACCAGGCCGACACGCGCGAACGCGAGGCCCTGACGACCCGCTTTGTCGATGCGCTGGATCACGAGATCGGGCGTCTCGCGCGCGCCGCCCCGCTCGCCCGCAAAACCGGACTCCCGCTCGATCTGGTCGAGCGCAACCTCGAGACCGTCGAGAAGGAGACCCGCCGGGCCGCCTTCGACCCGGAGGATCTGCGCCGGCGCGCGCCACGTACCGCCGAATGGTTCCGCTCCGATCCAGCCGGTCCGGTCGTCGCCGCCGACCTCGAGTACCTCACCGGGCTCGAGTGGCTCTTCCAGGCCGGCGGCCGCGCCGCCGCGCGGCAGTGGCATCAGAACCGCGCGAATCGGCTCATGGCCCAGGTCGCCCTCGGGAATGGTCTCACCCCAGATGAATTGCAGGAACTTGCCCGCTCGCGCGAAGTGGCAAGCCAAAGCGCGCGTCCAGAAGGGGACTCGTGGCTCCAGGATGCCTGGGTCTCGGCGAGCGAACAGGCCGTCACGATGGCCCAGACGACTCTCGGCGGGGCGATGTTCGGGCTGGCGGGTGCGGGCGCTGGCGCAGGTCTCGCGGCAGCGGGCGGGCAACTCGGCCCGCAGGTCGCGCTGCCCGAGGAGATCGCGACCGTCCCGGCCGGTGCGGCGTCAGGCTTCGCCTGGGGCAGCCGCATCGGCGCTGCGCGCGAAACCCTGCTGATGGAAGCCGGCGGGGCGTTCGAGGAGTACGCCGGGCTCACGACGCCCGACGGCCAGCCGCTCGATCCCGATCTCGTCCGCGCCGCCGCGCTCGCCACCGGGACCGTGAATGGCGCGCTCGAGGTGATTGGTTTCGGCGCCCTGCTCAAGTCGATCCCAGGCGGCCGACAGATCCTGCGCCTGGGTGTCACCGATGCGGTCAAGCAGGCGCTCGCCAAGCCGACCGTGCGCGCCGCGCTCAAGTCCGCGATGCGCAGCTACGGCGAGGCGATTGCGACCGAGAGCGTGACCGAAGTCGGCCAGGAGCTGACGACGATCCTGTTCGGCGACGCCGCGCGCCAGATCGAGAGCGGCGATCTGTCGCTCGGGTCCCTGACCGAGACCGCGACGTCCCCCGAAACGCGCGCGCGGCTGATCGAGATCCTCCACCGCACCGTCCAGGCGACGGTGCTTCTCGGCGGGGCAGGCTCCGCCAGCGGCGTCGCGATCGACCTCGCGCGCATCGAACAATCCCGCCAAGCCGAACAGCGCTTCGCCGCGATGGCTGACCTCGCCGCGAAGCTTGAGACGAAGGAGGCCAGCCCGGATGCCGTCGAGTCGGTCGTACTACGCCAGAGCCTTGGGAGCGATGCTGGTCACGTGTTCGTCGATGGGGAGGCGTGGGCTCGTTACTGGCAAGGACAACACCTTGATCCGGCGCAGGTGGTCGAGGAGCTGGGGCTACTACCAGGTGCTCCATTGGCTAGCGACATCGCCGCGGCCGTGGCCACCGGCGGGCGGATCGCGATTCCGACCGCGACCTGGCTCGCGCGACTCGCGGGCACGCCGCACCACGGCGCGCTCGCGCCTGATCTCACGCTGGACCCGACGGGGCTCACGCCGCGCGAGGCGGAAGTAGCCCGAGCCCAGGCGCCCCAACTCGTCCAGGACCTCATCGAACGCGCGAATGCGCCCGACGCGCCTGCTGATCTCGCGGACGAAGCCGAGCGGGTGTATGGCGATCTCGTCCGCCAGCTCGAGGCGAGCGGGCAGGAGAGCGCGACCGCCCGCCAGTCCGCGGTCCTCATACCGTCCCTGATTCGGACCATGACCGACCGCTTCAACGCGGAACGTGTGTCCCAAGGATTGGATCCCCTGACGCAGCGCGACCTGTTCCGGGAGTTCGCCGTCGAGGTCCAGGCCGAGGGGAACATCGTCCGGACCCCGTCGACCGTCAGCCGCTCAGCGGTGACCGGTGCGGTCCCGCGGTCCGACGGCGCCACGACGACCGAGATCCGCTCGAGCCCGATTCATACGGTCGAGACAACCGCGTTTTCGCTCGCCGACCCCTCGCGGGAGTACCCGTTGCGCTATCGGCTCGTCCCGCTCGATCAGCTCGTCACCTCGCATGACCTCGACGGCCAGCCTCGCCCGGACTACCCCCAGCAAATCCAGCCCTGGGACCGGACGACCTCCGCGAGCCGAACGCAAATCACCGAACTGGCGGCCCGGATGGGCGCCGCCGCGCTGCTCGAGGAACAGCGCGCCCTCGATCGCGGCGCGCCGATCATCGGACCGGACCTCGTGGTCGAAAGCGGCAACGGCCGGACGCTCGCGCTCGCCGCCGCCCGCGAGGCGGGGCTCGCGACCTGGAAGGATTACCAGGCGCGGCTCAAGCGGATCGCGAAACAGCTCGGGCTCGATCTGGCGGGCGTCCCCGACGCCGTGCTCGTCCGGGAAAGGGCGTGGCAACTCAGCGACGACGAACGGGCCGATTTCGCCCGGGAGGCGAACGGGCGCGCGTCCAAAGAACCGACCCCGGTGGAACGGGCCCGCCTCGATGCGGCGCGGCTGACGCCCGACATGCTGCACGCCTTACCAGCCGAGGGGCAGACCTCGATCGACGCGCTGCTCGCCTCGCAGGATGGCGCGATCTGGGCGCAGAACTACGTGGGGGCGCTCCCGGCAAGCGAGCGCGGACGTTTCGTCGCCGCGGACGGCAAACTCGGCACGCATGGGGTCACGGCGCTCTCGTGGGCGCTGTTCTATCGCGTCTTTGACGGCCAGCTCGGGGATACCTTGCTGCGCTCGTTCCTCGAGCAGCCCGATCAGGACGCCCGGATCCACCTCAAGGCCGCGCTGTTCGCCGCGGTGCCGCTGTGGGTCAAAGTGAAAGGGGCGGCGACCGGCGGCGCGATCGGTCCTGAGTTCGATCTTGCCGCGGATGTGGTCGCGGCGGCGCGGGTGCTCCAACGCCTCAAGCAGACCAAGACCCCCGTCAGCGTCTACAAGGCCCAGGCGGCGCTCCTCACGCGGGAATTGACGCCGCTCCAGGAAACCCTGCTCGAGCTGCTCGAGGCGCACGCCCGCAAGGGGCAGCGGCTCGGGGCGATCCTGCGCGGCTACGCGACGCGCGCGCTGGCGCAACCCCCTCCCTCCCAGGGAGCGCTGTTCGGTGACCTGGAGCCGATCACGCCCGCCTCGCTGCTCGCCGCGGCCGTGGCCGATCAAGACCTCGACGACCAGGCCACGCTGCCCGGCGTGACTGCCGCTCAGACCCGCGCAACGGGTGGGCCGCTCGACGGGTGGATCCCGAACCCAGCGCTCAGCGAGACCGAGCGGCAGGCCGAGGCGCAGGTGGCGGACTGGCTCGCGGCCGGCGCATGGCGCCAGGACTATCAGGCCCTGGCCGCGACGCACGACGGCCAACTCATTAGCCCGGCCTTCGTCGAGGCGCTGCTCCCCGAGGATCTCCGCTTCGAGCCGGCCGTCCTGCGCGGACCGCTCTTGGCCGCGTCGCGGTGGCTGTGGCGCCAGCGTCTACTCGAACCCGCCGCCGGCGCGGCGGTGGTCGTGAGCACGGCCGACACCCTGCTCCCCGACCGCGTCACGACCAAGACGCATGCGGTCTATCTCGGCGAAGTGACGAGCACGGAGGAGTGGTCCGATCTCGCGCGGTGGGCGCGCGGCGCGCAGCGCCCCCTGACCTGGGTCTATGCGCCGACCGATCTCGCGCTCGGGCTCGCCGCGGCCGCCGCCACCGGAGAGAACCTCACGGCCTGGTCCGAGCGGCAGCTCGCGGTCCAGGAAGCCTGGCTGGCCGAGCGCCGCCGACCCAAGGCGGAGCGCGCCGCCGACACGCTCAAGGTCTGGGCCGACGGTGCCTGGCAGTCCATCGACTGGGTCAATCCGCGCGCGCTCACGCGGGACGAGGTGCAGCGGGCCGTGACGGCCGCGCTCGCGGGGCTCCGGTCCCGTCCCGATTACGCCCGTCTGGCCGCCGGCGCGGCGCTCGCGGATCCGATCCAACTGGCCCAGCGCGCCTATCACGGGGGGCACGAGTTTGAAGGGGAGTTCTCCACCCGCGCGATCGGCTCCGGGGAAGGGGCGCAGGTGTATGGGCACGGGCTTTATTTCAGCTCGAAAAGAGGGGTGGCGGAGTTCTACCGCGCGGCTCTCGCCAAGCGGCTCGAGCGCCGCGGCGATTCCGGCGCGCGGATCGGGCGCTCGACCATCGACGTCGAGGTCGTCGCGGCGGCGTTGGGGATCGACCAGGTGATCGAGGAGTTCCTCGCGCCGTATCGGGCGCTCCTCCCCGCCGGCTCCGCCGATCTCACTCCGTCGGAGCGGATGCAACAACACCTCGATGCGCTGGCCCAGGATCCGGCGAGCGCTCTCGCTCAGGCTTTCCGGCCGCGGTTCGGCGAGGACATCCGGTCCTTGTTGTATCTCAAGGGGGACCTCGCGGTCTTCGTGGACGCCGCAGGCTCGTCGAGGGCTTGGAGGGTCGACGCGCTCCTCGACGCGCTCCCCGCCGGGCCGGAGAAGGACGCGCTCGAAACACTCGAAACGGCCCGCCGCGCCGAAGCGCTGGCTCTGGAGCTGATCTACATTTTCGACCGCGACACGCTGGCCGGGATCGGGAAGGGGTTACGCGATCAGTGGCGGCGTAGCGGCGACCAACCCACCGCGGCCGATTTTCGCTTTGTCTTGCACAACTACCGCCCCGAGCGGGCGGACCCCGACTCCGGCTTCCGGCTGACAGCGAACAGAGTCGAACTCGCGCGGCTGCGCCAGGAGCTGATCGACCGCCTGGTCGGCATGTGGGAGTCGGGCGCGTTTCCGGCCGTCGATTTCAGCGCACCCAGGTCGCAGCTCTACGAGGTGGACATCCCCGAAGATGGGGAATACCTCGCGCTCGGGGTCGATCTCGACCAACACGACCCCGGCACGTTCCACGCCGTCGCCCAGCTTCTCGGTCTCGATCCAGACCAGGTCACGACCTGGAACACCAAGACCCGCGCCCTCGCCGACCTCCAAGAGGCGCAACGCGAGGGGTACGCGGAAGAGCGGGCCCAGCAGGTGGAAGCGCTGTATCAGGAACTGGGTGAGCTGAGCGCCTTCTTCGCCAACTCCCCGGACTACGGCGCCGTGCTGCTCGAAGGGCTTCAGTGGGAAAGCGGCACTCAGCCCGTGCGCGGCTCGAACGTGCTGCGCGCGCTCGAGCGCGTCCACGGCCCCCGGCACGCCGCGAAGCGGCTGCTCGAGGTCGGGATCGCCGGCACACGCTACCCCGTCGCGCCGGGGGAGCGCGACGGCCAGAACTACGTCGTCTTTCAGGACGAGCGCATCAAGATCACGCAGCGGTTTTTCCAGCGCGCCCCGCGGCTCGATCAGGCGCTCGGTGAGGCCCACGACTCCCTCCAGGCCCAGCCGGCGGCGAGTCTGCTCGCCGAGATCGACGGGCGCACCGGGACGACGCGCTATCGCGACCTGTTCGAGGAGTTCAAGCCGGTGTTGGGGTCGCGTCCGCTCTATCGCCGGCTCCGCACGCGGCTGCGGCGCGCCGGGTACGTCGACCTGCGCGGGGTCCACGTCCGGACCTCCGACGACGTGGCGCTCCTCATGCGGATGTATCGCGACAGTTCGTCCGAGTCGTTCCATGCGCTGTGGCTGCGCGGGACGGAGATCATCGCCCACGAGGCGATCACGTCCGGACATCCCGATGCCGTCATGTTGTTCAGCGAGGCGAACACCGACCCGATCGCGGCCTGGAACGACCGGGCGCACCGGCTCGGCGCCACCGGCCTGTGGCTCGTGCACAATCACCCGTCCGGAAACCCCACCCCGTCGGATGCAGACATCCAGGTGACGACCCGGATCAGCGAGGGACTCCGCCGGTCGGGCGTCGAACTCATTGGGCACGTGATCCTGGATGGCGATCGCTACGGGGAAGTCTATCCGGGCGGCTTCGGCCAGGTCTGGCCGCTCGAGGGTGACTTCCGCTTACCGGACGCGGCCGAACCGACTCTGGGCCAGGTCACGAGCCCGCAGCAGGTCGCCGCCCTCGCCCAAGAGTTTGCTCAGGGGAATCAGCTCACCGCCTTGTGGCTGAATACCAAGGGCGAGGTGCAGCTCGTCGAACACCTGCCGAAGGGGCTCCTCAATTCCGCGGACTCGTGGCTCCAGTACCGCGCCGCGCGCCGGAAGCTCGACGGCCTCGCCCGGGTCGCGCTGTTCGTGCCTGATCTGAGGGCCTGGGCTGGATCCGATTTCGTCCGGATTCGCGACCTGGTCGAACAGCTCATCGCCGGCGACGCGCTGGTCGATCTCGTTTCGGACCCACAGCGCCCGCGCTCCCGCGCGGCGGAAGCGCATCCGTTCGCGCATCATCCGATCCGGCGCCAGCTCCTCGCGCGCGAGCCGAAGCCGCATCGGCTGTGGCAACGCGCGCCGCGGCTCAAGGTGTCCCACTCGTTGTCCACGGCCGCGCTCGAGCACGTGCTCGAGGATCTCGACGGCCAACTCCCGATGCCGTCGCTCGCGGTGCAACAGGCCGACGCCGCTCCCACCTTCTTCGGCGAGGTGACGCTCTACGGCTCCGAAGCGCTCGCGCTCCCGGAAAAGATCCCTGTGTTCGGCGGCGACGTGTTCTCGGCCCGCTGGCCGGCGATCCGCTGGAAGCCGAAGCCCGCGCTCTGGACCGCGTTGGCCGCGGTCCAGCAGGCGGCCGCGGGCGTCGTCCCCGAGGAAGTGCTCGAGCGCACGCTGAACGAGTGGGAGACGCAGCCCCAGCGGGTCGGCGCCCCGGGCGTGTTCGACGCGCTGTCCTCGGTGGTGGGCCAAGCCTGGTGGTTGCGCGAACAAGGGGTGACCGCGTTTCCGGTCCGCCCCGAGGATTACCAGTTCGGGGACCAGTTCGTGCGCGCCTGGCGCGATGCGTTCCCGTCCGCGGCCGAACCGTTCGGCGGTCTCGCCGCACACGACCGCTGGGCGCAGGCTACGGCGCGCTCGCTGTTCGAGCCGCCCAAGATCAAGATCGGCCGCGAGACGGTCGCGTACAACGCCTGGAACATCCTCGAAGCGATGCAGCGCGCCCCGCTGCGCGCCGCCGAGGGCGCCGCGGCGACCCTGCACCGCGGCCTCGCCTTCGCGTATCCGCAGTTCAAGACACTCGAGGCGATGCGCGAGGCGGCCGAGGCCGGCCGGTTGAGGCCGGACGCCGCGCGCGACCCGGCCAGCGAAGCGACCCGCCTCGGGGGCGAGTTCGCCGCGGCGATCTGGAAGCGCCAGACCGAAGGGCACGCCTTCAGCCAAGTCGATCACGTCTTTTTCGACTACTTCAAGCGGAAGGCTCGAGGCCCCGCCGCGATGCAGCGCGCGCTCCTCGAGAACCATGTCGCCCCCATCGACGACGAACTCATTGCATTGGGCGTTCGCGCCGCCGAGGCGTACCTGCTCGAACCGGTCCCCTACTTCGAGGCCAAGCCGCAGCGGCTCGTGAGGCTCGAGGAGTTTGCGGTGGCGCTCGCGCCCGCCGAGACGCCCGCTCGGCTGCTCGACGCCCTGCGCGCGCGCGGGCTGATCGTCGAGACCTACGCCGAAGGATCTACCTCGCGGCGCGAGGCGCATCAGCGGATCGTCGAGACCTACGCCGACGAGCTGCTCTTTCAGGACGAGGGCGAAAAGCTCGGCGAAGTCCAGTTCGAGGTCGGGACGCAGAAGTTCACGATCCGGCTGCTCGAGCACGCCAACCTCTCGACGTTCCTGCACGAGACCGGCCACGTGTTTCTCGCGATGCTCCAGCACCTCGCGGCGCGGCCTGACGCGCCGGAGTCCGTGGTGCGCGACTGGGAGGCGACGACGCAATGGCTGGGGATCCAGGACGGGCAGATCACCGAGGCCCAGCACGAAACCTGGGCCCGGACCTGGGAGCAATGGCTCCAGACCGGGGACGCCCCCAGCGAAGCGCTGCGCGGCCCCTTCGCCGCGTTTCGCGCGTGGCTCAACGGCATCTACAAGGGCGCGCTCAAGCTGCTCGGGGGTGATCTCCACGAAGAGATCCGGGGCGTGTTCGAGCGGCTCGTCGCGACGGACGAGGAGATCACGGCCCGAATCCGGGAGGCCCATTACGTCCCGTTCCCGGCCGAGGACCTCGGGTTGACCCCGGAACAAGCCACGGCCTACGGCGAGGCGATCGAGCGCGCCAACCGGATCGCGCAGGATCGCATCCAGGCCGAAGCGGAGCGCGAGCGCCGGCGTGCGAGCGAGGACTGGTATCGCGAGCGCAAGGAAGCACTTGAGCTCGAACTCACCGGGGAACTGCTCGCGAAGCCGGCGTATCGGGCGCTGTGGTTCTTACGGCGCGGGACGCTGCCGAACGACGAACCCGTGCCGGCCGGACTCCTCGACGCCGAGGGTCGGCCGCTCAAGCTCTCGACGACCGAGATCCGCGGCATGTTCGAGCCCGAGACCGCTCGGTTGGTACTCGAGAAACTCGTCGGCGCGACGCGCCGCGTTGGCGGCGTGCATCCCGACGTGATCGCCGAACAATTCGGCTGGGACTCGGGTGACGCCATGCTCAAGGACTTCCTGCGGACGGTGCCGCGCGGCGAGGCGGTCGAGACCGCGGTGGCGAAGCGCTTGCAAGAGGAGTTCGGAGATTTCCTCCACGACGGCAGGCTGGAGGCCCGCGCGACGGACGAGATCAAGGGCGACCTGCGGGTCGACCAGATGATGATCGAACTCGCCGCGCTCACGCGCCGCGCCGGCCAGAAGCTCCCGACCAGCGCCGAGATCGCGCGCGCTCAGGCGGCAGAGTGGGTCAAGACGCGCACCTACGGCGAACTCGTGCCGGCCCGGTTCCAGCGCCAGGAAGCGAAAGCTCGCCGGTCCGCATTCGAGGCCGCCGCCCGCGGCGACTTCCGCGCGGCCGTCAAGCACCAAGCCGCCGCCCTGTTGAACCTCATGTTCTACCGCGCCGCGCGCGAGGCCCGCGAACGGATGGAGCGCGACGCGAAACACCTGAGCGGCCTGAACAGCAAGGCGGCGCAGGCCCGGCTCGGCAAGGCTGGCGCGGCCTACCAGTCTCAGGTGAATGAACTCCTGGAGCGCTTCGAGTTCAAGACCCGGTCCTTGGCGGGCGCGCAGCGCGTCCAGAACCTCGCGGAGTGGGTGGCGGCGGAACGGGCCGACGGCCGCGATCCGATCGTCCCGCCGTGGCTGATCGCCGAGACCCAGCGCAAACACTGGAAGCTGCTCACGTACGGCGAACTGAGCGAACTGCGCGACACGATCGACAACATCGAAGCCCTGGCCGCCCTCAAAAACGGAATCGTGACCCGCCGGCAGAAGATCGAGCGCGACGAAGCCTTAGCCGCTTTGATCGGGGCCCTGCAAACCAACATGCGGGACCCCGGGCCCGGACAGATCAGCAAGCACGCCGGCGGCGTCACCCGCCAATTCCTCGAGCGTGCCGAGCGGTCCCATGCCGAGCGGCTCAAGGTGCTGGAGCTCATCTCGCGCGCCGACGGGCGGGATGCGAGCGGGGCCTGGCATCGGATCTTGTGGGAGCCGATCCAAGATGCCCAGGCCGAGACCGACACGTTTCGCGCCGAGGTCGCGACCCGGCTCGCGACGCTGCTCGCCGAACTCCCGCGCGCGATGCGCCTTGAGCTGTACTCCAAGACGATCCACGTCCCCGACATGGGTCAGACCTTCACGCTCGGGGATCTGCTCGTGATCGGCCTGAACTGGGGCAATGAATCCAACCGCTACAAACTTGTGAACGGCGGCCAGCCGGACGTGCGCGCTGGATCGTGGACCGAGGCCGCGCTCGCCCAACTCCTCGATCAACACCTCACGAAAGCGCATTGGGATCTCATCCAGGGGATCTGGGACACCTTCGAGGCGTTCTGGCCGGCGGTCTCGGCGCTCGAGCGCGAGCTGACCGGCATCGCCCCGCCGAAGATCGCGCCGGCGCCGTTTCAGACCCGGGTCGGGCAGTACGCCGGTGGGTACTTCCCGGTCCTGTACGACCGCCGGTACAGCTCCCAGGGGATGCTCCAAGGGGAAGCGAACACCCCGATGGACCCGCTCTATACCCGCGTGATGACCCCGCACGGAAACCTGATCGCCCGCGTCGACACCTTCGCCGCGCCGATCTCGCTGGACATCGACAACATCGCCCCCAAGCTCGACGCCATGATCCACGACCTCACGCATCGCCGGGCCGTGCTCCAGATTTGGGGGCTGCTCAAGGACCCCGAGCTGTTCAACGCGATGCGGCGATACTTCGGCGAGGCTCAGCGCGACCAGTTCATCTCCTGGATCCGGGACATCGCCAACTCACCGGTCGATTTCCACGAAAAGGCGAACAAGGGGATGGCCGGCTGGATCCGCCGGCGCCGCTCGAACGCCGCTGTGGCGGCGATGGGCTTCCGGATGACGACCGCGTTTCAGAACTTCGCGAACTTCGCGAACGTCAAGGAGAAGGTCTCCGGCGAGAACTTGGTCGGTGCCCTCCGCGCATTCCTCCAAGACCCTCGCGGGATGGCGCGGCTCGTCACGACGAAGTCCCCGGAGATGAAGTCCCGCATCAACCAGACCGAGCGCGACATCGGGGCCGCTTTTCGGTCGCTGCAGCCCGGCGATCCGTTCTTCGAGGCCAAGCAGTTCGCGTTCTGGGGTATTGGCATGACCGACGCGCTCGTGGCGTTTCCGGGCTGGGTCGCGGCGTACCGTGACGCGCTCGAGCGCGCCGCCGCGGACGGGCTCACGACCGACGAAGCGGAGTCCCGCGCGATCGCGCACGCGGACAGCGTGATCCTCGAGACGCTCGGTTCCGGCGCCCAGAAGGATCTCGCCGCAGTGCAGCGCGGGGGTGAGTTCCAGCGGCTGTTCACGAGCTTCTATAGCTGGTGGAACGTGCTGTACAACCGGCAGAGCGCGCTGTTCTACGATGTCAAGCTGAGCGCTCAGGAAGGGCGACTCGGCCGCGATCTCCCGGGCTTCCTCGCGCGTTATTGGTGGTTCGGCGTGGCACCTGTGTTCCTGTCGGCGCTGCTCGTGCGCGACACACCCGACGATGATGACGACCCCGCGACCTGGGCCGCCTGGAAGTGGGCGACGTATCAAGGCATGGGCTTCGTCTGGCTGCGTCACGTCTTGGGCGTGCTCGAGCGCGGCGGGGATCCCCGGCTCACCCCGAGCCTGGGCGCCGTCCAGAAAGCGGCGCGCGCGGCCCAAGGCGCGAAGCGCGCGCTTGAGGGCGACGCCTCGATGGCTCACGCGGCGGCCGACGCGGTCGAAGCGGGCGCGATCTATTTCGGTGTCCCCGCATCCCAACTGCGCGCGACCGGGGGTACTCTCTGGGACATCGCCGCCGGGCAATATCGGGGCGATGATCCCGCCGAGCTGGCGCTCGACCTGGCGTACGGGCAACGGAGACCGCAACGATGACCAGACTTTCGACGCGCACCCGCGAGGAGTATTCGACGGTCGGGCAATCGGCGTTCGCCTATCAGTTTCAGGTGTACGACG
>FRDC01003583.1_pt2 | contig 14740 bp, 15 predicted proteins | sample 1106171 | NCBI WGS metagenome assembly FRDC01 (sample SAMEA3930566, study PRJEB13176) | freshwater metagenome | biome: Drinking water system; feature: drinking water; material: water | place: Singapore | collected 2014-12-20 | reverse complement strand
TAGATATCGAATTACCTTATGATATTGAGCTAATTGGTGGAGTATTAAGAATCAATAGCAATCCTTCTCAAGATGTTAGACTTTGGATTGTAGGTGCTCCAGATATTCCAGCAATATATGGAGGCTCTAAAGAATTTGCTAGTGGTATAAATTTAAAGTTTTTAGCACCAAATAGTTCTTTTGATGTTGATGGTAGAGTTTCTAAATATATTACTTATAATGGTACAACTCATACAGGTAAAATTAGAATAATTCTTAAACATCCTGCTGGATTACAAGTAAATTTGCAAGCAATCATTCATTTATACAGGTTGTAATATGGCTATTATAAATAAAGTTACAACATTAAGAAAATCAGCAGTTTTATCTGATGAGGATATTCAGGCACACATTGACATTCAAAATGCCGATGGTTGGTATATCATATGTTTAGATAATCTTACTGGATGGTATCGCTTTTTTTGGGCTAAAGTGGAATAATAGTTATGGAAAAGATATATTTAGGATTTTCTAAGCATAATGGAAGTATAATAAGTAAAACTATACAATTAGCTGAAGGAACTGAATACTCTCATTTTTATATAAGAAAAGTCTCCAAATACGGAGAATATATTTACCAGGCTAGCGGTATCAGCGTAAATTTTATGAACATAGAAGTGTTCAAAAAAAGCAATACTATAATTGAAGAATACGAATTTGAATTAAATGAACAAGATAAAGAAAAATTGTTAGCCTTTTTTATAAAGTACTGTGGCGTATAATACGCAATCAAAATACTTTTTGAATTAGGATTATTTTTAATATTACAAAAATTTGGAATAAATTATAAATTAAAAGGAGATGGTATTCTTCTTTCATATGTTCTGAATTGGGTGTTTTATTATGTAAAGAGATATTTAAAATTGATATACCAGGAGAACAAGATTTCATAACTCCCAAAATGCTACACCCATATATAGTAGCGCATGGTAAAAGAGTTATATAAAGGATGTTTATGGCTAGACATGATCGTATAAAATCTCAAGTTCAAATACAGAAAAAACCAATAAATTGGGTCATGTATTTTCATACTGCTCTTTTGGTAGGGCTTTATATTTTACATTTTATGGGGAAATAGGCAATGGAATGGCTAAAAAAGATAGCACTTGCTTCAGTAGCTGTATTAGCACCGATTCATACAGTATTGATAAGTGTAGGATTTCTAATCTTTGCTGATTTAATTACAGGCGTTTGGGCTGCAATTAAACGTAAAGAGGAAATTAGTTCTGCTATTTTACGTAGAACTATATCAAAGATCGTTATCTACGAACTAGCAATTATAGGCGGTTTTGTAGTTGAGCGATTTCTAATTGGCGGCAGTATACCAGTATCAAAGATAGTAAGTGGTGTTATAGGTATGGTAGAACTTAAGTCAATGTTAGAGAACTGTAATTACATAGTCGGTCAAGACGTATTTGCAGTAATACTTAAAAAATTAGGGTCAGAAAACGACCCAAAACATAAAAAACCTCCACAGGAGTAAATATGGCAAGGGTTATATCTTCAGTAGCTGGTACAAGAATGGAACCAAAAGATGGTTACGTTTTTATAAGAGGAACAACAGCGACATTTAAAGTTATATTCACAAATGAAGGTAAACCAACTCAAGTTGATACAATGACGACACCTCAAGCGTTCATTTGTAAACCTGCATTTACTACAGTAGGTCCAGTTGTCCCTGAAGTTATTGCTACTTTGAATGGGGCTTTAACTGTAAATCAAGAATTTGAATATTCTTTTACATGGGATATTCCACTAAATACAGTACCTTCTGATGAGTATGTAATTACTTTTCAAGGTATATTAGGTGGTCAGTCTTTTAATTTTGGTGATGAATTTTTCTGTATTACAGCTCAAGCTGGTTCTATTGGAACTAAGCAACCATCATATGCTACAGTAGATGATGTGAGAAAAAAGAAGTTTAATATTGATGATTATCTCCCTAAGATATTTGCTAAAGATAAAGATAGTCGTGATAATCTTATAAACGATCATCTATACGATGCAGCATCAAGACTTAGAGAAGAATTAAACTTACATAAAGCAAGAAGTAATAGTGAAAATTATAGACTATTTTGTATATACTATACTGTATATACTATACTATTAGCCTCTAGGGGTGAAGATGGAAGTTCTGTGAGTTCTGAAAATCTCGGCTTTTGGAGATCAGAATGGGAACGAATATTAGCTCAAGAAAAACGTGAGGGAGTATTCCAAGGTATACCTGTCGGTAGAGGTTAATATGGGTATTACAGCTAAAGTCGATGTTAAAGTTGATGGTACTATAAAAGATTTACAATCTATTAAAAAAGATTTGATGCTGTATATTCCTTTTAAAGCTAAAGCTAGCGTTGAAGAGGCTTTACCAGAATTAAGAATAACTTTAAATAGTATAATGACTAGAATGTATAATTCTAAAGAAGATACTAAATCAGTTAAAAATACCCCAGATACTATTAATGTTCCTAAATTAAAAAGGGATATTATTAAAGAAGTATTTGGTAATGATATTGATGCTCACAATCAAAATAATACAAATAGTAAAAATGATAATGTAAATATATTTGTAAATAGAGACAAACGAATTAAAGCGTGGCAATCAGTGTCAGATTCTTCTACATATCAAACAGAAGAAAATAAGTTTAAAAATCGTTTACTTAATAGTTTAATAGTTGATTATGGTACTGGTAGAATGTATGCTCCAGACCCAGATACTGTAAAAGGTATTAAGGTTGAATGTTCTACTGATGTAGGAGAAACATTAAATAGTTCTAAAAAGTTTGATGCTTATAAGAATAGTCAAAATATTACTAGAACATTAAGTCCTTATCAAAGAGCTGCGATTTGGACTGTTAAACAAGCTGATGTAGACCTTATAGTTAAAAATTCAATATCTATTGATAATATAGTTAATGAAATAATGCAAGGTAATTACAAGTCAGCTCAAGAGATTCTTAAACAAAAGAATAAAACTGGAGTTTATACTACTGCTATTGAAAAAATAGAAGGTATTAGAAAAGGTAAAACAGACAGTGTAGATTTAGAATCTTATTATAAATTAAAAAAGTTAATAGCAAATTTAAGAATTAAAAGAACTGATGGTCAAAAGAAAATTAGTATTTCATTAGTTACTTCTTATGATGCTTCTGTAGAAGAAGCTGCTATAGATTTTTTTACTGAAATGAAAAAATACATTTATTTATGGATGGTTTCTAATCAAGATAAATGGACTAGAGATATAATCAAAGCTATCGAGATAGTTATAAAAAAATATAACAAAAAAGGGTAATTATGTCTGTAAGGATTTTTTCTGATGTAGAAGAGGCTTTATCTAGAGAAGTGAGAAGAATTACTTTTCACAAAGCTAGAACTTTAGATAAAACAGTACTTCAGGATACATTTGACCCCTTTACTGGAGAAGTAGTACAAGCTCCAATAGAGCCTAATTTTTATGACTCTAGCGCAGATGCTAACCATATTCAATACCCTAGTTTTTTTGTAAGATTACTTAAAACTAGAGAAGACCGATTTACAGGCAGAGTGGTTCCTGAATACGGAAAATGGATAGTTGCGCCCACAAAGAACTCCCCAGGAGCCTATGAGATAGTAGTATCTAGTTCAGATGCACTCATAAATCCAATAGGAAATACATTAGTTACCACTATATTTCAAATTAAAAAAGTACAGCCAGGATATTTTATAAGGCTGTTAAATGGCAACAATAAAGGAACATACATAGTTGATTCCGTAGTTGTCAATAGTAATGGAGATCATCAGATTATAGTATCTAATACTCTATTACAAGAGTTACCAGCTATTTTGTTCGATACAACAAATAGAATAGTTCAATTCCAAGAAGGTGTGGATTTATCTACTATTAAAGTAGGTGATATATTTGTAGATTTTGCTTCTAACAGTTTTAATATAACTGCTATAGATGCTAATGCAGGTAATATTACTATTGATGGTGTTACTGACCCAGACCTTAGTGAAGATTCTACTATTACAAGACTTGGTGACGTTTTTACTGTAACTGATTTAAGTAATGTAAGATATTTAGTTATGGACCCTACCAAACCTATTACTACTAGTACTAGTTGTGGTGAGGTCAACCAAACAACATCGTCTGCTGGATTTAGCCCAGAAGTGCCGATTGATGCTTGGTATTTGATTCGTATTGATTCCAAAGAAAGAGCCGATCACATTGACGTTCTTAATAGAGTTTGGGAGGAATTTAATCCTCCTAGAACAGGTCTGCCTGTCATTAAACGATCTTCCCTTAGTGCAGAGCAAGAATTAACATCTGATATTCCTACTGGCGGCAGCAATACAGTAGAAGTAAAAGATAACTCTAATTTTAAAGTCGGTGATAAAGTTTTTATCTTTGATGATCTGAGACCTTCAAAACGTCAAAATGGCGAAGGTTTTGAAAGACCATTTGAATCTATTGTGACAGGTAAAAGTTCTACTGATGAGATTATTCTTCAAGATACTGTTCCTGATATCTATTTAAAGGCAAATACGGCAAAGATCGTAAGCAATGCTGAATTTAGGTTGCTCATGTTTAATTTTGTCGATCATGGAACCAAAGATGTAGAGGGTTCCCAATATTGGGTTCACGAGTTTACATTTTGGGTCCAACTATGGGTGGATAGACTTGAACAGCCTAAGGATTTAGGAACTATAACTGAGATTGATACTCTTATCACAGATATTGATACTTCTGTCGAAGATTCTTAAGGTAAGTTAAAGACATATAATGTATAGGAGATAAAATGTCTTTGTTAAATACAAATATTGGTCCTGAGCGAGTTCAGGTATTTGATGTACCAGTAGGTAATGTTCAAATTCCTGGTGCTGCTACTTCGGTAACAGCTTTTCTCATTGGGACTACGCAAGGTGGTGCTCCTGTAAATGTTCCTACTCGAATTACTGATTTGGAAGGGCTTACTGATGTATTCGGTGGCCCTGATGAAATTCTGTATGATGCTTATTATGCAGTAAAAGGTTATTTCGATAATGCAGGAACAGGTGCTACCGCAATCATCGTTAACGTAGGTTCGTCTCCTACGGCGAGTGATTTTATTGGAAATGCATCTGCTGGTTCAGGCTTGAGAGCTTTAGATTCTCAAGATGATTTAGGTTTGATCTGTGCTCCAGGTCTTCCTTTAGCTCAGGCTTTCCTTGTTCATCCAGCGTTAATAGATTATTCAGAGACTGTTCGAGCAGAGTTTGGTTCAACCCTTTCTACTTGCTTCTCTTTATTGTCTATTCCTGAAGAAATTTATAAAGCAAATACCGATGTACTTATTACGACAACTCTGTATGTTTCTCAAACAGGTTCTGGCCCTTATGTCATTACTGTTGAAGATACTTTAGGTGGCGGTGCTGCTAACTTAGCAAATGTTAAACCAGGAATGTTATTGCAAAATTCATCTGGCTCTGTTTCACGACAGATTACAGCAGTGAATGATAGTTCCAATACCATTACTGTTTCATCTAACCCAAGCCCTGCTTTTGGTGCTGGTGATTCTTTATTCATCAGACTTCCTTCTGCGGTAACATATAAAGATACAGTAGTTAACAATCCTTCTCGTGTTGCTGCTTGGTATTTTAATAGTGGCGTGGTTAATGATGAGAGTACTTCTGCTTCCCCTGGAGATACATTAGTAGTTGACCTTATTGGTCACGTAGCTGGTATTATGGGTCGTATTGATGCTAATATCGCCATTGGCGGTGTTTCTCATGCACCTGCTGGTATCAAATATGCTGGTATCGCTGGTATCGTAGGATTGGGTTTATCTCTTTCTGAACGTACCGATGCAGAACCTCTTAGACTTGCTTTTATCAATCGTATTACTTCATTTCCTGGTTCAGGTAGTGTTGTTTTCGGAGCTTATAGTGCTGGCGGTTCTGCCGTTACTTCTGATGAGCAGTTGATTCAAGTTATGCGTAGTTTGCAGTATATTAAAGGTTCTCTTGAGAGAGGTTTAAAACCTTTCATTTGGGAAAACTTTTCACCTGAGACTCAATCTCAGGTTGAACGTGCTATTGCTTCTTTCTTAAGAAACAATATCCACTTATTTCCTGCTGGATTACCAGAAGCCCAACAATTCAGAGTTCTTAGAGTAGAAGCTACTCAAGATGATATTGATCTTGGACTGTTGAAAGTAAGAGTACTTGTTAAACCAAATAAAGCTGTTAGATTTATCGAAGTAGCTTTAGAGTTCCCATTACCAACCGCTTAATATAAGGAGGCAATTATATGGCAAGAAGTTCAGTAGTTGACCCTTTAGAGAAGTTTCGCTTCGCCGTATCGTGGAGCAGCAGTGGTGAATCAGAAGGAACAAGTTTAGTGAGACTTGGTTTCCACGATGTTCAAATGCCAAAACGATCAACTACCAAAATTAGTTATCGTGAAGGTATTGACCCAGATATTAACCAATTAGCTCCAGGTCTTAGTACTATGGAAGATGTGGTTATGAATCGTGGATTAATCATTGATGACCAAAACAACGAATTTTATAAATGGATGAGCGCAGTACATAATCCTACTGCTGGTCATGTAGGTAGAAATGCTTTAGTTGCGAGAGCTTCTGATGCGGCTGCTGCCAATTATAAAAAAGATGTTACTATTCAGATGTTAGATCGTGAAGGTAATGTTGCTCGTCAATGGACTCTGTTCAATGCGTTCCCTGTTAACTTCGTCCCAGGTTCAGATTTGAACGCTGGCGAAGATGGCGATAAGTCTATGGAGTCTATGACTCTGGCTTACGAAGATTTCAAAGAAGAAAAACCTGGCACTCAAGATGCTAAGGATACTTCTTCATCTTTAAGCTAATTTAAAGTTTTAGGGGAGGGCGAAAGCTCTCCCTTATTTTTGTGAGGTTAAAATGGCTAGATCAATGAAAGAAGATCCAGTAGAGAAATTTAGATTTAAAATTACAGTTATTTCACTAGATATTCTAAATTTACAAAATGATGGATTTGATATTGTGAATATCCAATCTACCGTAGAAACCATCGCAGGTTTAACTAAAAGTGATATTGGTTCTAAGATTAGTTTAATCTCTAGAGCAGGTTTTCAATTTTGTGGTTTACCAAAAGCTAATGTAGGAGAAATATCTTACAGAGAAAATGTTGATAATCAAAGATTTAGTAAAATTCCTGGGTTAGTAAAATATGACCCAATTACTCTTAGCAGAGGAGTTACTGCAAACCGAGACTTATACGAATGGTATAGATTGGTTAATGAAGAAATCGGTATGCTATCAGTAGCGAATGAACAGAACGCAGATTTAAAATATGGACCACTACAAAGTAACAATTTTAGAAAAGATGTTATTATAGAAGTATTAGACAGAAAAGGTGACACAGTAAAATCCTGGTATCTGTTTAATGCTTGGCCTATAGTATATCAACCTGGAAATGACTTAGCTGCAAATTCAGATGAAAAATTGATTGAGAGTCTAACTTTGACTTATGAATTTTTTATTGAATTAAAAGGCGGATTAAGTGAATTAGATAATGAAATAGCTAAAGCTGCTGGAATGTTAACCGCAGATATAGTTATTAAAGAATTAAATAACTTATTTGATACATAAGAGGTAATATGGCAAGGCCCGCAAATCGTGATCCGCTCGACCGTTTTCGTTGGGCAATATCTATAGAAGGATTTGGTAGATTAGGTTTTACTTCGTGTGAAGTACCTAGCTATAATATACAAACTAAGTCCTACCCAGAAGCTGGACAACATTTATTTCCAAAACAAATAGTAGATTCTATTACATATAAACCAGTATCTTTTGAACGTGGTGTTACAGTTAATATGGATTTTAATTCTTGGGCTAAATTAGCTTTAGAGACGAGTTTAGGAAAAGTAAATGGAAAAGCGCCAATAGAGTATAGAAAAACTGTTAAAATAGAACACATGAATAGAAGGGGAGAGGTTATTAAAGTTTATACTTTAATAAATGCTTTCCCTATTGAATATCAACCAGCTTCTACATTTTCTTCAGATGGAGATGATGTATTAAGTATTGAAAGATTAGTATTAACTTATGAAGGATTTACAGTTGAAGATAAAAATAAAAATTCTAATCCTGTAGACGTAGTTGATATCGTAAAACGAATGATTAATAGATCATAATATGAATTGTATAAATATAAATTGTAATAGACAAAAATTCGCAAAACAATTATGTAAAAGTTGTTATGATAAATGGTATAGAAGTACTTTCAAAGGTAAAGAGAGAAGAAAATTAGCTCAAGAAAAAGTAAGAAACACAGAAAATAGAAAAATATACACTAAAAATTATAATACTAAATACAAAAATCGAAGAAATAAATTACGATCTGTTAGATATAATACTGATATTAATTATAAGTTATCAGAAAATTTAAGAAAACGTATTAATAAAGCGATTAAAAATAATCAAAAGTCAGGATCAGCAATCAAAGATTTAGGGTGTTCTATTGAACAATTTAAAATCTATATAGAATCAAAGTTTCAATCTGGAATGACCTGGGATAATTATGGAAGAAAACCTGGAGTCAAATGTTGGGAAATAGATCACGTTAAACCGCTAAATAATTTTGATTTGACTAGTTCTGAAGAATTTAAAAAAGCAGCTCATTTTTCAAATCTTCAACCTATGTGGGCAGAAGATAACAATAAAAAAAGAGCTAAATATTTTGAGGAGAATATTTATGAAAGTGACATTACCTAATGGCCTTCTTGATGGTCAGGATTTATTCAATACTGCTATTATAGATGAACTTAGAGGCCGCCAACAAAACTATTTAGCCGATAGAGAATTAGTTATCGGCAATATCGGTCATATTCCAAAGATTCTATCTGACTGTATTAAATCATTAGAGACAGCAGAGGGAGTACAATGGAAGGGTGATATGAAAGACGCTGTAGAGAAATTATCTGCTGGTGATATTGAAATATTACTTATTAAGATTAGAGAAAATACTTATGGAGAGAGATTCTACTTTGAGGCTCAATGCACTCACTGTGAACATAAGAATAAAAATCTAAGATTAAACTTAAATGAACTTGAATTAGACCCTATACCTGTAGCTGAGATGTTAGATAAGTCTAGAGTAACTTTTACGTTACCTAAGTCTCAAGTTGAAGTAGAACTTAAACCTTTATTTTTAAAGGATTTATTTGAGTCTATTAAAATTATGAAAAACAAACCTGATAGATTAGTTACTTCTGCTGTAGCACTTTCTATTAAAAGAATTGGTACTAAAACTAAGATAACTTCTGAAGATATTGATGAGTTGCCTAGTAAAGATATTATTTTCTTAAAAGAGAAATTAGAAGCTACTAAGTTAGAAGGTACTATTGACACTAATATTACTGTAGAATGTACTGGATGCGGTAAAGAGTTTGAAAGTAAATTAGATGTTTATAGTTCTGATTTTTTCGACCCTTCCAAGGGATCTACGAGTACAACTACATAAGTCACGAGCGTGACCTCTTGGAAGATTACGCTTTTTTTGCTCAGACTTGGCAGATTGGACCTACGGAAGTAGACAGTCTGCGTTGGACTCATCGTAAAAAGATGAAACAGGCGTATAAAGATCATATTATGCAGCAAGATGCAGGGAAAAAATAATTATGGCAATGCGTAATCTACAAGTTATTATAACTGTCACTGACAAAGCTAGTAAACCCTTAGACGATGTAGCTAAGAAGGTTAGAGGCACAGGCAAAGCAGCCGCAGAATCAGAAGTCGATTTTACAAAATTTAATCGTACTCTATTTACTACGGCAGCTTTTGTAGGTACGTTTTCTAAGATGTTTTCTACCCTAACTTCTGCATTCGATCAAGGTTCACAATTAGATAGATTGTCGAATCAGTTTGAACGAGTACTAGGACCTAAAGGACAATTATTTCAAAACCTAAGTCAATTAACAGACACCTCTATTGATAAATATGAGGCAATGAGACAAGGTATTTCATTAAAGTCTTTAGGTATTGTTAAGAGTTCAGAACACTTAGCGGAGATTCTTGCTAAGTCTGGAGTCGCTGCTAAAATGGCAGGACATGATTCAGCAGAAGGCGTTAAAAACTTCTCTGAGTTCTTAAAAGATGGTAATGTAAGCCATCTACAATTTTTAAATTTAATCGCACAAACTAATCCTGGACTACAAGCTCAAATGGCTATTCTTAGCAAAGTGGGCGGAGTTATGGGTAATGTAGTGAGTACTCAAGCGAGATTAGCTATAGGTATGAGTTTATTAAATAAGGCTACTAACGGAAACTTAAAAGGTTTCAGAGATCTTAGAGATAGCGTATTAGATATTAAAACTAATTTTAAATTATTCAAAGATGAAATGGGTAGGTTTTTATTAACAGCATTACAACCGCTAGTTGATAAGTTTTCTTTATTTTTACTTAAAACATCTTTATTTATAGAAAATACTTTAAAGGCTGATAAGAATTTAGTTTTCTTAGCCAAGACAGTAGTAGTAGCTACTGGAGCAGTTCTAGGTTTAGCTGGAGCTTTAGGAACTCTACGTTTAGCTACTATGGCTTTAAATTCTATTGGTTTTGGTTTACCTAAGTTACTAGCTACTATATTATTATTAGGAACTGGATTTTTAGGTATAACTAGTAAAGTAGATAAGTTCACAGATAAGTTAAAAGTATTCGGAGCTTTTGTAAAAGGTGTTTATCAATTAGTAACTAGTTTAAATACTAAAACTGGTATAGCTCAAATTGACGAAGACCTTAAAGAACTTTTAGAAAAGAATGGAATTTTCGTATTTGCTCAGAACGTATCTAGAGCAATAAGTGTTGTAAGAGCCGTAATCAAAGATATGGTTGACTCGTTTAAATGGGCAGCTCGATCTATTGATAATTTATTCGGTGGCCTAGGTCGTAAGTTTATTGATACAATCAGTAAATTTAAAGAGCCTTGGGAAAATTGGTGGGTAAACGAATCTGCTACTCCTATTGAAAAGTTTATGAGAAGCTTTACAGTTATTGGAAGTACTTTAGGTGCTACCTTTGCTGGTATGGTTATCAAAGGAGTATTAGGTAAATTAGGAGGTAGCTTACTTTCTAAAATACCTATTATAGGCGGATTGTTTGGTGGAGGTGGTAGAGGCGGAGGACCGAAAGGTACTAAGTCTGACCCTATCTATACTAGAGATAGTAATTCAGTAGGATCAACAGTTAATTTTTTATCTAATTTTTTAGGTAAAGGTAATCTTCTACAAGGATTAAGTTTCGGTAATATATTATTAAAATTGAAAGATGGAATATTAGGAGCAACAACTCTATTTAATATATTTAGAACTCTAGGATTGAAAGAAGCTTTTATAGCTTTACGAAGTCTAGTAAATGGAGTTGTAGGTAGATTCGTAGCGGTTGGAATCGCAATAGCAGCCGTAACAGGCGCATTTCAAGGTATATTAAATAGATCAGAAGAATATACAAAATTTCTCGTTGGCGTTATAGACATAACTAAAGCATTATTCAATGTCTTTTATAATTTTGTAAAAAATAGTGAGATACTACAAACAACTTTCTCAGTAATAAAAACAATATTAATTGATTGGCCTTTGACTATCTTAGATAAAATTAGAGAAGGCTGGATGTATATATTTGAAATAATTGGTGATTGGTTAGGTCCTTTAGGAGAGAAGTTTTCTAAAAAAGCAAGAGAATTAGCGCCAGATTCATTTCAAAAAGAAGTGTCTTACAGCCCTTTAATGGAAACAAAACAAGATTACTCTAATTTATTAGGTACATCAATTTTACCATCAACGGCAAGCACTTCAGGAGATAAAACAGATTCGGTATCTATACCAACAGATCATACAGCAGATGCAGATACTATGGACTTTCTTGGAGAGCAATTAAAAACAGTTAGTGGCGCTCAAAGAAAACAAATGCAAATGTCTGTAGAGAATGCTTTAAGATCTGATTCTGCTGGAGGTTCAGCTATTACTGCTGAAGAAATGGCAGATATTATAAAGTTTTCTAAAGATAAGCAAGAAGATTTATTAAGTAAAATTGAAGCTAACACTAGAAGAACATCAGCACCAAATAATATATCTAGACGAGGTCAATAATGGCAATAAAACCTATAAATTACGAAGGTGGTTTAGGTAATGTTACTACTGAAAATAATGAAAATCAATTAAAAATATGTGCTATATGCGCTGTAGATTCAGATGGTTATATTAGAGGTGACGCTGCCGCCAATTTTTTAATAAAACCTTCAACATTACAAGATACTAAATCGTCTAATTGGGTGCAACAACAAGTACCAGGTCAAAGTGATCCAGTTTTACAATGGACTTCTTCAGGACCTAGAATATTGAGTTTTCAAGCTTTGGTCACAAGAGATACTTCCAAATATGTTTCTGGACAAGTAAATCAACCTGGCACCCAAGATAAGAAAGAAAAGATACAAACTATATTTTCTAAAATAGCAGCTAAGTTCGCTAAAACAACAACTTTAATTCCTAAATTAGATGATTCTTCTAATGTAGCACCGTTAGATATTAGCTATATATTAGATTATTATAGATCTTTTTTATACCCTACTTATGATGAAGGTACTTATAGTTTAACAGCAAGTCCTCCATTAGTAGTTCTGTATATGGGTAATTCTATAGCTAAAGTTCCTTATGGAGAAAAAATAACTACTCAAAATGATGTTTGGGTTGTTACTAATTTAGACATCCAAATTACTAAATTTTTGCCTAATTTAGCACCTATGGAAGCTGTAGTTAGTTTTCAATTAACTCAATACAACATACGCTCTTTTGATAGATTTAGATTTTTAAAGTAGTGAGGTATTTATCGCAAATTTTAAAAAATTAACTAGATACACTGGTGGAAAAGTAACTAAAGATAGATCTGGTAAAGATTTTTTAATACTAAGAAAACCTTTAAATTTAATTCCAGACTCTGGAGATATTTTTGTACAGATCACTCAAGAATTAGAAAAAAGACCAGATTTAGTAGCTAGTAGAGCCTATAATAATCCAGATCTATGGTGGGTCATTTATGAATTTAATAATATTAGAGATCCATTTTTTGATTTAAAAGCAGGAACTATTTTAAGAATACCTGCTATAGAAAGAGTATTAGCGGCTATAGAAGCTATTGGAGATTAATTATGTTTGAAGGTTATAGTAAATTTAGAACACCTTTTTATGAAATTTCAATAAGCGATTCTTCAGGTAAAAGATCTGTAAAATTACCACACCATATTATTAGATTGGTGGAGAAAATTGAAATTGTGGAAACTTTTGTAGGTGGAGATTTCACTACTTTTACTATTGATTTTATAGAAGGATCTAGAGAACCAGCTTCTCCTGATGCTAATTTAGGTACTAATGGATTATATAAAATATCTACAGATGGTCAAAACGTAGATATGGATATAGCAGGATCAATCACTAATAGAAGCGGTACTATAACCGATTTAAGATTTAGTGGATCTGGTGGTATAACTTGGCTAACTGAGGAAGAAAGAAAATCTGGAAAAGTAGATAGAAAACCTCAAGAAAATGTAGAAGGTAAACAAACAACTAGAGCTTATAAATATGAAACTTCGCCACCAAGATTTTTACTACAAGCTAGAAATAAAGTATCAGTGACTTGGGGTTATGTAGAAGATCCTAGCTCTAGAAGAACTATTACTGGGTATATATATTTACTAAAAACAAGTTTTCCAGAAAACGGAGCTACGAGAACTACTATCACTTGTCAAGATACAAGAGCAGCATTAGATCAAGTAGCATCCACAAAAGGAGTCCCTTTTGGTACTAGAGTAAAAAGTGGAAAAGGGGATTCAATTATTACTATAAAAGATACTAATACGGTAACTTTGATTAGATCTATTTGTGATAAAGCTGGAATGGCTCATATTGTAAGTAATAATCTACCTGGCGACTTAGTTGATAAAGATAAACAAAAATTATGGATAGGTGGAGAGAGTTTTCATCAATTTATGACTAGATTAGCTGCTTTACATAATAGCTATTACACTATAGTTCCTGGAAAAGACAATAAAAAAGATACTTTAGTATTTATTAAAAAACAAGATTTTGAAAGTAGATTAGTAATTACAGATAGAAATTTAACTACATATAAAGGATTAAATTCTATTTTAAAGAGTGTAGATATTAACTGTGATTTTGGTGTTCCAGTTGGAAATATGCAAACTAATGTAGATAACGAGGGGAAAGCTAACAGTGAGAATATAAAAACTGTAAACTCTACACAATTTAAGTCTTCCTCTGGTAAGCAGGAGCAAATTATTTCAAGTGATCCGACTACTGAAGATAATCCTGTGCCAGCAGCAAAACAATTAAGTGAGATATTAGCTAATGGAAAAACTACAGGAAATGTAGACTTGAATCCGAGTACTAGTAAAGAAAGGCTTAAAAGTCAAGCAGAAAACGAAGCGGATCTTAAATCAAGAATAATTCAATTAGAATTTGTTAGTTTAGGATATACTAAATATACTCCTGGAGTTATAGAAATTAGAAATATAGGAGTAAGATATAGTGGTAAATATAGACTACAAACTGTAACACACACTATTGATAATTCTGGTTATGTTACTAAAGGTACGGCAGTCAGTATGGCTGTGGCTGTAGGTGGAGTTTCTGCCCAAGATTTACAAAAAGTAGAAGATCCACCAAAACAAGTAGATT
>FRDC01001850.1_pt1 | contig 14740 bp, 24 predicted proteins | sample 1106171 | NCBI WGS metagenome assembly FRDC01 (sample SAMEA3930566, study PRJEB13176) | freshwater metagenome | biome: Drinking water system; feature: drinking water; material: water | place: Singapore | collected 2014-12-20 | reverse complement strand
CCCCCCCCCCTATTTTAAGGCCTTGTCTGGTGCGTTTTGGCCGGCTTTCCATAATGGAAAGGAGAGGGTGAAGAAACACGAAACCCCTTGTAGCCATGACGTACAAGGGGCTTGTCGAAAGTATGCTCAATATCCTAGGCTATCTACATTAACTGACTGTACCCAACCATACGTCAACCTTCCTATCGTGTTCCCTAGGCCCTCTCGCAACCTAGAGAATATGTTACTTGAGTAAATATCACAGTCAATCTTTCTTCTGATGTAGGGTATGGGCTTGACATCGTTCACAATACAACATCACGTCTATTCGATCCATGAGGTAACTGGTCACTTTCTTCATCCGATAACATTCTGTACACATCACACGATAGCTTTTCAGATCGCTTTTCATGTTCTTCTCCACATATGGGGAGGGTGCGTACTGCCTGAATCCCTCCCCATACTAGCTAATACACCGTTCTATTCCAAGACACGACTTGTATTAGCCTTTCTTCACGACTTGAATATTAAACATCTTGGCATCTTGATAGTCTGTTGGAATTCCACCAAGATAGGTAATACAGACCAAATACCCTGGTCGAAGCTGACCAGATTTAATGGCATGGTCAAATGCACGATCAAGTACAGTGGTGCCCCATACCGAGAAGGGCATACCATTCGCATCGAAGTTATACAATTTAGCCTTATTAGGTCCAACTTCAGTTTCCATCCCTGTATAGACTCCAGCCACAAAATTACCAGGATTCACCCATTTAACTGTGGGAGCAAATCCCGTTTCAATTTGTTCCAATTGTTGTCCTTGAAATTCTTTAGGCAACAATGATTGATCGATAGTCAAACGTGTGTTGGTTCCAACAATAGCTGCTGGAACTAACTTCTGAGGAACGACTAATGCCATTTCAACATGTGTAGATTGATCTTTCTTTTTCATGTGCGCAGATCCTTTCTTTTCCATAATGGAAAATGGTTATTTCAATTCCTTAATCAAGCCTGTGAGATAAGCTTGCAACGTTGTTACTTCTTCAAACTTATCTGCATCTAACTCCCCATCAGGATGTTTTTCACTTGCTGGAGAGAGATAGGCACCATAATCGGCCAGGACATTCGGGCGCTTACGTTCAAACTCTTGATTGAGTCGTTCAATCATGCGTTGTACACCAGACGGTTTCAATGGTGTTTGCGATTTTTGACCTTTTGAAGAGTTTGCTCCACCTTTTCGACCAGATTTACCCTCTCCCTGCATATCTTTAAGGATTCGTGAAATAGATGCAATTCCCAATCCAAACTGTTTTGCTAACTTTTCAATGGTGGCTTGAGGGTCAATTTGACGGATGAGTTTAATGCGCGCATTGCGTTGCCCTTCCGAGACTGGTAGACCATGAGCCACATTCGCCTTATACATAAACGCCAAGGCATCTTGGATGGTCTCGAATGACTTTTCTGTAATGGGTAATTGATCTAGACCCGCTTCCTTGGCCGCTTCCAAACGATGACGACCATCCACAATACCACCAGAACCATACTTATCAGACTTCGGCCAGGTACCGACAATGAGAGGAGGAAACTCGACACCATCTTTCATGCGCCTGGCATATTCCTCAACCATGGCCTTACTGGGTTTTCGTAGAGAAATCTCTTCATTGACAAAGGCAATCAAATCTTTTACTTTCATCTGAGTTGTCATAAGCTTCCTTTCTAATGTTAACCTTGTATCGGTGCCATCACTTTACCCTTTGCAAGGGCTCGAATCAGTTCAAGGCGTTGTGACACTTCATGCATAATTAATTTCGCATCTCGCGTCACGATTGACCCTACTCGGACGCCCTCTAGGAAAGTAGAAATCTGATAATTCTCGATAGACCCCTCTTCCATTTTGACTTCGATCCATGTCATTTCTTCACCTCCTTTCGATGACAACTACAGAGACAATAATAAACCTTATTTGTGACACGAGAAGACCACGTTACACGACACATCTCATGTGCATTATAACGACAATACAAATGAATAATAGGAGTAATGAAACAAGGAGAGGATTTTGACTGTTTTTTCTTCAGACCAAAAGACCCATAATGTCTCATTGCTAGACCCTCAATTTTCCATTATGGAAAACCGTGATGATTTATACCGTAACACGTCCTTGATAGGTTGTCAAGTATTGTTGTAAGTCACTCGTCTTTTTATGTTTGCATACTACATGCCAAGAGACATCACGTTGATCTAAATGTAAGTGGTTGTTATCTAAATCTAATTCAACTCCATCAAATTGCATCTGTAGTGCGGCTTGTGCTGCTTGGTGCAATTCTGCCACAGTGTCATACACTAAATCAACTGCTTCACCTGTCAAATGTTTTGAGGCTTTTGCGCCACCTTTTAATTTATTACGCTGTGTTGTACGCCATCCACTGACAAGTGAACAGGGATACAATTGACAAAAATTCATGACTTTTTGCATAAACACCATATCAATCATGGTATCCTCACTTGACCCTGTAAACGAATGCCAGGCTTGAGTTGAATATGTGGAACGATATCTTGTTGAACAGCCTCAATTTCCGTTGCCCCACCAATCCATTGATTCGCGTCAGTCGGCCATCCTGCATAGACGACATGACTAATGTAATATGATCCTGGGCAGGCGGTAAATTGTGGGAGCCCTCCACCTGCCCAATCCTTAAACCATTGTAACGTAGGATTCACGAGACCGCCAGGTGGCGTTAACGCTGTCGTTGCCTCCACAGGCCAATCATTAGCTGGGAGTGCGCCCGTTCCACATCCCGAACACGTAACCGTTGTATCAATAATTTTTTCTTCTGGAAGATTGGCCGTCACATCTTTCCGCTTCGCTTGCATCTTCAAACCAGGTCCACCCTGAATATTCCCAAACATACTGACTTCATAACGAAACCAATGTCCATTGGGTTGCGGTACTGTGACATTCGTGTTGGCTTGTGATAACGTCAAATGGCCAGGACCCCAATTACAACACTCGGTCAGAAGTGGGGTAAAACGACTCCACGCATATACATTGGGTAGCCCGTTAGTCCCAGACTCATGATCCCACTGCGACGATGCAGGACCGTCACTCCAATAAATTTCAAACCATTTCGACGCGTTATTGCAGGGACCATTTAGCTTGTCAGCCCAGACGTGAGCATTCACCCCATCACCCTCATCGCCGGCAGAACGATAGAAATACCATCGTACATTCACTCGTGCAAGTGCCGTACGATTCTGTATCGCATGGCCGCCTTCATAAATCCCTGTATGATTCTCTCCCAACTTCAAGACCGCAGGTACACGAATTTGTGTACCACCTAATGACAGTCGTTGTCGAACAATCGTATTCGTACTAGCTGTTGGTGCAATAGGATTGCTATTCAAACGCGTAATAAATGCTCCCAATTGATTATCTTGACGACATTGATTAAGTGAAGAGTCATTGGGGTTATAATAAATATCAAATGGTGCAACAGGATTATATGCCGTAGCCTCCAATGGTTCACTACATTGACAGACCCCTGGATTGTCTCGGCACCATTGCTCACTGTCACTTGCCGCAAATACACTAGTTATAGAAATGAAAACAATTAGAATACTAGTAAATACGCTTTGAAGATACATTCCCTCCTCCTCCTCCACCGCCTGAATTATCATCTGCAACCGCAAGACCATTCATCACATATTGCTGGATGTTACTATCGGTTGTATCAACCGTAATCGCGCCACTAGATCCTACATTGAGATCATAATAATTTCGGTCAAAGGGTACATACCAATTCATGGTAGTGTGAGTTGTATAATTAGCACCTGGTGTAGGATTAGATGTATCACTCAAGACACGAAAAAAGATAGCTGCATTATTAATACTAGTCGTCAAGGTCATAGTCGGATTCGTTCCATTCCCTGACGCAGTTTGTGCACCTGCGGTTTGAATCCCATTCGTGCCGCCGACAAGTTCTTGAGCATGACAATAGGCCGCGACGACATTGACATGAAACGCAAGGGTAATGGTTTTTGTTCCACCAGAAGTCAACTTAGAGAGAATCCCAATCTGTGACGTATACCCTAAGGTGACATTATGTGCTAATGTAGAGGCTTGGAGAGTGAGATCACTTTCTCCAGAGACCGTTTTCGTCACCCAATCATAGCCGGCAGTACCGTCATTATTCCACATGCATTGAACAAGCAGACCATTTCCAGCTGTAGTACCAGTATAACTAAGTACGATTTGACCTGATGAGAAGGGTCCATGTACAGCTGTTGCCCCTAGAGAAATTGCATACGAAGGAGTACACGAAACAATCCAGAATAAAAACGCAATGAGTAAGCTTTGCATATTAATAACTCCGTACAATAGCTTTCAGATATCGTGCCTCGTCAGTATACAAATCAGCACCATCTCCACCCAAACGTTCTAATTTCAAAAATGCCGATTCACCAGCCGTGCAATTTGTCACACTGACACTTGAGAAGGTGGAAGTCTTTCGCTGACCAGCGGTATTCGGCCCAGCCAAAGATTGAGGAGTAGCGGTATTAAACGTTGGAGATAACAGATCTTCATTGTCTCCCACACAGGCAATCGAAACTTGAGTACGAATGTTGTTACTACTATTAATTGCTCCGGTGTATTCAATAATGACATCGGTAGAATAGGTATTCACCCAGCCATCAGGAAAACGAAAATGCGCATACGCCACAGACGTAACCGCATCTGCTGCTGTCAAAGCTCCAAAACGAACACCCGAGCCTAAGCAAGCTTTTCCCATCGCGCCACTGGTTGGAAGATCAAAACTCGTACCAGCAGTTAATCCATCACAACCTGCGGCAATGAGTTGAATGATGGTATCACCAATTCGCTGATACGTTTTGGCACTGCCACCATTGGCATGAGACTTAAATTTCCCATCACTACTATCAACAAAAGTGGATACTTCGTTGACATTGGGTGGCGCACCAGGTGCCGTATTCTGAATGTAAATGACTTGTCCGGCACCGGCACCAGAAATTGTCAACTGACTACAGGACATGGCTCCAGAAGTGGCGGTACAACCGGAATCGCCAAAGCCTCCACCATTATTGATTTGCACGGCATTAGTCGGTCCAGCCGGCGATCCGCCAGTCGAACAGTCACCAGCCGCCACTTCTAAGGCAGTTCCGCCACTATTTACTCGAACACAGCGATTAGCTGTCCAGGTATTCTGATTGGTTCCACCCCTTGCCAATGATAAAAGACCTGTCCAACCAATCGTATGCACATTTGCTGCACTGGAAATCGTAATGTTCGTATCATTGGTAAAAGTCTGAGAACTACCACTTTGTCCACCAAGGGATGTAATTCCTCCCCCTCCACTTCCACACGCAGCAGCTGCACTTTCTAATGCGGTTCCACCAGCATTTACTTGTACACATCTTCCAGCTGTCCAAGATCCTTGATTTGTACCACCTCGTGCTAGCGCCAATAATCCTGACCACGTAAATGTATGAATATTAGAGACACTTGAGACACCGATATTTGTTTCATTTGTAAAAGACTGACTCGTCCCAGTTTGTCCATTCAGATTGGACAAACCAGTCCCACCAGTAGTTGGAGATGAGCCGATCCACACTCCCGCATGTGTATTTTCCATTATGGAAAACACACAAACAAACACACATACTAACAAATATTTTTTCATATTAGCGTCCATCTGCTGCGGCCATAAACCCACCAGCGATAGCAACTTGATCGATGACTTGACAAATTGCTTCAGAACCAGGAATAAAATATGAAGCTAAACCACACACACCCAACACAATACCAAAAAATGATGTAATTGGATTGCGTTTAATCATAATTATCCTCCCGTACAATTTCTAAATCATGTTTCACAAAAGTCATTTCATGTTCACGAACACGTTTTGAAGTTATTTTCACCTCGTCAACGATTTCTTGTAGTCTCGACTTGGCCAAAATGACAACCACCAAGAGTAGAATGGCATTAAAAGCAAGTAAATGATTACCACCAACAAGGAGAGAGTATATAACATCCAATATTCACCTCCTTTACAAGATTTGTAAATGAATATGGTCAGATTCTACTACAAATTTAAACGGCCACACTCGACGTACTTCATGTAATAACGTATTTACAGGTATGACATCATAAGCCCAACCAATCAAATGTAGTGAGAGCCACTTCCCGCCAACCTCATAATTTTTCCACGGTGATCGCCACCAACTTGTAACAGTTAATCCATACCAATGTAACAAGGCTCGACCAACAAACGCCACACATACAATAATTATCACAACTAATAGAATCGTTCGTTTCATCTTAATCATAATATCCAAGTAATTGCCACGCTATTGCATGATTCGATGATCCATCAGCACTTTGGGCAAGATAATACATAAGACCATTTACTAAAATAACATCTTGAGCAATATTCATTTGTCCTAACGGTCCTGCCGCTTGTGCTGTTTGCTCACGTATCACATTAACTGTAGACGATTGTATAAACGATACATTACACGTAGTAGAATTAAAATATGAAACATTTAATTGTCTTGTTGCAACTGCATTACCTTGACCAACAGTAATTCGTTGAATAAGATTAACCACTTTTGTTGACGAAGGAATACTAGCCGTTGTCACCCAATCTACACTTCGACAGGTATTATCAACAGTGCCACTTGTAAACGTAACTCCAACACCAGTATATACACAATAATGTGGTACCGTTCGTATAAAATTTGTAGCACATTGTACAGCATAACCATCTGGTGCTGTAAGATTAACGGTACTTTCTGCGGGTTGATCGACCGCAGGACCGCATGCAATCACTAACGCAAGACTAATAACTGTTAACATCCTACGCATGTAATTACCTATATGTTTCATTAAATGAAATAGTAGCTGGTGAAGCTGTTGTAGACATACATACCACTCGATTATTAAGTACACCTGGTAAACTATCAGCTGTAGCTTGACCTGGTTGTAACAACCATGAATTACTTGTAGTTAAATTACCCGTTGAAGGTGATGCCAAATATCCCAAGCGAATAGCCGTTGCCGAAGTATTGTTAAACAACATCGAATAACGACTAGTACGTTGAGGAAGAACTTGTATACTCGATCCACTAGCCGGACAAGTCACATCTCCAGAATTTGTTTTATTGGCTTGTCCAAAACTATCTTTTTCCATTATGGAAAAAGTCATAATACATAGACACAAACCTATAACAAATTTATTTCGCAAGTTGTGCCCCCTTTGATTGAACATAGGACAATCCAAATAAGCCAATCATTGCAACAATCACTACCAAAATAATCACTTTCACTAACGTTGATTGCAATGCCTCATTCGTAGCTGATGCAGCTTGCTTTGTTTTACCCCAGATATCATACCATTTAACATCTTCCTGAGGAATTACCGCATTATTAGATTTTGAAACAATACGAGAAACATTAGCTGTCACTTTTGCAATAGATGTTTGAATAGTCTGAACAGGACCAAACTCTGTAAAATCTGATCCATCTGTTACCGAGAAAAATAAACCAGATTTTTGTAATGGACCAGCTGGATCTTCATATTGAGCAACTTTGACCCCACTCACAGGATCGCGTTGTTCCCACGGCCATGTAAACATTAAGATACCCCTCCTCGTTCACTCAACAATTTACCAGTAAACCATGCTTGAGCAGAAATATCAGAACCCGCAACCGCAGATGGTTCAATAGCTACATTCATCCCCGAAATATTAAATGCTAAAATTTCAATAAGACCAGCATTCACAAATAATCCTAATTCAATTTGTGATTGATAATCAAACTGTACACCAGGAATACGATCTACGCCGGCTTGGATTGGTACCCCATTACGACAAATTTGAAAAAACACTTGATCGGCATTTCCTACATCAATTACTTTCGCTGAAAACTTTTCTAACAATGCTCTAGCACCATTCGGTATTTCACGACTCGCTAATACCACTCGACCAGGAATATTCCCTGTCGATGCTGGAATCACTTTAATCTCCCCTGTTGCACTAAAATCACCGCCAACCCGCAACGATTCCAATAACCCCATATTACCCTCTCTTTCGTAACATCAACCATAACAATACTATACCACCTATCACAAACAATAGTACAGGAAAAGGAGAAGAATTAGTGATATTAGTTTGAGGTACAAATCCACTACCACCTCCAGAACTATATGCTGAACCACCAACAATATTAGGATTTATAAATCCTGGTGGTCTTGATACTGGAGTATTTATTACAATTGGTTGACCGTTAAATACTCGTAAAATATTACCTATTGTATTATCAATCCATTGTGTTACAGGGTTACTTCCAAAAATAGATGAAACAAATGAATACACACCATATGTTTGTGTAGCTGTTGTTAAATCTAAACCAGGATTAGGTCCATCGCCACCCAAAAACTTTGGTATAGCAACACTTGAGCTTACGCCAATGTCACCACCAGAAAAGCCCGTCACAACATTTTCTTGTGCAACATAATATTGACCTGATGGTAATGAAGGACCAAACACACCAGAAGGTGTTGTTGGTGCTGTTAACGCCTCATATCCACTTAATACACCACCTCCAAGTACTGCACCTGTAAAAATATTTGCAAAACGACCTGCAATTCCTTGTTGAGCCATATATTCACTATATGGTGTAATGATACGATACACATTCGGTTCTGGTGTACCTAATGGTGTACGCGAACGAGGCAAAAAATCAAAAGCATAACTTTGAACTGGAAAAATTGAACCAAATGTCGAAGTACCAGGCCCATATCCAGACTTTAATACCGCAATATAATTATATGGTGCTAAAGCTGTATTATAATAACTATACAACTGTTCATGATATACTCTACGGGCTTGTTCTAACGGAGTATAACTTTGAGGTATAACAACAAGTCCACCAATAAAATTTAACGGATTATTAGATGGTAAAGCTGCTGGAGTATAATTAAATAACGACTCATTAAATATCAACTCATTCTCATACGGCACTACACTCTGTGGAACACTTGGTTCTACCATTACTCTACCTTTTTACAATCACCAACATCACAACACCCAGTAAGGCAAACATCCATACAATAGGGTCTGATAGCCAATTTTGAAACTTCGTTGCATAACTCGCTGTATTCAACTGTACACCCGTTTGTGTTGATTGAAAATTCCGAAACAAGGATGATGCATACGGGTTAGAATTCGTTTGATTACGATTCACAGAATCAGCAGCAAATTGTATACCTGATTTTACTCCAGCCGACAACACATCAGACAGAACCGCATTAATTTTTGATTGATCGAAATTCCAAAATGAAGTATTAGATCGTGCATCAATTAAAAATGCTCCATCTGGTTGATTAGACGCTGGAAACATTCGTGTTTGAAACTCACTTGCTTGCGGATTTTCACTAATAGGGTCTAAATAATTTCCTGAAAATTCAGGAATACCAAAATCTAACGTCATATATCACCTTTCGGCCCCTCTTTCCATTATGGAAAGAGGGGCATTCCTATTTTTATTTCAATGAGCGCAAACCTTCAACACCTACCGTCACAATACTATTTGCTCCTACGCCACCTTGATTCAACCATTGATATTGTAGCAATGTTTTACCAGCAGTCAACAATGCGGCTTGAATAGAACCTTCCTGTACAAAATCATGGACTTCAATACCCGTCAATATTGATTCCAAAGTATAATCAATCTGATTCGATTCTTGAATCATACGATGAATACGATCCTTAATAATAAAACCAGATTGATCTTTAATAGAGACAATATTCTGTACAGCATCACTATTCGCACCAGAGAATGCTACACCAGCCGTCCCACTTGTCCCACTATGTACATACAATTTTTTAATCGCTAAATCTGCGGCACGCTCCAACAAGACAAACTGGGTCGTATTGGCATCAACAGGATTACGATGATCGTAAGAAATAATCGCAACAGGACCGCCCTTTTCTGGCAGCAAACCCTTGGTACGTACAGACTCCACATCAAGTGTAGCCGTAAACGTTGCTGTACCAGGCGTTATAAAAAAATCCGCCGTCGTACCCATCGTCACTTCAAGTGTCATACTTGAATAACGCTTTGTATCAAGAATAGAATCTTCAGGTCGATCAATAGCACGATAATGGTCTGCAAAATACACAGGAATATTGACAAAATATGTTGCTGAAGCAGCGGCAATAGCATCCTTACGAGGCGCAACAATACCACCCTTCACACATGCAATTTTATACAATGCTCTTGCTGGAAGATTAACAACAATTTCCCCTCGATCCGTTTTAAAGAGAATCGACTTAATAACATTCAATTCTCCCTCTGTAATCGGACCTGAGGCTGTGCCAACCGTCAACACAATACCTACACGCAAATGCATACGATACCAACCCTCTCCAACAGGAAGCGCATCAGAAATAACTGTTTTTGCATTCACATTCAAAGGTTGACTTGTCAGCAAATTCACATATTCCGCATTCCCTCTCATTGTACACCTTTCCGTTCTACTCCCTCGCGTATACGAGGAACCCTAGAACTTTTTTACACAATAGACAATTCATTTTCTTTAATCGACGAATCAATACCTTGTCGTTTCATTTCCAACTTCTGATTACGAACATACGATTCACAAATTGCTCTATCTTCGTCCGTAAACACTGGCTGAGTTCCACGATATACAACAAATTCCTTTACCTTCTTAGACATATACACTCCTTTCCATTATGGAAACCTTAACCAACAATCTGTTTCAAAAACGGTACACGATTAATAATAAACATACCAACCGCTACAACCAACAAAGTCCCAATCAACCACTTAAACAAGCCACCAATACTAGACATACATACCTCCATATATTAGACCACTAAAAAAAAGAACGTGGTAAGGGGGTCTAGACCCTACCACGTTCTACGCGCCGATCGGAGCGATTTCTATGATTACGGAATCAAGTGTGCCATAGACCCATTTGATTTGTCAAGTGTTACATCAAAAGTTTTCTTCACCGATTCAACAATAGAATATTGTTTCACAGAACCCTGACACCAATCAAAACACATAAATTTTGGCAATGTTGATAATTGCTTCACCCGTTCTTTTCCAAAAAAATCTTGTAACCAATCCATATCAGTCCCTTCATGTTGACAAAACGTAATTACTCGATTTGCTTGTGACCGAACATCGATTGGCATATAGGTTGGTCGTTGAGCAATTAATAGCAAACTACAATTACGATGACGACCATAAAAGACATGTCGCTTTCCCCACTCTGGTAAACGCGCCTGTCCTTTCTCAAACACTGTTGCACACTCTTCCACAACTAATAAATTATTTCCTAACACAAACAATGCGCCGGCAGCTTGAGGTATTTCTTCTTCATCCACAAATCCATAATTAAAAACTGGCGTATCTTCCTCATTCACTAAAATATCATCAACAATATCAGCTACAGGCAAATATTGTTTTACAGGAAAGCTTTCAGTCGGATCATATACCAATTTACGATTATATTTACGTGAATATAACTTTGACCACCAGGATTTACCCCATCCTGTTAATCCCATCACTAACACAACATCACGTATCCCAGGACTATCAATTCTACGAGTCACGCTTTAAAGTCCTCCACAACCTATCAAACTCATCACAACATCGTGTACATCGCTGATATATATGACAATCAGATTCACGAACCGCATAAAATGGCTTTTGACAATCCACACAAATCACCGCAACAGTCTCAGACGATTCATTAACCTGATGTATATTCATGATTTGACTTCAGCCCTTCTAAATTTTTTTGTTCCTGTTTTTTCTCCCGCATATTCGCAGCATATTTTTCTGTTAATACAACACTCCAATTAAACATACAAATTGTCAACGCTACATACTTAGGATCAACAGCCATAAAATATTCAGCAGTCATTGACGTACTTGTTGCTAATGTATCTTCCTGTTTCTTATCCAATTCCCAACAATCACGACCAGTTACTACACGACCTAACGCAAATGGTGCTCGAACAATAGCTCTCCAAGCATCAGGATCAAACAATTTTTTTGCTTGTTCTGCAAGGCTTCGAGATACACTTGCCCCACTTTTCGCTTCTGAATTATTGCCATCCCCCTTTTCTGTTCTCTTCTTACCTGTAGACACACGCGAGCGAGCATCAGCAAGGGCTTCACTAAGCTTATTACTCCAAGTAGACGATTCTTGACCTTCCTGAGTTTCAGTTTTATTTTCACCAAACCCAAACATACAATACTCCTTTTTTCCATAATGGAAAAACTAATTAAATAACCCACCAAAAAGACCTTGTTTTTGTCGTTCTTTTTCTACACGTTGCCGTTCTTTATCTAATTCTGCCTGTTTTCGCTTCTCACGATAATCCAACAATTTACCTAATCGATTTGCCGCAGGATCATTTAACATTGCAGCAACTTCATCATCATATTCAATTCCCAAATCATCAGTAGGCATTTCAGACCCTCCTTTATTGAATAGTTAATGCTGACCAATCCACATTTAATGATCGTCGTTGATCTGTAAATACAAATGGTAATACTTCAGGATCACGTCTACGCTTTGCCTCTTTTAATCGTATCATTCTATTTACCACATAATTAACTTGATTTCCTTTCCACATATTTAATAGCATTTGTGTCGAACCATAAAAACCATGTGTTGCAGACTTTAATACTTTCGCTTGACAATATTGACAATAGACCACATCATCATCAGTTATTTGAAATTTATGATAACAATTTATATTCAATTTGTCAAAAATCACATACACTTTAGGTCTCACTAATAATACATCCCCTTGATATTCTTTTTTTAAACCTCCCAAACCATTGACACCAGTAAAAGACATATCTAAATCATTACATTTAGTAATAAACGAATCTGTTGAAGTATGAAATGAACAACATACATGTTCAATACTATGAACATATGCACGAACAAATCCTGTAATTAAAGTAGCAATCAATGGATGAAAAATTACCCCACCTTTCCATTTATCACCTATATCATGATCTTCCATAATTCGACTAATAAATTTTCCATACAAACTATTTAATGCTAGTTTAGCCCATAATTCCTCTGTTTTATTTTTTTGCATTTTTGCTGTACGTTTTTTCTCAAAAAATTCCCACACATAATTAGACAATCCATTTTCTTTTCCATTATGGAAAACCATTTCAAATCCTTCTAATACTTCATATTGAATACATTGTTTCTCTAAGCAAGAATTTAATTCATATCCAGTGATCCATGTACTTCGCAATATAGATTGACGTTTAAATTCTTCACTAAAAATGGGTTGATACTTACATAAAATTTGAGCATTCACCTTATATAACGCATTATCATGGTATCTCCCACTATTTAAATACATAGCCGGTTGAATTTCATAATCAAACACATTACCAATTTGACTCATTGCATATGGATATGCTGAAGTAATATCATACTCATAAATATCACGAATAATAATAGGTCCATTCACATACATTTGTGTTTTTCCACCATGATAACTAGATAACGCTGCCAATGTAACAGACTGCGATGTAGAAACAATAGGTGAATCGACGAATTTTTTTCTAAAAATTTTTCCACACAAATCAGCAAGAGAAACAGACAAGCCTACATTATATTGTCGATGTATAGACAAAATCCAATAAACAAGCTCCCACAACACCAATACATCTTGTTTAGCATAAGATTCAAATTCCTGTTTTTCCTCTAGAGTTTTCCACGCTCTTTGACCAAGAAAAGAAGGAGCTTTTAATTTCATCAATGGTAGTTCTAAATCTTTTGCAATTTTTTCTAAACCACGAAATACATATTGAAACGCATCACGCTCAAACCATTTTTGATTTTTATATACATGATTTCCATACCAAGTTTTACCAGTGACATACGTAAAATCATAATCACCATATCCCATTCGATGATTGTCATAAGTAAAATATTCTTTAAATGGATAATGAATAATTGGTAAATCAAATTGACAATAAAAAAACCATACAGACATATTTGATTCAAAATGATCCCTAACATAATCTAAATAACAATCAAAAATAGTATCTTCATTGACATACTCTAAAGTAACCTTATTTCCATCATAAAATTGAATAGTATATGGTCTACCACGTATAGTTTCTGTATCACACACCAAAATACTATGTTCTTCATACACGCCCTTATAGGACTGTATAGTTTGACAAGCAATATTACCTAGACCAGTAACATTCATCATAACTCCTTTCCATTATGGAAAATTATTTTTTACGTTTAGATTTCTTACGCTTGCGAGGACGATACAGGTAGGTAAATTTTACAACACCATCAATTGTAGCTTCAAAAATACTTCTTTTTTCTTTTTGTAATGTTCGTCGAATACGTTTAATCGTAGATTCTTTTGTAATAGGTCTTTTACGCTTACGAAGTGGTAATGAATATTTTTGTAAAACAACAGGGGCTAATACTTCTTTATATTTTTTCTTATCAACAACAAGCCGTTCTCCTATAACTTCAACAGATAATTTCTTTTTAGTAGTAAATTTTGAATAATGACCTTTACTATCACGATAACGTATTCCACGTACATTAAAGGTAAAATTCTGTCCTTTAATACGTATTTCAACATATCGAGGATAATGTCTAGCCATAAAATAGTATATAAAAATACTTGCATATTTGTCAAACA
>FRDC01000195.1_pt1 | contig 14741 bp, 17 predicted proteins | sample 1106171 | NCBI WGS metagenome assembly FRDC01 (sample SAMEA3930566, study PRJEB13176) | freshwater metagenome | biome: Drinking water system; feature: drinking water; material: water | place: Singapore | collected 2014-12-20 | reverse complement strand
GGCGCCCGCGCCGCTCCGGGTGGTGGCGGTGGCGCTCGACGGGGGCGGCGGCATCGCCGCGCGCGCGCCGCTCGCCGATAGCGTCGATGCGTTGGCCCCAGACGATCGCAAGCGGCTGCGCGACGCCGGGGTGACGATCGGCGCGCTAGACTTGTTCGCGGGCGCGCTGCTCCGGCCCGGCCCGGCGCGCTGGCGCGCTGCGCTGATCGCCGCGCGCCACGACGTGCCGGTCGCCGAGATGCCGCCCTTGTCGGCGAGTGTCCTTGCGCGCGGCCAGCCGGTCGGTTCGCCGTGGCGCGATATCGGTGGCCAGTCGGTGCGGATCGATCTGGTCGAGCGCATCGCCCGCGCGGCGCATGACGCGCGGCGGGGGCGCACACCTTTCGCGCCCGATCCCGCGCTCGCCACGTCGATCGGACTCAAGCCCGAAACCCTCGCCAAGCTGATGGCGCAGCTGGGCTTCAGTCCCGCGCCGCCCGACGAAGGGCGGCCACGCTGGCGCTGGCGTGGCCGGGCGCCTCGGGTCAAGGCACCTCCCGCCGTGCCGAGCGGCGCCTTTGCCGGGCTCGCCGAGCTGGTCGCGCGCCGTGGCTGAGGCGAGCCTCAGGATCGACAAATTCCTGTGGTTCGCTCGGCTCGCCAAGACGCGCGACGCGGCGCAAGCGGCGGCGGAAGCGGAGCAGATCCGGCTCGACGGGCGCCGGGTCGATCGTGCCCATGCGCCCGTGCGGGTCGGTTCGGTGATCGCGTTGGTCCGTGGCGGCGCGGTGCGCGTGCTGCGGGTGGAAGCACTTCCCACCCGGCGCGGCCCGCCCGCCGAGGCGGCAGCGCTCTACACCGATCTCGCCGGGATTGACGCCGCCCCGGGGCCGCAATAGCAGGCATCAAATTGCTTTTTTCGGGGGGAGCCACCCATGACCTATGTCGTCACCGACGCCTGCATCCGCTGTAAGTTCATGGACTGTGTGGAAGTGTGCCCGGTCGATTGCTTCTATGAAGGCGAGAACATGCTCGTCATCAATCCGAACGAGTGCATCGATTGCGGCGTGTGCGAACCCGAATGCCCCGCCGAGGCGATCCTGCCCGATACCGAGAGCGGCCTCGAAAAATGGCTGGAGCTCAACAACACCTATTCGGCGCAGTGGCCGAACATCACCCGCAAGCGCGAAGCCCCTGCCGACGCCGACGAGCATAAGGGCGAAAGCGGTAAGTTCGACAAATATTTCTCGGCAGAGCCCGGCCAGGGCGACTGAGCGCCCTTGGAAATGGAGCAGGAGGCCCTGGCGCGAGCTGGGGCCTTTTGCGATTCTACCGATCCGGCGGTGGCCACGCACCGTTAGCGGCGCGTATGGCTTTGCGCCGGGAACAAGCGCACGTTTTGAGCAATGTTGTGCCAAAATACGCGTCACGACACTGGTAATTTTATTACGAGCGTGTTAAATGGGACTCGGACGGACCGGCGTTGCGATGCGCCGGCCGCGCGGAGACACGAAGCCACTTAACCCCCGAGCAGCGGTGCCCCGTTTCCGAACAGGAGCGCGCTTATCCCCGTCGGGGGCTCAGACCACGGAAAGGCTCTCAAGAATGGCTGCCAAGGCGCTGTCGTTTGATGTCGGTGATTATGTCGTATATCCCAAGCATGGCGTTGGCCGCGTCATCGAGTTGCAGCGGCAGGAAATCGCCGGGATGCAACTGGAACTCTATGTGCTGCGCTTCGAAAAAGAGCGCATGACGTTGCGTGTGCCGACGAACAAGGCGGAAAGCGTCGGGATGCGCAAATTGTCCAGTGACAAGACGCTGAAGGAAGCGCTCGACACGCTCACTGGCAAGCCCAAGATCAAGCGCACGATGTGGTCGCGCCGCGCCCAGGAATATGAGGCGAAGATCAATTCGGGCGATCTGGTATCGATCGCCGAGGTAGTGCGCGATCTGTTCCGCGCCGACGATCAGCCCGAGCAGAGCTATTCGGAGCGCCAGATCTTCGAAGCAGCGAGCAGTCGCCTCGCGCGCGAGCTCGCGGCGATGGAGCAGGTCGACGAACGGACCGCGCAGGCGAAGATCCTCGAAATCCTGCGCAAGGCCGCGGCCGTGCACAACAAGGACAAGGAACCCGTCGCCTAAACCGCGACTCGGCTTGATCCGGCGATAACGGCGGTGCCAGGCTTGGTGCCGCCGTTTTTGCGCTTGGCGCCAGGGCGACGTGTGTGTTAGCTAATCAACACACGATCTTTCGGGAGAAACCAATGCGACTCGCCTTGTTCGTCCCCCTCGCGCTGCTCGCCGCGACTCCGGCCCTCGCCCAGACCAGCCGCGACTATCCGGTCGACGGATTCCGCGCGGTCGAGTTGCGCGGGCCACAGCGGGTGACGGTGCGCGTCGGCGGCGCCTTCGCGGTGCGGGCAAGCGGCACCGCCGCCGCGCTCGCCGATCTCGACATTCGGCGCGATGGCGACCGGCTGGTGATTCGCCGTACCCGCCAGGGCTGGCTGGACAAGCGCGACATCGCCCAGGTCGAGGTGACGCTGCCCGCGATCGAGCGTGCGAGCGTCAGCGGTTCGGGCGACATGAACGTCGATCGGGTGAACACCCCGCGCTTCGCCGCCGCCGTCGCCGGTTCGGGCGATCTGCGCATCGGCAGCCTCGCCACCCGCGACGCCGCGCTGTCGGTGAGTGGTTCGGGCGACCTGTGGGTCAGCGGTCGGGCCGACGCGGCGCAAATGAGCGTCACCGGATCGGGTGATCTGCACGGCGATCAACTAACGCTCACCCGCGCGCAGGCCTCGGTAACCGGCTCGGGCGATCTTCGCGCGCAGGTGCACGGCAATGCGCAGGTCTCGCTGATCGGTTCGGGCGATATCGATCTCGGCGCGGGCGCGCGGTGCACCATCAGCAAGATGGGTAGCGGCTCGGTGCGATGCGGCTGATCGGCGTCGCCGTGCTTGCCTTGGCGCTTGGCGGCTGTGGGTCGTCGGTGGATCGCAATTTCGCGGTGAGCGGGTTCGACAGGGTACGCGTTGTCGGCGGCGACCGGGTTGACGTGACGACACGCGACTCCTTCGCGGTCGTCGCCCGTGGCCAGCGCGACGTGCTTGACGAGATCGAGGTGCGGCGCGACGGCGACACGCTGGTGATCCAGCGCCGGCGCGGGCCGCAGATGCATTGGAGCGGCTGGGGGTGGTGGCGCGCCTTCAGCAGCGGTCGGGCGCGGATCAAGATCGCGCTGCCGCGCCTCGCGGGCATCGCGACGCTCGGCGCGCCGCGCGTCGACGTGGACAAGGTAAGCGGCGATGCGTTCGAGGCGAAGATGGAAGGCGCCGGCCGGATCGATATCGACGCGCTGGCGGTGCAGCGCGCGCGGTTCGACCTGGCGGGCGCGGGCGAGGTGCGTGCCAAGGGCCATGTCGCGCAGCTCGTCGGCCGACTGAAGGGCGCCGGCGAGTTGCAGATGAAGCGGTTGCACGCCGATGCGGCCGATATCGAGGTCGCCGGCGCCGGTCGGGTGCGGGCGGCGGTCGATGGGCCAGCGCGGGTGGCGACGCTGGGCGCGGGCAGGGTCGATCTGGGCTCGAAAGCGCGCTGCACGATCACGCGCGAGGGGATTGGCAAGGTGCGCTGCGGCTGAGCGGCTTGCACCAAGCGGCGAGGCCAGCGACAAGGAGTCATGCGCGCTCTGCTCCTAGCCCTGCTCCTCCCGCTCGCGCCCGCCCAGGCGGCCGAGCGCAGCTTCAGCGTCACCAGTTTCGAGCGGCTGCGGCTGGAAGGCCCGTTCGAGCTGCGGGTGAGCGTTGGCGGCCCGCCCAGCGCCCGCGCCGAAGCCGATCCCGCCACGCTCGAACGGCTGGTGTTGCAGCAGGACGGCACCACGCTGACGGTGCGGCTCGGCACCACGGGCTCGGCCGAGCGCTTCACCGCGCCGCGCCAGCCGCCGGTGATCACCCTGACCACCCCGGTGCTGCGGACGGCGACGGTGCTCGCCGGCGGGCGGCTCCGCGTCGGCGGGATGCGGGGGCAGCGCATCGATCTGGCGGTGAACGGCGCAGGGGCGCTGATCGCTGAGGGGGTGAGCGCCGACATGCTCAACGCGGTGCTGATCGGCAATGGCACGCTGACGGTGAGCGGCCGGGGTGCACGCACCACCTTGCTGCTCAACGGCGCGGGCCAAGTCGATGCCGGCGCGCTCCAGGCGGACGAGCTGACGGTGCGGCTCGACGGCAATGGCGAGGTCCGCGCCGCCGCCCGCTATACCGCGCGGGTCGCCTCGGGCGGGCTGGGGCGGGTGAGCGTCAGCGGCAACCCCGCCTGCAAGGTAACCCCGCCCGATAGCGCGCTGGTCCGCTGCGGGCGTTAAAGCAGCGCCAGCGACGCCAGTTCGCGCGCCAGGGCCGGCGGCAGGATCGCCTGCGCCGCGCCCTCGGCCAGATCGGCGGGGGCGTCGGCCGCCTCCAGATAGCGCCAGCCCTGATGCGCGCGCTTGGGCGCCGGGTGGACGATCCGCGTCTCGGCGCCAAGCAGGATCGCGACCCGACCGCCCTCGGCCTCGCCAAAGCCCAGGATCGGGGTGCGCGCGACGAGCTGGTGCTTCATGATCCAAAAGAGCGAGCCCTTGCCGGCGATTTCGGCGTGGCGCTTGGGCAGATTGCGCGTGGTGAGCGCGATGCCACCGCTCGCCGCGCGCTCGGCGAGCCGTTCCAGCAGATAATCCAAGCTCGGCGCGCCGAACGCGACTTTGGTCAAATGGAGCATGGCGGGGATTTAGGCGCGCGCGTGGCCCGGTTGAAGCCTCAGGCAACCAGCCCTGTCACCGTCGCCAGGCCCAGAAAGGCGAAGAAGCCCATCGAATCGGTCGTCATCGTCACGAAGATCGACGAGGCGACCGCCGGGTCCGCCCCGGCGCGTTCGAGGGTGAGCGGCACCGCGACGCCCGCCAGCCCGGCGACGACGATGTTGGTGAGCATCGCCGCCGCGATCACCGCGCCCAGTTGCGGGTTCTGGAACACCACCGCCACGCCGACGCCGATCACCACCCCCACCGTGCCGCCGTTCAGCACCGCGACGCGCAGCTCGCGCAGGATCGAGCGCATGGTGTTCGATTGCGTCAGCTGGTTGGTGGCGAGCGCGCGCACCGTGACGGCCATCGTCTGGGTGCCGGCATTGCCGCCCACCCCCGCGACGATCGGCATCAGCGTCGCGAGTGCCACGAACCTGGCGATCGTCCCTTCGAACACCGCGATGATCGAGGAGGCGACCAAGGCGGTCAGCAGGTTCGACAGCAGCCAGCGCACCCGGGCGCGATAGCTGTCTAGCACCGGCTCGTTAATGTCGCCGTCACCGGCGCCCGACAGCCGCAGAATGTCCTCGCCGGCTTCCTGGCTGATGATGTGGACGATGTCGTCCACCGTGATCATCCCGACGAGCCGGCCATTGCCATCGACGACCGCGGCCGAGATCAGCGCGTATTTCTGGAAGCGCAAAGCGACTTCCTCTTGGTCCATATCGACAGGGATCAGCGTCTGTTCGCGCTGCATCACGTCGCCGATGCTCACCTGGCGGGGGGTGCGCATGATCCAGCTGAGGTGGCAGGCGCCGATCGGCTTGTGCGCCGGATCGACCACATAGACTTCCCAGAAATCGGTCGTCAGCGCGTCGTCCTGACGCAGATAGTCGAGCACGTCCCCCACCGTCCAATGTTCGGGGACGGCGATCAGCTCGCGCTGCATCAGGCGGCCGGCGGATTCCTCGGGATAGCTGAGCGCCTCCTCGATCGCGGCGCGGTCATCGGGATCGAGCGCGCGGAGCACGGCGCGCTGTTCGCTTTCCTCCAGATCCTGGATGATCGCCACCGCGTCATCGGTGTCGAGCTCGGCGGCGATGTCGGCGACTTCCTTGGGGTCGAGCGCGTCGATCAGCGCCTCGCGCACCCAGTCGTTCATCTCGGCGAGCACGTCGCCGTCGAGCAGGTCCTTGGCGGCGCTCGCCAGCTGCGCGCGCTCGTCGGCGGGGAGCAGCTCGAACAGATCGGCGAGATCGGCGGGGTGGAGCGGTTCGACCAGCGCGCGCGCCGCCTCCACGTCGCCGCCTTCGAGCGCGCCCAGTACCTCGCGGACGAATTCGGGTCGCAGCCGGTCGTCGGCGTCGAGTTCCTCGCGCTCGGCCTCGCTCATCGCCTGTCCCCTTGACTGCCCCGCGCCTGTTACCCGCGCCGGCCCAAGATGCCAATGATTTGCGCGGGCGCGAGCGGGCGGCTAGGGCGGGGTCACTTCAGCGAAAGGACCGCCATGACCGAGTTTTCCACGCTCACCCTCACGCTCGAAACGGGCGATGTGGTGATCAAGCTGCGCCCCGATCTCGCGCCCAACCACGTCACGCAAATTGGTGAGCTGGCCAATGAGGGGTTTTATGACGGGGTGGTGTTCCACCGCGTGATCGACGGTTTCATGGCGCAGGGCGGCGATCCCAGCGGGCGCGGCATTGGCGGATCGAAGCGCCCCAATCTGAAGGCCGAGTTCAACGACGCGCCGCACGTCCGCGGCACCTGCTCGATGGCGCGCACGCAAGACCCGAACAGCGCCAACAGCCAGTTCTTCATCTGCTTCGACGATGCGCGCTTCCTCGATCGCCAGTACACCGTGTGGGGCGAGGTGACCGAGGGCATGGAGCATGTCGACGCGCTTCCCAAGGGCGAACCGCCCCGCAATCCCGGCAAGATCGTGCGGGCGCGGGCGGAATAGCTGGGTTTTGGCCGGCGGAGGATGGGTGGAGGGTCAGGGGCGGGCCAGTCACCCCACCCCCAGCGCCTCGAGCAGCCAGTCGTGGAACAGCTTCACCGGGCGCTGGATCAGCGCGCGCGGGCGGCAGACGAACCAATAGCTATAGGGGCTGTCGACCTCGATCTCGAACAGCCGCACCAGCCGGTCGTCATGCGCGTCTTCCAGATGGCTTTCGTGCATGAACGCAACGCCCAGCCCGCGCGCGACCGCCTCCAAGATCAGCGCGCCCGAATCGAACAGGTCGATCGCCGCCGGCTCGAGCGCGCCGAGCCCCGCCGCCTGGCGCCAATGCGCGAAGGTTTCGGGCATGTCGCGGTGGACGAGCGCGGTCAGCCGGCTGAGCTGCGCCGGCTCGGTCACCGGCTCGGGGCCGTCCAGCAACGCGCGGTGGCCGATCACCAGGATCTTGTTGCGATCGAGCCGGCGGGCATAGAGCGCCGGCTCGATCTCGCGCGCGAGCACGATCGCCGCGTCCAGCCCTTCGCCCAGCCGGCTGATGCCGTGGCTGCCGGTGTCGATGTCGAGGTGCAGCTCGGGGTGGCGCGCGCGCAGCGCGGGCAGATGCGGGAACAGCCGCTGCGAGGCGTAGAGCGGCAGCACCCCCAGCCGCAGCCGCAGCACTTCGGTGCCGCTCGTCATCGCCTCCACCGCGTCGGAAAGGATGTCGAGCGCGGGGGCAATGTGCGCGATCAGCCGCTCACCATCGGCATTCAGTTGCATCGCCTGGTGGCGGCGATCGAACAATGGGCGACCGATGAAGCGCTCCAACGCCTGCACCCGCCGGCTGAGCGCCGGCGCGGAGAGGGCGAGTTCCTGCGCGGCGGCCTTGACCGAGCCTAGCCGCGCAACCTGCACCACGGCCTCGATCGCGGTCAGCGGGGGCAATCGCCGCACCAGTTCCTCTCCCTGCCTGTCGGCACCTTGTTGCGTCGCCGCATGAATGTGCCCGAGCGAGCCGTGAATGCAAGTCGCGCGTGCGCCGCCAAGGAGAACGATTGCATGAATTGCACGCATACTTGGTTATTTCGCACTTGCACAAAAATTGCCGCAGCCGCACATAGGGCAGGCCTTTCAGGCATCCTCTCCTAAAAACTTTCATGAGCCGGCCAGCCTTGGCCGGCTCTTTTTTTGCCCCTCTCCCCGAATCGGAACCGCTTTCCTATGTCGCGCGCTGATCGCGCACCTTGAGGAGAGCCAAATGGCCGACGCCGAACAGCCCAGCCGCAAATTGCAGGTCGCTAATGCCCGGCCCGAGGATAGCGGGCGCGGGCTGGCGCATGTGCCGCGCGCGTTGATGGCGGCGCTGGAAATAAGCGAGGGCGACGTGATCGAGATCGTCGGCAAGCGCACCACGCCCGCCCGCGTCGTCGCGCCTTATCCGGAAGATGAGGGGCTGGAGATTATCCGCATCGACGGTTTGCAGCGCGCCAATGCCGGGGTCGGCTCTGGCGAGTTCGTCGCGGTGCGCAAGGCCGAATCGAAACCCGCGACGCGCGTCGTCTTCGCACCCGCGCAAGAAAATCTGCGGCTGCAGGGTTCGGCCCAGGCGCTGAAGCGTACCTTTTTCGGCCGGCCGCTCTGCCAGGGCGATGTCGTCGCGACCGCCGGGCAGCAGCGCGTCGCCAATATCCCGCCAGAGGTGCAGCAGTTCCTCCGCGCGCCGGCCTATGCGCTCCAGGAAATCCGCCTCGCGGTCGTCGCCTCCACGCCCAAGGGTGTGGTCCATATCGACGAGAATACCGAGGTCGAGCTGCGCGCCGAATATCAGGAGCCGGTCGACGCTCGCCGCGCCGATGTGACCTATGACGACATTGGCGGCATGGCGAGCACGATCGACCAGTTGCGCGAGATGGTCGAGCTGCCGCTGCGTTACCCCGAGCTGTTCCAGCGGCTGGGGGTCGATCCGCCCAAGGGCGTGCTGCTCCACGGCCCGCCGGGCACCGGCAAGACGCGGCTCGCGCGTGCCGTCGCCAATGAGAGCGACGCTAACTTCTTCCTCATCAACGGCCCCGAGATCATGGGATCGGGCTATGGCGAGAGTGAGAAGCGGCTGCGCGAGGTGTTCGAGCAGGCAACCAAGAACGCGCCTGCGATCGTCTTTATCGACGAGATCGACTCGATCGCGCCCAAGCGCGGCCAGGTGACGGGCGAGGCCGAAAAGCGCCTCGTCGCGCAGTTGCTGACGCTGATGGACGGGCTGGAGGCGCGCGCGAATCTCGTCGTGATCGCCGCCACCAATCGCCCCGAGGCGATCGACGAGGCGCTCCGCCGCCCCGGCCGGTTCGACCGCGAGATCGTGGTCGGCGTGCCCGACGAACGCGGCCGCCGCGAAATTCTGGGCATCCACACGCGCGGGATGCCGCTCGCCGAGGCGGTCGATCTCGAGGAATTGGCGCGCACCACTTATGGCTTTGTCGGCGCCGATCTCGCCGCGCTAACCCGCGAGGCGGCGATCGAGGCGGTGCGGCGGATCATGCCCCGGCTCAACCTGGGCGAAACGACCATCCCGCCCGAGGTGCTCGATACCCTTGCGGTGACGCGCGAGGATTTCCTGGGGGCGCTAAAGCGCGTGCAACCGAGCGCGATGCGCGAGGTGATGGTGCAGGCGCCGCAGGTCCGCTGGGACGATGTCGGCGGACAGGACGAGGCGCGCGAGCGCCTACGCGAAGGCGTGGAGCTGCCGCTGAAGGATCCCGATGCCTTCCGCCGGCTTGGCATCCGCCCCGCCAAGGGGTTTCTGCTCTACGGCCCGCCCGGCACCGGCAAGACCTTGCTGGCGAAAGCGGTCGCGCGCGAGGCGCAGGCGAACTTCATCGCCACCAAATCGAGCGACCTGCTGAGCAAATGGTATGGCGAAAGCGAGCAGCAGATTGCCCGCCTGTTCGCCCGCGCGCGGCAGGTGGCGCCATGCGTGATCTTCATCGACGAGCTCGACAGTCTGGTGCCCGCGCGCGGCGGTGGGCTTGGCGAGCCGCAGGTGACCGAGCGGGTGGTGAACACGATCCTCGCCGAGATGGATGGGCTGGAGGAGCTGCAATCGGTGGTCGTGATCGGCGCGACCAACCGGCCGAACCTGATCGACCCCGCGCTGCTCCGCCCCGGACGTTTCGACGAGCTGATCTATGTCTCGGTGCCCGACGAGGCGGGGCGGCGGCGCATCCTGCGCATCCAGACGGCGAAGATGCCGCTGGGGGAGGACGTCGATCTCGACACGCTCGCGCGGCGGACCGAGCGCTATTCGGGCGCGGATCTGGAGGATCTGGTGCGGCGCGCGGGGCTTACCGCGCTGCGCCAGTCGCTCAGCACGCCGCGGGTGACGATGGCGCATTTCGAGGCCGCGCTTGCCGAATCGCGCGCCTCGGTGACGCCGGAGATGGAGCAGGATTACGCCCAGATCGCTGCGCGTCTGAAGCAGGATGCGGCGGCGCTGCAGCCGATCGGCTTCATATCGCCGGGACAATTGCGGCCACGCTCGGGCGAATAGGACGGGATGCTGCCTGGGGATCGGACCCACCCCGACCTCTCCCTTCCAGGGAGGGGCTTTGCGGGTTGAACAGAGAATGGCCCCTCCCCGGAAGGGAGGGGTCGGGGTGGGTAGAGGCTCCGGGCTCCACCCGCCCGTTCAGCCCGCCCCCGCCTTCAGCACCCGCGTCGCATAGCCGATCGTCACGATCAGCGCGGCGGCGGCGAGCAGATAGGGCAGGGGGTGGACGAATTCGTATAGCCCCACCCCGATCGAGGGACCGAGGACGAAGCTTGCCCCATTGATCGACGTCACCTTGCCCGCGACCGAGCCCTGTCCGCCCGGCCCAACCGCGAGCGAGGCGCCCGCGGTGAACCCCGGGCGCGCGAAGCCGAACCCCGCCGCCGCCAGCGCGTAAGCGAGCGCGATGCCGTAGAGCGAGGTCGCCAGTCCCGTCAGCGCGCAGCCCACCGCCGCGGTCGCGCAACCGGTCAGCACCAGCCGGCGCGGGGTAAGGTTCAGCAGCGGGATCACCCCCCATTGCACCAGCAGCGCCGCGCCCGCGCCCATGATGAGGACGAGCCCGGTCGGTTGCAGCGCGTCGGCGGGGGCAAGGTTCAGCCGGTCGATCACCAGGAAGCCGATCGCCTGCCCCGTCATCGCCTGCGCGTGCCCAGCGATCAGGCCGATCAGCAGCCAGCCGCGCACGCGCGGATCGAGATAGCCGACCTGTTCGATGCGGGGGGCGGTGGCGGCGGTGACGCTCGCGCCGGTCGATTGCCCGCCGATCGAGGGGTAAGCGGTCGCGGCGCCTTGCGTCGTCATGCCATGATCGGCGGGCAGCAGCCGCGCGACGACGATCAGCATCACCAGGCCGAGCAGCGCCCCGACCAGCGCCGGCCCGGCAAGCCCGATCGTGACCCCGGCGATGCTGCCGAGCACCAGATAGGGCGCGACCGCCGGGCCGATGATCGTCCCCAGCCCGAACGCCGAGCCGAGCAGCGTCAGCGCCCGCGTCCGCTCCTCGCGCGTCGTGTTGCCCGCGACCAGCGCCTGCACGGCGGGCGGCGCCGCGCTCCCCAGCCCGCCATAGATCATGCGTCCGGCGATGAAGAGGAAGAACGTCGTCGCCCCGCCGATCCACCCGTTGATCCCGGCGGCGAGGAACAGCCCGCACAGCCCGAGCGAGGCGACCAGCCCGCTCAACCCCAGCAGCACCATGGCCCGCCGCCCCTGCCGGTCCGAACGGTTCGCCCAATAGGGCGCCGCGACCACCCACAACAGCGCCGAGACCGAGAAAGCCGCCGCGACCCAGGCGTCGCGTACGCGCAGTTCCCGCCCGATCGCGGGCAGCACCGATTGCAGCGCGGTGTTGCCGGCGGCGATGGTGAACATCACCATGAACAGCAACACGAAACGGCGATCGGGCGCGGCGTTCATCCCCGCGTCCAGCTATAGTTGCGGAAGATGTCGGCGACCGAGAGGTCGTAATCCTCGTACCAGCGGTCGCGCCCCGCCTCGCGGATCGCGCGGTGCTCGGGATGGTCGCGCCACGCCTTGGCGCTCGCGTCATCGGCCCAATAGCTGACGGTGATGCCGAGCCCATCTGCCCCGCGCGCGCTCTCGATGCCGCGATAGCCGGGCTGGGCGGCGGCGAGCGCGTCCATCGCCTGCGCGGCCTCGGCATAGCCGGCCGCGTCCTCGTTCGTGCGACGTGAGACGAAGATGACGGCGATCTGTCCGACGCGGGGGCCCATGGCTGCGGCTTTAGGCCCGCTCGCGCGGGGCGCCAAGATTGACTCTTCAGCCGCCGCCGCCTAAACGCGCGCACTTTCCCAAAGCATAGGTGTGCGAAATGGCGCGCGTTACCGTCGAAGATTGCGTCGACAAGGTTTCCAACCGGTTCGATCTGGTGCTGCTCGCGGCGCAGCGCGCGCGGCAGATTTCGGGCGGCGCCGACCTGACGATCGACCGCGACCGCGATAAAAACCCGGTGGTCGCGCTGCGCGAGATCGCCGAGGAAACGGTACGCCCCGATCATCTCCAGGAAGCTCTGGTACAGAGCCTGCAGCGGGTGCAGGTGGATGATGACGACGCGCCCGATGAACTCGCCTCGCTCTCGGCCTCGGCCGAGGCGCTACGCCTCACCGCCGCCGCGCCGCCGCGCAATCAGAATCTGGGCGGCGATTACGAGGGGTAAGCCCGCGCTCAAGCGCCGGCGCCTGCCGGCCGGCGGCGCCCAAGCGCCGAACGACGCCACGGCTTCGCCGTGGCGTTTTTTATTGCCCCCAGGCGGCGATGGAAAGCGAGCTTGACTCCCTTTCGCTTCATGGAGTAAAGCGACCTTGTCTTAATCGCAAGGACGCTTGTCATCATGTTCGATCCCAGCGGGGCGGCACGCCGCTATGCCCGGCGGCTCGCGCTGACCATGATCGTGTACGCGGCGCTTACGGTCGCGGTGCCGATCTTGATCCGCGCGACCGATGCCCGTGGACCGTTTCTGTGGATTCTCGCGTTGCTACCGGCGCTCCCGCTCTCGGCGGTGTTTTGGCTGATCGGGCGGTATCTGGTCGAGCTGACCGACGAATATCGGCGCTTGCTAGAGGTGCGGAAGGCGCTGGTCGCGACGGGGTTCGCGATGGCGGCGGCGAGCGCCTGGGGGTTCCTGGAGGTTTACGCACAGGCCCCGCATGTGCCGCTATTCACCGTGCCGATCCTGTGGTTCGCGGGGCTTGGCCTTGGCTCGCTGGTCAACCTCGTGCTCGAACGGAGCGAGGACGCCGCGTGAAGAACCGGCTGCGCGTGTTGCGCGCCGAACGCGGCTGGAGCCAGGGCGATCTCGCCGATCGGCTCCAGGTATCGCGGCAGAGCGTCAACGCGATCGAGACCGGGCGCTACGATCCCTCGCTACCGCTCGCCTTCCGCATCGCCGAATTGTTCCAACTGACAATCGAAGACGTTTTCATCAGCCCCAGCCGGGAGAATGACGCATGATCCGCCTTGCCCTGTTGCTGTCGCTCGCGCTGGCCGCGCCGCTGGCCGCGCGAACCCCGCCGACGCAGACCACGCCCAGCGCGGCGGAGCAGCGCTTCACGGTAACGGTCGAAGGGGCGGGGCCGGACGTGATCCTGATCCCCGGCCTCGGCAGCCCGCGCGCGGTGTGGGACGGCGCGCGCGTGGCGCTGAAGGGGCGTGACCGGCTTCACCTCATCGAGCTGAAGGGCTTTGGCGCGGGTGATCCGGGGCCGAACCTGAGCGGGCCGATCCTCCCGGCGCTTGTCGAGCAGCTGAACACCTATATCGCCGCCAACAAGCTGAAGGCGCCGGCGGTGATCGGCCATTCGCTCGGCGGGCTCACCGCGCTGCTGCTCGCCACGGCGCATCCCGAAAGCGTGGGCAAGGTGATGGTGGTCGATGCGCTGCCGTGGATCGGCACGATCTTCGCCCCGCCGGGGGCGACGCTCGCCCAGGTCGAGCCGTTCGTCGCGCAGCAGCGCGCAGCGCTCGCCGCCCGGTACGGCCAGCCGGCGGACAAGGCGGCGAGTGCGGCCAACGCTGCGCGGCTCGCACTGACCCCGGCGGCGCAGGCACAGGTCGCCGCCTGGAGCGACGCCGCCGATCCGCGCGTCGTCGGGCAAGCGCTCTACGAGGATTTCATGACCGATCTGCGCGGCGATCTGGGCGCGATCAAGACGCCGATCACGCTCGTCTATCCTTACTCGCCGGCGGTCCCGCGCGAGCGCGCCGACGCGCTGTATCAAGGCGAATATGCGAAGGCGCCCAAGATAAGCTTCGTCGCGGTAGAGGGCGCTTATCACTTCATCATGCTCGATCAGCCAGAGGTGTTCGCGAAGGCGCTCGGCGACTTCCTCGCCGCCCCCTAGCGGGTGGGCTGCGCGGCGGCTACGCCCGTTCGCATGACCGACCTCGCCCATCACTACAGCCCCGGCCGCGGGCCGACGCTGATCTTCCTGCCCGGCTATGCGAGCGACATGCAGGGCACCAAGGCGCTCGCGCTGGAAGCCTGGGCGCGCGGGCAGGGGCGGGCGTTCCTGCGCTTCGATTATCGCGGCTGCGGCGAAAGCCCTGGCGCGTTCGAGGACTTCACCCTCGCCGACTGGCGCGATGATGTGCTGGCGATGATCGACCTGGTCCAAGGGCCGGTCGTGCTGGTCGGCTCGTCGATGGGCGGCTGGCTGATGCTGCTTGCTGCCAAGGCGCGGCCGGAACGGATCGCCGGGCTGGTCGGCGTCGCCGCCGCGCCCGATTTCACCGATTGGGGCTTCACCACCGAGGAGAAGCTGGCGCTGCTCAACGAGGGGCGGCTGGAGCGGCCCTCGCCCTATGACCCAGCGCCCACCGTCTATACCCGCGCCTTCTGGATGGCGGGGGAGGCGAACCGGGTGATGCACGGCGTCATCCCGATCGACGCGCCGGTGCGGCTGCTCCACGGCATGGCCGACGCGGACGTGCCCTATATGCGCTCGGTCTATCTCGCGCAGCAGCTGCGT
>FRDC01002867.1_pt1 | contig 14756 bp, 15 predicted proteins | sample 1106171 | NCBI WGS metagenome assembly FRDC01 (sample SAMEA3930566, study PRJEB13176) | freshwater metagenome | biome: Drinking water system; feature: drinking water; material: water | place: Singapore | collected 2014-12-20 | reverse complement strand
AAACGGGCAAGGCGGCCCGCAGGCCACGCTTACGGTCGCTCTGCCGGACTGGCACTAGCAGTCGTCGCGGACCGGATCGGGCCGGGCAGCGAAGACGAAGCGATGAACCGGCTGCTAACGATCCGTCCAGAGGCGACGCCCAATATCGTAATCGTCAACCATGCGGACGCGGTGCTCGGCCGCGACGATGATCTGCTGCATGCCGTGGCTGCCTGGGAAGCGAGAACACCGGAAGCCGTTCGGCTGCGTGAGGTCCGCCGTTCGTTCGTCGAGCAGCATCCCGAACTCTATGGCAGGCGCTGACTGTCGTCGGGCACCTCACGGGTGTCTGCGGCGTCCGGCTCCAAGCGCCTCCACGACCATCCAGCTCCCGCGAGCACCTCCTCAATCCACTGCGCGACCTGCCCCGGCTCGCCGCTGCAATACCAGGTGAGGTCGTCCCCCTCCTCGCGCACCCAAGCCACGGCATGACCGGCCCGCCGAAAGCCGTAGGAGACCTCCACTCCATCCGGCCCGAACCAACGAGTGTTGGTGAGCGCGCACCAGAGGTCGACGCCGCACGCGCCGTCCGCTCTCACCTGCTCGCCGAGAAGACGGTCGAGAACGGCCTCGAACGCCTTGTAGGGCCGGTAGGCGCGGCTGCTGGGCTGACCTTGAAAGTCGGTGCGGCTAAAGAACGGAAAGGCTGCCTCCATACGTTGGTCCGCACTGGCGCGGTCCCAGGACCATATCACCTTACGCCTTGCGCCACACCGCCGATCGCTCGGGCGGCTAACGCCGGCTTCCCGCGTCCGGAAACAACCCCGGCATCCAGCTCCCCGCCAGCTTGGCTGGAAAGGCGATCTGGAGAGGTGCCCGGGAGCTGTCGGCCGTCAGCACGCCGAGGCTCGTCAGCGCCGAGGTGACCCGGCGCGCCTGGCGTTCGCCGGTGCCGACGATGCTCTCCACCTCGCCACGCGGGAGCTCGCCTCGGTACAACGCTGCGTCGATCACCTGGATGGCCTTGGCCGGCAGCCTTCCCCGATCCGTCTCTTCGGCCGCCCAGCGCCGGATGCGACTGCGCAGCTGCTCGGGCTCGACCAAGCCGGCCATGAAGTCGACCTGGTCGATGCAGGTTTTGAGGAAGAAGGTTGTGAAGCTCGCCAGCTCCTCCTCGCTCAGCGTGCCCCTGCCATCGAGGTCGTTGCGGCGGGCCAGGTCGCAGGCGGCAAGGTGTCGCTTGTAGGCCTGCACGTTGCGGCCGAGGCCGCGCGCGATCGACCACACGCCGCCCGTGTCGAGCGCATCGAGCAGCATGGCATGCGACATGAGGCGGGCGACCCGACCGTTGCCGTCGAGAAACGGATGGATCCAAGCGAACCGGTGGTGCGCGGCCGCCAGCGATACGATGGCGTCGGTTGCGCGGCGCTTCTGATACGCCCAGGCGAAGTGCTCGAGGAAGCGCGGCACGGCCCCGGGACTAATCGCAATGTGCTGCCCGACCCGGACATCGCGGGTCCGCAAGGCACCGGGCTCGACCGGAACGCGCTCGCCGCCGTCGACCGGTTCGATCCAGAGCATCGACTCGGGCAGATGCTCGCAGAAGCGCCGATGGACCTCACGCAGGCCCTCCACGCTCGTCGCGCGGCCCCCCAGCCCTCCCCCATCAATCCAGCCCTGGACTGCGATGTGCGCGGTCGCTTCCAACTGGAGGTCACGCTTGGCCGGGTCGGCGCTGAAATCGTTCTTCAGCGCCCGTTCGATGTCGACGGGATGAGTGTCATGCCCCTCGATCAGGTTGCTGTAGTAGCAGTTCATCGCCCGGACGAGGTCGGCGAGCCCCATCCGCATGGCGGGTGGCAGGCTGCTGCGGAACGCGGCAGATTTGGCGGTCAGTTCGAGCGCGAGATCGACGGCTTCACGGTATCGTGAACCGCCCTCCCCTATCTTCATGGGCTGCATGGCCCCGATGCCCTCGCCCCGGTCGGCGACCGCCTGGATGTCCGGTTCTTTGGCCATGTCCCGCAGCCTCTAGATCACTCTCTTGCCTTGCTAACGTTGTCCTATGCACGTGATACCGGGCCGCTACAATGTCCGGTTTGGAGGCCGGCAAATCAGTGAACATTGAAAAGAACAAAGCTGATCCGCCCGCCCATATCGCCTTGCGATCCCTCACATGTCGAAGTCGTAATCGTGGTCGATTTCGATCTCGGGCTCCTTTATCAGCTCTTTCACGGGAACCGGCGCTTGCCGGATAGCCTCCGGGGCTGGTTTGGTAGGCTCGCTGCCAATGGATCGGAGGGCGGCGCTCATTGCGTCCAGCTGGCGACGATCGCTTGCGCCTGGATCGTCCAGTCGGGGCAGCTCGCCCGTGGCTGGATCGAACCGCTCCCTGCCGGAAAGTGAGAGCTCGGGTGCCACGTCGCTTGCGTGCGGAACGTCACCACGATGCGCTTCGATCGCGCTAGCGAGTGCTTTCTTGTCGTCGGTGTGCAGCGACACGTCCTCGCGCGCGCGGGTCTGGAGCACGTAGTAGAGGCTCTCGCTGTTGAGCAGCCTGTCGCGGCTGTCCATCACCGTGATCGCGCGATCGACCGTCATCCCTTGCGCACGGTGCATGTTGATCACGGCGCCATGGCCAAGCCGCTCGCGCATCGGGTCGTCGGGCCCGATCACATGATTCCGGTCACGGCCGCACAGGTGGAGCGTGTCGCCATCGATCGCAGTAAGGGTCACTGCGGCACCGTTCGACATCCCACGCTTCAGGTCGCTGGCCGTAAAGACCAGGCGATCACCCTCGCGCACCTCGATCTCGCCGGGAACGGAGAGCGCGGCCCCCTCCCCTCCCGATCGGAGGCTCTTGGGATCGAAGAGCCCGGTGTGACCGTCACGGGCGAGCTCGAGCATACCGCTCGCCCGATCGATCAAGCCAACCTCGTATGATCCCGGCACAAGCCCTGACTGGTGGCGGTAGATGTCGAGCCGCATACCCTCAGCCCAGTGCCGGATCTGGCGCAGCTCCTCACGGGTAAGGTTCAGCGTATCCCAGCTGCGCAGGCTCACGGCATCCTCGCCAAGCTTGCCCTGAGCAAGCAGCTCGGCCCTGACCGTTTCCAGCACGGCTTCGCGCAGGACGTGGCCTGAGGTGAGCAAGGCGGTGCGGTCGCGCTCCTCGGGCAAAAGCTTCAGATACTCGACGACGGCCGCTCCCGCCGGATGAGCGCTCTCCTGCACCTTGTCCGCGAGCCGTTCGAAGGCGGCAACGACCCTGCCCTCGCGCGCAAGGGAAGCGGCATCACGGAGCACATCGGTCTTTTGGCGCCGGTTCTCGGTGAGCCGCACCGTCGGAGCTCCCGCCTCCTGCAGCAGCGCGAAGGGTCGCCCCGCCTCAACCGCCGGGATTTGCTTCACATCGCCTACCAAGACCAACTTGGCGACGTCGCCGTTCCGGGCGACCTCGAACAGCCCGGCAAGCTGACGCGAGGACACCATGGAGGCCTCCTCCAGCACCACAACCTTGCCCTTCATCAGCGCCGAAAGTTGCTCGTTCGGCTTGGCCGGGCCGGCGCGGCTACCATGCTCCTTCAGCACGGATGCGAGCGAGCGCACCTCCAGCCCCCGTCCGGTCAGGTCATCCAACAACTTGTTCTGCGGGACCAGTACCAGCATCCGCGCCCCTACTTCCGCGCCAATCTCCCGTACGAGTTCGAAGAGGAACGACTTGCCGGTGCCGGCATCGCCTTGGACGACCTGGATGCGGTTGGTGCCGGACAGCATGGCGTGCGCCGCAACGCGCTGTTCAGCGGAAAGTGTGACCTCGCGCCGATCGGCCGCGCGGTCGAGTGCGGTGTCGACCGAGGCCGCATCGAGGATGGGTGTCCCCTGCCCCACCCCGCCATGCGCGGCCGCAACCAGCGCCTTTTCCGTCACCAGCATGTCGCGGGTCGTGAGCCGGTCTGCGTGCAGGCTGCCACGCGGCCCCGAGATGAGGACACCCGCCTCGCGCAGCCGCTCGATGCGCGCCTCGATACCGCGCACCGTCGCGCCCTTCTCGGCCAGATCGAGGCTGCTCTTCAGCAGGTCCGCGTAGGTGAAGCTCGCTTCTCGCTCGCCGAGGTGCCGAACGCCGGCCGCGACCGCGTAGCCGCTCGCCAGTTCGCCGCTCCGGCGCACCGCATCCGTGCCGTGGAGCAGCGGCTCGGGTCGAGGTCCGAAGGCATGGGTGATGCGCTCGAGCAAAGCGGCACCCCAGGCACGCACAGTGCTCAATACCGACCGCGGCCGCTCGACTCCTCGCGCGGCGTCCACGACGGCGGAGATGGCGGCACCATGTACCTCGGCCTTCTCGGCCCACATGGCGCGGGCAACCGTGGCATCGCCCGCCTGTTTGGCATCGCGGGTACTGACCGCGATCGTCTCCATCGCCTTGGGGCCGGAGGCGCCGAGCTCAGCCGCCCGGCTGAGGATCTGTTCGCGCCGGGCGCTAAACGCATCGATTGCGGCACGCGGTATACCGCTGATCTCGAATTGGCCGTGCTTGCCGGTGATCTCGGTCCGGTAGCCGAGCTGCTCCAACCGGGCACGGAAGTCGGCGTGGAAGACGGCACCGATGGTGCTAGAGTGCTTCCACAGGGCCGGATTGTGCAGGGCGACCCAGCGGCCGTCGCCGCGTTGCGCGGCGTTCGCCACGACGACATGGGCATGTGCCTGCGGATCGAGCTTTCGGCTCAGGTCATGGTGAAAGATCGCGTACACCAGGCGACCGGGCTCGATCACCGCGCCGGCCTTGCCTGACCGCACCTCCCCGAACCGCTCCTCGGCCCACGCCATGGTGCTCCGAATAGCTTCGGCAAATGCCGGCATGACCCGCTCATCGCGTCCGATCAAGGCGACCAGCGACACTGACTTCGGCGCGCTGAACGTCAGCTCGAAACCCGGCGCTCGCTCGCCGTTGCCGCCTCTTGCAATGACGGCCCCGTTGGGCAGTTTGCCGTCCAGCACCTCGGAGAATGTTCCGGCATCCACGGTGCCGGACAGACCGAGTTCCTCGGCCCCTCCCCCGCCCCATTCGGACGGTCCCGCCTGCTCGCCGGTGTAGTAGTTGTCGGCCGCGTAATAGCTCGCCGCATCCCCGCCGCCGGCGATCAAGTTTGGGCGAACGGTCACGGCGTCTTGCTTTCCAGAGGCGGAAAGGTGAGCCGGCAGGGAAACGGCTTCTTCATGCGCTTAGCATGGGCCGCGCACTCGGCGTACCGGACCCGAAATGTGTCACTGGCGAGAAGGCCTTTTGTCTCCGCCATGAGCTCGCCAGTCGTGCGCCCATCGCCTGCCAAGCTCCATGCCGCAGGTACCGCGTCACTTTCACCCAGGAGACGAATTGAGAGCCAGCGGGTAGGTGCGGTATTGGCGAACAGCAGACAGATCAGAACAAGTCCGGCGATGCCAAGGGCGGCACCTACGCCAAGCTTTGTACGCGTATCCGACTGACGCTTCTCAATCCGGTCGAGCTGCTTTCCGAAGCCCTTTGCCTGCTCCTCGACGGCTTTAGTGACATTGCCAACGGAGACGGCGAGAGCACCCTGCGCTTCCTTGAACAGGACCGTGAAGTCGGTCTGGAACTTCGCGATCAAATCGCGGAGATGTCCGGTCCCGCCGGTCTCCTTGATGGTGGTCTTGATCGCGTCGAAACCTGCGTTCAAGGCGCCGGGTAGGTCCTTCGATTGTTGGGCGATCAGGGCCGAGACGCGACGGGTAACCTCGCCGATTTGAGCGGTCTGTTCCTCCATCCGATCGGCATGGCGGCGCTCGCGCTGTTGACGCACGGACAAGGCCGCTTGGGCCTCCCTGTCGAACATGGTGGTGACCGCCTGTTCCACGAGATCACGGATGGGGATGTTGCGCCGCTTGGACTCGGCGTCCAGCCGGCTGTGGACGTCACTCGAGACGTCGATGCGCCTGCGACCAGCGTCGGTCATCGCCGCAGTCTCGAACGCGCTTCGGCCAGCATGCGGGTCGCCAGCTCGGCCCGTCGTTGCCGCAACTGGGCAAGACCCTTCTTGCTGTCGGGGCCACGCCCGACCTGCGCTTCCGCGACGACCTCCAGGCCGGCACGGACCTTGGTCAGCTGGTCGAGAAGGATCTCGTCCAGCGGCAGCAGCTCGTCTTCGAGTGAGCGCACCAGCGTGTCCGCTACCCAGGCGCTGCGCGTCTTGCCGACCTGGCCCGCGCGGCGCTCAATGCCGGCGAGCTGGTCGGGTTGCAGGTACACCGTGATCGGTACGCGCGCCATGCGGACACCCCTTCTGCCCGGTAGCGAGTGTGCATTGCGCCTACGGAGCGCGCAAGGAGGAAGTGCAGAGCAGCGCAAGCAAAAACTGCGGGTTTCCTTGCCCTATCCGCTCTGTGGACCAGGACGGACCAGATGGTCCGGGCGCAGTATCCGCATAGGACCATGCGGCCGGAACGACGCAAATCTGCCCTTTTCTGCACCCCTTCGGGGTGCATCGGGTGTGCCCCCTAACCCTACTTCTCAGGTCGCTGGATGTTGCTGCTGTTCGGCTGGTCGGGGCTGATCCGGCGTCCGGCGGGGCAACCAGGCCGGCGTACAAGCCGGCCAGTCGGATCAGTACCGGCTCACCTTGTCGAGACTGCCCGTAAGGCCGCGAGGGTCTCCCCGTCCATCGCTTCAACCCTTTGCACCAATCGATCCCGCATGGCGCGGCGCGCTAACCGGATGAGCAAGGCCAACTCCGGCGCTTCGAACGGGTCGTTGATCGCCAGCTCGCGCGACCGCTCGCCGGCGGTGATGGTGAGGTGGAAGATGCGGGCGTCGGCTGCCGGCAACGCCGGGTCGGGCCGCGTAAAGAAGTCGATCGCATAGGCATGAGCGACGAGATTGAACCAGTCCTCCGGCGTGATTTCGTCGAGCCTGCGACCCTCCTCATGGTAGAGGGTTCCGTGCGCAGTGAACCAGCCCGAGATACCAAGGGTGACGGCGTTCGTCATGAGCTTGTACCCTCCCCTATTCCAGCACCACGCTGATGGTCATGATGGTCGGATTCAGCACCCGGCGACTCAGTTGAATGAAGCGGCATCGCCGCGTTCCCCGGGACGGCTTCGACCGTGTCGATCGCGTGCTGAAGCCGGGCGGCGGCAAGGGTGCATCCTGCCCGATCGAGCAGCGCCATGGCCATGCGCATCAGGGCCAAAGCCGTCCTGGTATACCGGTGCTCGACTTCGCTCATCGGGTCGCGTGATCCAGTCTGTCGGGAGGTCACGGACGCCAGTCAGCGGTCCTGCTCGGCGACGGGTCTCAACGTCAGATGCGGCATCAGGTTGCGCCGGATCTCGTCGTCACTGCCTAGGCCGTACCAGGTCGCGCAATGCTCTTCTTCGGAAAGCCGATGCCAGGCTTTGAGCGCCACTTCCTCGCTGATCGCGATGCCGTCGGAGGCCATCGCCGTCACGATCCGGCGCAGGTCGTGCCGACCGTCGACAAGCATCCGCTGCTCCCACTCGAGAGGCTTCAGAACCGATTCATAGCGCAGCCGTTCGTGTCCGGACTGATGGGTCATCCGGCGTCTTCCGAACTCGTCATCGTCGCAGGCATTCCGAGCCGTTCACGCTGCTCATCGCGGGTTACGTAGCGGTCGGACTTGGCGCCCACGATGTCGGATTCGGAGCCATACCCAGCGATCACGAGAGCGGCCCGGATGAGCTCGCCAATGTCATGCGACCCGGCCTTCGCTTCGAGGCTCGCGAGCATGGGGTAAGGCAGGTCCAGCTTGACCCGGATCATCCAATCTCCCGCCGCGGTTCGGGTCGGATAACCGCCATGTCCGGGCTCGCTCCAGTCGGTGCCGGCAAAGATCAGCCGCAGGTCCGTAGAAGGGTCCGCCGACGCATAGGGCGGGGTCTCATGGGAGGGCAGAGGCGTCGGTTTAAAGTCGCTCAGGTCGAGGGTCATGATGGAGCTCCATTCAGTGTCTCAGTCGTATGCGAATTGGGCGGATCGACCCCTCAGAGTCCGTAAGTGCAGGGCGTCGAGAAGGTCGGTGCCAGCGCGTCGCGCCGCGACCAGAAGGTGGACTTGCCGTTGGGCGTCAGCCTGGTCGCAGGCACCGCGATCTCGACCATGGGTCCGCGGATCTGGATGACCGTGCCGCAGTTGGTTACGGTGCCGATCGCGAGCTCACGCCGAAACGTCTCGCGGTGCTTCTGCTCGGCTTCGCGATCGGCGACGTAGCTGTCCTGCGCGCGCTGGAACCATGCCGCCGAACGGATCTGGTCGGGGCGGTAGGCGTAGACCGCGGTGCGGGTCGGGACCATCGACACGCGGCTCATCAGCCGGCTGTCGAGGTCGCCTTTGGTAGCGACTTCGGTCGTGTCGTAGGTGATCGCGACGAAGCCGCCGAGCATCTGGTCGGCGCCGCGCGAGCACACCGCCGAGCTGCCGGACCAGAAGTGCTTGGACTCGCCCCGGGGCGGCAACCTGCGACCGAGCGCGCGATCACGGAAGGTGCGCGCCGCGTCGCCGTCTTCCGGTTCGATCCGACCGCCCTTGGCGGCGCATTCCTGCGCGAATGCATCGCGGGCGCGCTCGGCCGTCGCCGAGCCGTTGGCGGTGATCTTTTCGGAGAAGAAGCGGTAGCCGATGATCTCGTCGGCGTCGTCGAGCAGCGGAAAGACCTGCGGCGACGGGCGGGTCCGAAGCGACCCGCTCGTCTTCATGTCGGTATCGCCGCCGATGGTGATGAGGAAGCCGGCAATACCGGGTGACTGCTGCGCCATGGCCGGAATGCCCGCCAGAGCCGCTGTGAGCGCCGCTAAGACCTGAAATGCACCCTACCCTGCCATAACTGCCTCCTCGTCGTCTGGAGGCGTTCTCCGGCCCGTAAGCCGGGTGTTAGGAACCCGGGCTCTCGCGCGAGCGCTGCCGCCTTTAGGCGGAGCCCTGGACATGCGCGACAGCCACCCGGCCGACAAACATGTCGACCGGCCGAGAGACTCTGAGGTTCCTACGCCTCACCGCCGGGACTGACCGGGCGGCGCGCGGATGCTATCACGTCATTGGCACGGGAAAACGGGAAGGTTGCTCGCTCCCCTGCCCTACAGGCAGCGGCGCACGGTCCGGACCAGTTGCGCCAGCTCCGGTGCCTCGAACGGCTCAGGCACCGTCAGCAGCCGCGAGTGACCGCCATGGACGAGGCGGATGCTGTACGTGCGAGCGTCAGGGCGGAATGATGCAGCCCCATTCGGATCCGGGCAGGTGAACAAATCACTCGCCTCGGCCGCGGTGAGCAGCACGGCGACCAGTGTCGGATCGAGATCGGCGAGATGGCGAACCCGCTCGCCAGCCCGGCTGGGAAAGTGCGCGATCCCGCCGAAGATCGTCACGCCGACCAGATCCCCGCCTGTTTCCGGCTTAGAGCCGGTCACGCAGGCGCCCTGCCCTGCCTGGCGGCACGCCGCTCGCGAGCTCGACGGCGTCGTTCCTCGTCGCGCGCGACCTGGGCGGCATCGATCACCGGTGCTTCGACAAGACGAAACCCTTCCGCTCGCCGAGCAGCTTCTCTCCGTCGGACTCGCTCTGCCTGAACCTCGAATCTCAGATCGGAGCGGGTGACCACGTAATCCAACACGTGCTCATGCTGCCTGATCAGCGCGGCCAGCGCATGGACGGTCACCTCGTGGCCCACGGCCGCATCCACAGCTTGTAGCCAGCGAGGTGACGCATATCGGTGCCGTTGGACCCAAACATCGCGGCCGAGTTCCAGGCCTACTACCAGCGCCCACGCGACCGCATAGAGGCGGCTCGCCACCACAGGCGTCGTTCCGGTCACCTTGTCGACGACGGTGAGCGCGATCAGCCCGGCCCAGAAGGTTAGGATGCTGACGACCGGACATGGGTAGGTCCGGCTGACCTCCAGGCGAGCGACGAAGCGATCCAGCACCGGCACGGACTCTTTCCTGTCCGCCAATGCACATCTTTTAGCATTTCGGTCGTTTTCCATCGGATCACGCTCGCAAAAAGCTAGTCACGCGATATACGCTTTACGTATACTAGGCAAATGGTAGATGCCTGAAATGCGTTCTCCTGCCTCGTCTGACCTGCATGGTCGCATCGTGCACCTGCTCACAAAGGCACGCCGGGATGCGAAGCTGCGGCAGGTCGATCTCGCTGGGCGGCTTAGTTGGCAACAGGCTTACGTGTCGCGGTATGAAACCGGCGAGCGCCTGCTTGGCGTTGACGAGTATGTTGCCGTGGCACTGGCTATCGGAGTCGATCCGGTCATGTTGCTGAAGCAAGCTCTCGAGATTGCAGTTGGTAAGAGGGTTGATGAAAGACCAACTGAATAGCCGGCGTCCGCTTAGTTGGCCGCGCCGGTGCGATCGACGAGCTGCGAGTCATGGACACGGTTCGTTGAAGACGCCGATATCACCCCACCCGTCCTTCGTCACCGCGCCACTGCACTGACTGGGGCCTGGATCAAGCAAGTCGCTGCCCGGTCCTGACGATTTACGCTAGCGCACGGCACTGGGGGTGAAATGCGATCCCAGAGCCTGCCTTTCTGAATCTCCAAAATTCAAAGAAAAGCATCTCGCGGGGTTAGAGGGTTCAATGAGAGGTTAAGAGGTTAAGGGTGCCGCTGTAGCTGCTCAAGTCAGCGACTTTCCACGATTCGTTATGGAAGGTGCGTTCCCGGAGTATCGTTGCAGCGTTCCTGAAGGATCATTGCTCGCGTTCCCGATGTATCGCCTCGCCGTTCCGGGAGTGTCGATGAGCGTTCCCGGAGTATCGATGATCGACGGACGGGTGGGAAATGAGCGCTCTGATTGAATCAGTTTGTGATGGCGTTGCGCCGGCGACGTTCAAATTGTCCGGGTCTGCGGTGCGCGACGAGGCCGTAGGGAGGATCAGTCACTCGCCACGCGATACATCCGGAACGCCATCGTCCTTGCGGATAATCTCGATGCCCGTGGAACGCGGCTTTTGCGGGACCAGTCTGCTGCAATGGACGTCGACCTCTTGCCGCTCTTTGGATACCTCCACGACGCGGCAACAGCTCTCGCCCACCAGGATCAGTTCGGCGCCCTGCAAATCCAGGCTGTAGCGGAAACCACCGTACATTCCGGGCACCGGGAACTATCAATCCCCGGAGGTCTCTAGCATGGGTGCCAGTCGTGGCAGGCGGAGTCCGCTTTTTGCCTCCAGATCACCGACGCGGCCACGGATGACGGCGTGAAAGTTCGCGCAGGCTCCGCCAAGCGCCCCGTGTGATCAGAGCCATCGTTACGGATGACGGTCCATAGCCATGCGCCACCTGATGCAGCGGCGCGAAGCCGGATGTGCCGCCCGGCCAAGAAGTGTTGGCGAGCGCCGGCATTGTCCGGGCCATTCCAACAACCGTCGTTCAGTTGTAGCTCCGTGCCGCGTTTGCCAAATATCGCGTTGCTGCTCGATGTTCGGACGCAGAACTCCGCGCTTGCCGACGCCGTCCCACTCGGTAGCCATGACTCGGAGGTGACCTCGTTACCGCAGCGTATGTCGGTTCTTTGCATCAAAGCGCCGGACATAGCCGATGAAGGCGTTCTGGTAGCTCACCGGGGTTCGGCCTGCGTCCGCTTCGATCCAGGTGCGGAAGTCTGCGTGGAGTGTTTGATAGTCCCAGCCCGGGCATTCGGCGCGCAGCGTTGCCAGCGTGGCGTCGGTGATCTCGCCGAAGGTCGAGCGGGTGGAAAGGCTTTTCACGCTGCGGCGGATCAGCGCTGCGGCATCGACGCCGGGTTCGGCCGCAGGCTCCGCAACGGCATCGGCCTGCGGTGCGGGGGAGGATGCCTTGCCTGCTTTCGTCGTTTTGGCTGACAGCAGTGCCTTCGTTTCGCCCTCGCTTCTCCGACGCATGCGCAGCGCGGGCTCGCGCTTGCCCTCGGGCTGCTCAATCAACAGCGCATAGCCGGGCAGCTCGTCGCGCTCGGCGATCTTGGCGATCTCGAACTTGAAGCGGCGGTACTGCCCCTCGGCGCCCGACTTCTCGAACAGCGTCGGCATGGAAATGGCAAAGCCAGTCTCGCCGGCGCCGCCCGCGTGTTTGCGCGCGACCTTGTACAGCCAGCGCTCGCGCCCGCCGGTGATGTCGAAATAGGCGCGGTCGATCGACAGCACGCCGCCGGTCATCATCACGCCCTCCCAGAACCAGTTCGATAGCTCGATGGTCATACCGCGCGAGCGCTCGGTCTTCTCGTCGACCAGCTGCGTCCAGCCATCGAGCCAGCTGAACGTCGCCTCACGGCGGTTATCAGCGCGAATGTTGGTCTTGACCGTGGTCGACACCAGCCGGTCGAGTGCCTGGCCGAGCAGCTCGTAGGCGCGCCCGGTCGGCTGCCGCCCGATCGCGCGCAGCAGGTCGTAGGGCATCAGGTGGAGCTTGCGCGGCACGTCGTTGACGCCGCGGCGCGCCATGTCGGCGAGCATCGAGGCGCAGTAGATCAGGATGTCCGCGTCCCAGATCGTCGCCATGCCGTAATCAGGATTGGCCGAGACGTGGACCCACAGCTTGCCGTCCGGCGATCGGTAGTCAATCGGCTTCACCCGCTTCGACTTGGCTAGGCTGAAGAATGGCCGCTCCATCATCTCGCGCTGGTCACGCAAGGGCAGGTCGGCGAGATAGGGTAGGAACAGCTCGAACTGTTCGGAAACCGCCTCGCGGCGCGCGCGCGTCACGCGATGTTTCCCCGGGGAAACATCGACCAGCGGTTTACAAAACCGATGCTCTGCCCCTGCGTGTTTCCCCGGGGAAACATCAGCGCTGGAGTCCCTTCCCGGTTGCCTCGAGGTGGGCGAGCGCGTCGCGCAAGGCGGTCACAAGCTCGTCCGTGTCGGCGCCCGATCCCGCGTGCAAGCGGATCGTCACGCCCTGCCGGTTGGCCGATTGCACCGTCAGGGCCGTGCGACCGTACTTGGTGGCGTAGCGGTACGGCTCTGGCTTCTCCTCGCCCGCCATGAGCTTCGGCGCGTCGAGCAGCCGCCGCAGCACGTCCGCGGCAGGGTAGGGAAGGTCACCCGCTTCGCGCCGCGCCGCCTGTTCCTTGGCGACCTGCCGCGCCATGGCGGTGATCGCCTTGCCCGTATTCTTGTCGTCGAGCGCCTGGGCGAGCGAATAGGCCGGCTTCAGCTGCACGTCGCCCGGGGACGCGAAAGCTGAGATCACCACCTCGGGGATCGTTGCGACCTTGAGCATCTTGGACAGCCAGCCCTTTGAGAGCTTCAGCCGCTCGGCCATCCGCGTCTGGTGGTTGCCGTAGTGTGCCTTCAGCGCGTCGAGGTAATTGCGCGCCCGCTCCAGGTCGGACACGTCGGCGCGCGCGCGGTTCTCGAGATCCGCGAGCCGGAACGCGGCCTCGTCGTCGAGGCTGGCGACCTGTGCCACGAACTGCATGTCAGGATAACTGTGCGAGCGCAGCCAGCTGATCGACCAGTGCCGCCGCGTGCCGGCGATCACTTCGAACTCATAATCGGCATCGCCGTCGACGCGCCGTACCACCGCGGGCACCTTCTGCCCTCCCTCGGCGACGATCGAGTCGATCAGCTCGCGGCAATTCTCCTCTGAGAGGTGCGCGTACGTGCGAGCGTTGCCGGGCCAGATGCGCACGCGGGCGGGATCGAGAAGGAGTTGCGTGACCTGCCGCACCTCGCCGCTCGCGACGCGCGCAAGCGCAGACTCGCGACCAAGCAGCGTAGTGGCCCGTGGGCGCTCCGGTTGAGCCTCGCGCGCTGCTGCAGGGGAGGGGGCCTCGCCTCGCTCGGCCGTGTCGTCCGCGAGCAGCGCCGCCAGATAGTCCGATTGCTTACGCGCCATGCCGCACCTCCCTCGCAGAACGTAAGCAGGACATTGTGCAATAGGAAAGGTTAGGCCGCGGCATGAATAACCGCCTCCTCGCTAGCCGGTTCGACCCGCCCCCAGCCCTGGCGGACCAGCTGCTCCACCTGCCTAAGCGCCTCGTCCAGATTGGCGCGGCTGCGCTTGTGCGTCTTGGGCGTGCCGATCGGCTTTTCCAGCTCATACACGGTCATCATTCGCATCGCCGCGTGGCTGATCTCGGCCGACTCCAGGATCGGAACGGGAAGGAGGGCAGGGCCGAAGCTCTGCTCCATGATCGCGCGCACCATGGCGTGGCTGGGATCGTTGCCGTCGAACTTGGAGCAGATCAGCCGGACAAATTGGTAATCGACCTCGATGCCGGCCCCGGTCAGCTGGTGCAGCACCTGATCCATCATCGACAGGAACTGCACGGTCGAGCAGAAATCCGGCGTCGTCGCCGCCAGCGGCACCAGCAGAGCGTTTGCCGCCTGCATCACTGCCAGGCTGATCGTGCCGAGGGCAGGGGGCGGGTCGAGCAGAACGATGTCATAGTCGCGCGCGAGATCCGACAAACCGCGCTTCAGCTTACGGAAGCGTGCCGCCAGTACCGATCCGCCGTCGCTGCCCGCCGCGGCGAGCTCATACTCCACGTCGAACAGCTCGAGGTTGGACGGGATCAGGTCCACGTTCGGCCATGGCGTCCGCTTCACCGCGTAGAGCAGGTCCGCCTGGGTCGGGTCGATCGAGAGATAGGGGTAGAGCGTCTCGTCGCGCTTGATGTTGAAGTGCGGGTTGAAGCCGAACAGCGTCGTCGTCGTCGCCTGGCTGTCGCAATCGACCACCAGCACGCGATAGCCCTGCACCGCGAAATAGTGCGCGAGGTGCGTGGTAACGGTCGACTTGCCGACGCCGCCC
>FRDC01003700.1_pt6 | contig 14777 bp, 14 predicted proteins | sample 1106171 | NCBI WGS metagenome assembly FRDC01 (sample SAMEA3930566, study PRJEB13176) | freshwater metagenome | biome: Drinking water system; feature: drinking water; material: water | place: Singapore | collected 2014-12-20 | reverse complement strand
CTGGCTCCGGAGAGCCCGGTGGTGGCCAAGTTGTCCGCGCTCATGTCCGGCGAATCCGCGGCGCCGGTGGAAGCGGCGGCAACGGTCCAGGCGCCGGCTCCGGAGCCAGTCATACAGGAAGGCGGCGAATTTTCACTGGCCGGGGCCGAGCCGGACAATCTGTGGAACGTCGCGTCGAAGAGCACTCGCGACCAAAATCGGGATTCTGAGAAGAGGCCGTCCGATCGCCATGAACCGGCTCCTTCGACGAGCGAGTCCTCAGCCCCCGAGTTGGAGCCGACCCAGTCGATGTCGGTTCCGGTCGAGCCGGTCGTCCAAAGCAAGCGGGCGCAGTTCGAGGCGTATCTGCAGGCCGGGCAAATGGCCGAAGCTGAGTTGTGGCTGGGTCGTGTGGTGGGACAACACCCGGAGGATGCCGAGGCTCGTGAATTATACGGGCATCTGCTCGAGCGAAAGGGTGATGCCGCTGCCGCCGCCCTGCAGTACGCCAAGGGCCTCGAGCTGTTTCTCACTACGGAACCCCAGGCGGACCCCAGTCCATGGGTGAGTATCTATCACAAGCTCAAGGACCTGGCCCCGGCCAATCCGCTGTTGCGAAAACTCGCCGATAGGTTCGAACCATCGTCACCAGCTGTCGAGTCTGACCCTGTTTCGTCCGATACCGACAGTCTCGAGCTCGACGTCCACTACACCCTTGGGGTGGCCTATAAGAACATGGGGCTCCTCGAAGAGGCGAAAGAGGAATTCGCACTATCGATGAAATCTCCGGCGGTGTTCTTGGATTCCTGTCTCATGACGGCGGTCTCTCTCAAGGAACAGGGGCATATCGACGAAGCGAGTTCACAGTTGGAACGGTTGCTGGCCGACCCTCGTTGTCAGGGCGCGAAGACTCAAGCCATTCGTTACGAATTGGGGTTGCTCTACGAACTGCAGGCTCAGTGGCCGCAGGCGCTGTCGATGTTTGAATCGATTCCAACCTTCCATGACGTGCCCCAGCGGCTTGCATCCATTCGCATGCAGTACCGAGAGGAACCAGCCGCCGCTGTATTCCGGTATGCAAGCTAAGCGAGTCCTCCGACGGGGTTGAGGGCAGGCCGCCCACTTAACACCGCATCGATATTTCTCAAGCAGATCATTCCCATCTCAACTCTGGCCGACCAGGTCGCCGATCCCAGGTGTGGAAGGAGAACGGTCCGTTCCTGTTTCGCAAGTGCGGGATGGAGTGCCGGTTCATTCTCATACACGTCGAGGCCGGCTCCGCAAATCGTTCGGTTCTCGAGTGCTTCGCCTAAGGCCTCTTCATCGACAATCGGTCCTCGGGCCGTATTGATCAGGATCGCTTCGGGTCGCATGATCGCCAACTCACGTCTGCCGATCAGATGTGTTGTCGTTGGATTCAACGGAACGTGGAGCGACACGAAGTCTGCGTTTCTTAAGAGGGTCTCAAGAGGAACCTGTTGCCACCGTCCCGTCGAGGGATCTGGCGTAAGCGGCCGTCGCGTATGGTAGAGCACGGGCATCCGAAAGCCGACCGCCCGTTCGGCAACAGCCTGTCCGATGCGGCCCATGCCGACGATGCCCAAGGCGCGCCCCGCCACCTCGGCACCGAGCAGCTGTGTTGGAGTCCATCCCCCCCATCGGCCGGAGCGAACGAGCGTATCACCTTCGCTCACCCGTCGTGCCGTGGCCAGGAGCAACGTCCAGGCCAGATCGGCCGTTGCATCTGTGAGCACGTCGGGTGTGTTGCTCACGATGATGCCGTGGTCGTGTGCAGCGGCGAGATCGAGGTTGTTGTAGCCTACCGCATAATTGGCCAATATCTTGAGCCGCCTGGCCGCACCCATGATTTCCCTGTCGATACGCTCCGTTAAGGTGACGATGGCGGCGTCCGCATCCTGGAACCCGGCGATGAGGGCGGAAGGCTCGGGAGAAGAATCGGTCGGCTCACAAACCAGGCGATAACGCTCGCGGAGCGCCGTCATTACCGGATCCGGTAAACGACGTGCGAGATAGAGGTGTGGGCGCCGATCGGTCATGTCCGCTTCAATCATAGCGACTCCCAAGTCTGGTCACAATGCGCATGGTCGGAATGCCGCTCTTGGGGTGTTCCGTCACCTTGAAGTTGAAGAGCCCATTTGTTATTCTCCGCCCACCTTCCAGTCACGAACCACTTTATCGGGCGAGAGCAAGGAGTCGACGCATGGCCAGCATCAAGCGGGCGCTCATCAGTGTTTCAGACAAGACCGGAGTCGTCGAATTGGCCAAGGGCCTCGAGGCGCTCGGTGCGGAAATTCTTTCGACCGGCGGCACCGCCAAAGCACTCCGGGAGGCCGGCGTCAACGTCCTCGACGTCGCCGCCTACACCGGATCGCCCGAGATTCTCGACGGACGAGTCAAGACGCTCCATCCGAAAGTTCACGGCGGTCTGCTGGGACGGCGATCGCTGCCGGCACATGTCGAGCAGATGAAACAGCACGGCATCGGTCCGATCGACGTCGTCGTCGTGAATCTCTACCCCTTTGAGGCGACGATTTCCAAGCCCGACTGCCGATTCGAGGAGGCCATCGAGAATATTGACATCGGCGGACCGTCGATGTTGCGGTCGGCGGCCAAGAATCACGAGGATGTTCTGGTGCTGGTCGACCCTGCCGACTATGCCCGTGTGTTGAGCGCCGTGAAGGACAACAGCGCCTCGGTCGCCTTGCGTCGTGAACTGGCGATGAAGGTCTTTCAACATACGGCGCGTTACGACAGCCTGATCGCCGGGTATCTCGAGCGGCAGCATGGAGGAGGGGAAGTCAAGTTCCCCAAGGTCCTCTCTCTGCAGTACGAACTTGCTGAGACTCTGCGGTATGGAGAGAATCCTCATCAACAAGGCGCCTTCTACCGGGAGTTGCACTCCCATGAGCCGTCGGTGTCCCGAGGGAAGATCCTTCACGGCAAAGCGATGTCGTACAACAATTTCCTCGACGCCAATTCGGCGCTGGAACTGGCCAAGGAGTACGATGAGACGGCCGTGGCGATCATTAAACACAACAACCCCTGCGGCGTGGCCCTGGGGGCGACGCCCGTCGAAGCCTATGTGAGGGCCCGCGAGACCGATCCGGTGTCCGCTTTCGGCGGTGTCATTGCGTTCAACCGCGTGGTGGACTTGGCGTCGGCCAAGGAAATTACGTCGACCTTTGTCGAAGTCGTCATCGCGCCGGGGTTCGCGGAGGATGCGCTGACGGAGTTGAAAAGAAAGAAAGACCTCCGTCTACTGGATGTCGGTCCGCTGACTAAGGTGAAGCAAGAGGGATATGATCTGAAGAAACTGGTCGGTGGACTGATCGTGCAGGATCGTGATTTGGGTATGCTGACCGATCTTCGAGCCTTGCCGGTTCCGACGGTTCGCAAACCGACCGACGAGGAATACCAAGCCTGTGCCTTTGCCTGGAAGGTCTGCAAACACGTCAAGTCCAATGCCATCATTTACGCGAAGCCGGGCCAGACGGTGGGGATCGGTGCCGGGCAGATGAGCCGCGTAGACAGCGTGAAGCTGGCCGCGATGAAAGCCCAGATGCCGGTCAAGGGTTGTGTCATGGCCTCCGATGCCTTCTTCCCGTTCAGAGACGGTTTGGATGCTGCGGCGCAAGCCGGGATCACTGCCGTCATTCAGCCGGGGGGGTCCATCCGCGATGCGGAGGTGGTCAAGGCGGCGGATGAACATGGGTTGGCGATGATTATGACCGGCATGCGTCATTTCCGGCATTGATCGAGCGGTGAGCAAGGCTGCTGGCACCACATCAACCGCATCACTCGACGGCTCGACATCCCTCGGACCGTGCCGGGGGGCCTCTCATTTCCAGCCGCCGTGTGGCGGCGCAGTTCGCCCATTCCTGACGGCACGCGTTCACCTATGAAGATACTCGTGATCGGAAGCGGAGGGCGCGAGCACACGTTGGTGTGGAAGCTCGCTCAAAGTCCCCGTTGTCCGCAGCTTTTCTGTGCGCCGGGCAATGCAGGCATCGCCGCACAGGCCACCTGTGTGCCGATCAGGGCCGACGACATCACCGCTCTCAAGGACTTTGTCGTCCGCAACCAGATCGATCTCACGGTCGTGGGCCCGGAAGCGCCGCTTGCCCTAGGTATCGCCGATGAGTTTCGCAGGGCGAAGCTGAAGATTTTTGGGCCGACGAAAGCGGCGGCGCGTTTGGAAGCCAGCAAGATCTTCTCGAAAGAGGTCATGGCCCAAGCGCGGATTCTCACCGCACGGTCGAAAAGCTTTGATCGTGTCGACGATGCGATCGCCTACCTGGACGGACATGAGTTGCCTGTCGTGATCAAAGCCGACGGCTTAGCACAAGGCAAGGGAGTCATTATCGCCACCACCAGGGAGCAAGCGCGCCAAGCCGTTGTGGACTCGATGGAACACGCCGTCTTCGGTCCAGCGGGTAAACAAGTGCTAATCGAGCAGTTTCTTGACGGCGAAGAATTGACGATCATGGCCTTCACCGATGGCCGCACGGTGTCCCCCATGCTGCCGGCCCAGGATCATAAACGCGTCGGAGATGGAGATACCGGCTTGAACACGGGCGGAATGGGAGCCTACTGTCCTGCGCCGTTGGGAACCCCCGCGCTTCGACATCGGGTCAGCAGAGACATTCTCCAGCCGATTGTGGATACGATGTCCCGTTTGGGAGCGCCGTTTCAGGGTGTGCTTTACGCCGGATTGATGGTCGTCAAAGGGGTGCCGTACGTCTTGGAATTCAATGCGCGTATGGGGGATCCAGAAACCCAGGCGGTCCTGCCGCTATTGCGAACAGACTTGCTCGACGTGATAGAAGCGGTTGTCGAGCATCGGCTCGAACAGGTGGAAGTCGAATGGCAGGGCCGCTTTGCAGTCTGTGTCGTGATGACGTCCGGCGGGTATCCCGGCGCCTATCATAACGGATACCCGATCAGCGGGCTTCCTGTCTGTCCGGCGGATGATGCGATCGTCTTTCATGCCGGAACGGCGCAAGATGGCGGACAGATCGTTACGGCCGGTGGGCGAGTGCTCGGTGTGACCGGGTTGGGGAACACGATCGCCGACGCGCAGGCGGTCGCCTACCGCACCGTCAAGGCCGTTACCTTTGAGCGGTGTCATTATCGGTCTGATATCGCGTATCGAGCGCTGGGCCATCCAGCCTAAGTATGCGCTGTGGTAGAGCATGGCCATCCTTCAGCCTTACGCCAGGTCGGTGCTGCCAGAGCTGGCGACGCGGATGCGGGCTTGCCTTGACGCCGGCCATATCGTCGCGGTCCCAACCGAAACCTATTATGGGCTTGCGGTCGACCCCTTTGATCACGGGGCGGTTGAGCGGCTGCTTGCTCTCAAAGAGCGGGAAGGACGAAAGCCGCTTCTCGTGTTGATCGGGGAGCGTGAGCAACTCAGCCGCCTGACGTACGAGGTTTCGCCGACCGCCGCCCTGTTGATGGATGCCTTTTGGCCCGGCCCGTTGACGATCCTGTTTCCTGCCCATCCCGCACTTCCGAAAAATCTGACGGCGGGCAGCTCCAAGGTAGGCGTGCGGTTCAGTTCCTCCGCCGAATTGTCGACCCTTCTAAGATCGATCGGACCCGTGACCGGGACCAGCGCCAATCGGGCTGGGATGACTCCGGCGCAAACTGCGCAAGAGGTGATGCGGACGCTCGGCTCCGAACTGGCGCTGATTGTGGATGCTGGAGCGACACCAGGAGGTGCACCCTCGACCTTGGTGGATCCAGGCGAGCCGGCCCGGCTGATCCGCGAAGGGGCAGTCTCTCGACAGATGCTTCAGAACGTGCTACAGACACGTGGCATTTTTCTGGCCTAGCAGCCGGATGTTGTGCACCAAGCGCGGCAACTCACGGAGGGAGATATGGTGATGGGGAGATCGACGATGCGAGTAATGGGGCCTGCGTTGGCTCTTGGGCTTGTCGTGGGACTCACGGGATGCGACTACTGGCCGCCCGCGCTTCAGACGCAGATCGAGCAGCTGCGCTCGGAGGTGCAAATGGCGACAGCCGAAAAGGCTCAGTTGCAGACACAGCTGGCTTCCCTCACCAAAGTCAAAGACGACTTGCAGACCCAGGTCGACGATCTCAGCCGTGCCAATCGCGACAAGAGCACGATGATCGCCAGTCTGCAAAACAACGTGACGGCGCTGCAAGAACGGTTGAACAAATCCGCGAAGGCCGCTCCCAAAGCGACACCCGCCAAAACCAGTGCCGTGAAGCCGTCGGCGAAGGTGGCACCCAAACCGGTGCCAGCCAAGAAAAAGCCGACCGGGGGCCGCTAGCCCCTCCTGGTTCTTTACTTGCTTGGTGAGGATGACGAGGTCGACGGACTGGACGACGATGAGGGTGAGTCAGCCGGGGCACTGGTCGCTGTAGGTGTTGGCGTCGTCGCTGGGGTTGCCGTGGCCGGTGCAGGAGATGAAGTTTCCTTTTTCTCGGTTGCGGGCGAAGGGGAGGCTTCATTTCCGGATGACGGCTTGAGCTTATCCGAGTAGTCGGTGACGTACCAGCCGCTGCCCTTAAACATGATCGCCGGTGTGGAAATCAGCCTGGTTACGCGCTTACCGCATCGGTCACAGGTCGCCAGCGGTTCATCCTTGATGCTTTGCTTGATTTCAAATTTGTACGCACAGCCTTCGCACAGATACTCGTAGATCGGCACGGCAGTCCTCCTCCTTCACCTCGCAGGTCAGTTCAATTTCGCCAGGGCGGTCCTCAGACGGGCCAGCCCTCGATCGATGGTGTCCATGCTTGTCGCGTAGGACAACCGGATATGTTCGCGGCTTCCGAATGGTTCACCAGGCACGACGGCGATGTGGGCGTCGTTAAGCAAATAGTTCGCCAAGTCCGTTGGGGATGACAGGACGTGGTGCGGCGTTCGCCGACCCAACAGAGCTTTGATATTCGGAAACGCGTAAAAGGCTCCGCTCGGCATCCGGCAAGAAATGCCGGGTATGCTGTTCAAGCCGGCGACAATAGCTCGGCGGCGCCGGTCAAACTCTTCGACCATCTTCAACGTAAACGGCTCTCCTTGGTGTAATGCGGCGACCGCCGCTTTTTGCGAGATCGAGCAGGGGTTGGATGTGCTCTGGCTCTGAATATTGGCCATGGCTGTAATCAAGTCTCTGGGGCCCGCCGCGTACCCAATGCGCCATCCGGTCATGGCATAGGCTTTGGACACGCCATTGATGATCACGGTGCGGGCGGCAATGTCCGGTCCCAATGTAGCAATGCTGACGTGTTTGCCCCCATCGTACAAGACTTTCTCATAAATTTCGTCGGATACGACAAGCAGGTCGTGCCGAACGGCGACGGCGGCGATGTCTTCGAGCATGCTCCGGCCGTAGGTCGCGCCCGTGGGATTGCACGGACTGTTGACGATCAGAGCTTTTGTTCTGGGCGTGATCAACCGTTCCAACTGAGCCGGGTGGATGGCATAGCCGTCTGCTTCGTTCGTGGGCAAGAGCACCGCTGTCGCGTCGTTCAACAACGCTTGGTCCGAATACGATACCCAGTAGGGAGTCGGGATGATGATTTCATCCCCTTCCTCCAATAAGGCTTCCGCGAGATTGTACAGGGAGTGTTTGGCGCCACAGGATACGAGTACCTGGGCCTTCTCATAGCGGAGGCCCTGCTCTCTCTGGAGTTTATCAACGATGGCGCTGCGTAACTCGTCGATGCCTGAGGACGGAGTGTACTTCGTGAACCCCGCTCGAATAGCGGCTTCTGCCGCCGCCTTGACCGGCTCAGGTGTATCGAAGTCCGGTTCACCAGTCGAAAAATCGATGACGTCGATGCCTTGCGCGGCCATGGCCTTGGCAGTCGCCGCCATGGCAAGGGTGGGGGACGGAGCGATGCGACCGACACGGGCAGCCAATTTCATGGTTTGAGGCTCCGAATGCGATCTTGCAGGCGTCGTGCGACTTCGGGATGAAGGAAGGCCGTCAGGGAACCTCCGTGGTGCGCCACGTCCTTGATGATCGTAGATGAGAGATACGAATATTCTTCGCTCGGCATCAGGAAGACCGTTTCGACGTGTTTGGCGAGTTTTCGGTTGATCAATGCCATTTGAAACTCGTGCTCGAAGTCCGAAATGGCCCGCAGCCCTCTGATGATCGCGTGCGCCCCGGACTGCTGGACGTAGTCGACCAGGAGTCCTTGGAACGTGACGACTTCCACTTGGCCGAGATCCTTCATGACCAGCTTCACCATCTCCACACGCTCGGCCATGTCAAAGAGCGGATGCTTCGCCGGGTTCGGTGCGACGGCCACCACGACCTTATCGAACACGCGGAGACTCCGAGTGATGATATCTGTGTGTCCATGGGTGATGGGGTCGAACGTTCCAGGATAAATACCGATCTTCATGGGTTCGATGCCTCGTGTGGTTCCGCACCGTACACAAAGAGTGCAGTGTCGCCATATCGGTAACGCCGGATCAACGTTGCTCCTGAAATCGTGGGCGGCAACTGGGCTTTAGCGTCTTGTTCGATGACCATCACCCCATCTGATCCGATCAGCCCGACTTCCCATGCACGCCATAGCGGCGCCAATTCCTGGATGGCGGCATACGGTGGATCAGCGAATATGACATCGAACGGACTTTGCTTCCAGTCTTGATGGGACAGGAACAGGTCAACCTCGGCCGAACGAACATCTGCACGGCTCAACAGTTGACAGTCGATCAGGTTCTTACGCAGGAGTCGCACTGCGCGCTGATCCGATTCGACAAAGGTCACGGTCGCCGCCCCCCGGCTCAGAGCTTCGATGCCCACGGCACCGCTTCCGGCGAACAAGTCGAGAAAGCGGCTCCCTGGGATGCGGTTCCCCAGGATCGAGAATAGAGCCCCTCGTACCTTATCCGACGTGGGGCGGAGGGCCGTCCCCTGTGGCCCACTGAGGCGTCGCCCTCGGTGGGAACCTGCGATGACACGCATAGGTAATCAGGTGAGAGGCGATTCTGGAGCAGCAGAATCTAACATAGCGTTTTTGCAGGGGTCAAGGTAAGTGGCTCACAGGTGCGGCTGAGAGTCCGGCTCCTGCGCTCACAGGGATTAGAGTCTAGGAACCGTTGCGACGGCGGGTCGGTATTGATGTTATTTTGACGTGCCTCGACAGGCTCTCTATAATTCCGGCTAGGCTGCGAAGGCTGAGAGGTTGGGCGGTCGGTCTTTAGCTCGACCGAACGTTTGATCGGAGGGTGCTGCCTGCAGTGCTAGCGTGTGGCGATGGAGGGAGTCGGCTGGGCGTCCCGTGCCGCCAGGCTTTTGCGGCGATTATTCGAAATCGTCCGGTCGATGATGGCTCCGCAGTTGATGCACTTCCAGGCATAAAAAATCAGGAAGAAATCGGAGAATCGTTCCAACATCATGAGGCCTTTACACTTCGGACATTCCATCGATTCCTCCCTGGTGACGATGCACAGCTGGTCAGCAGTCGAAGCAAGAGCTGAACCAAATTTTGTCGGTACGTAATTTCAACATGTTAGACGGTACGTATTTGCCACCAAGGGGTGAGTGAGGAGCAGGGATCAAGTACAAAATCGTTCAACTTGCCGTTTTTTTGTTCATGGAGTGGGCTCATGGCTGGAAACGGGGCGTATAAGGGGATTAGACACTGGCCCGAAGCCGAAAGACCTCGCGAACGATTGCTAACCCAAGGCCCATCCAGCCTCACCGATGCCCAGCTATTGGCCATTCTTTTACGTGTCGGTCGCCCAAATGCCTCAGCTGTGGAACTCGGGTTGGACATTCTCCACCAACTCGGTGGTGTGGGCGGGCTGGCGCAATGCGGAGTCGAGGAACTCTGCGCCATTTCCGGTATCGGCGCCGCAAAGGCAGCGCAGCTGAAGGCCGCGGTCGAACTTGGCAAGCGCGCGGTGGCGGCGCCCTTGACGACCGGCACCAAGATTACCTCGAGTCGCGATCTCTTCGAGCACTTCCATCCCGCGCTTCGCGATCTCCGTCGCGAGGTCTTCAAGGTCGTGCTCTTGGACGCCAAACATGCCATCCTTCGAGAAGCCACGGTCTCGGAAGGTAGTTTGACCTTGAGCATCGTCCATCCTCGCGAGGTGTTTTCATTGGCCGTGAAAGAATCCGCTGCGGCCGTCATTTTTCTGCACAATCATCCTAGCGGTGACCCGACTCCTAGCCGGGAGGACCGCCTCCTGACAACCCGGCTAGTTTCGGCGGGTGAAGTGCTCGGCATTCGAGTGCTCGACCACTTGGTAATCGGGGACGGGCGGTACGTCAGTTTTGCCGATCAGGGCTGGCTGGCAGAGACCGCGTCGACGTCGGCTTAACGAGAAGGAGTCATCTGTGACCTAACCATCTTATTTCGCTGGGATGCCCTGGCGATTCCAGCGGACGACGGAGGGACCCATGAATGACGTACGCGTGGAGTCACTCAGAAATGTAGCGATCCTTGGCGCCCGTGCTGCTGGCAAAACGGCCCTCACCGAAGCGATATTGTTCGCGGCGGGCGCCACGTCACTGCTCGGCTCGACGGATGAGGGCACCTCTGCGTCGGACTTTGAACCGGAGGAGATGCATCGGCGAATGTCGGTGAGCACCAGCGTGTTCACCTTCCCCTGGAACCAGCATGCGGTCACTCTTCTCGATACACCCGGATCGGTCAATCTTCAGGGAGAAGCTCTGGCGGCACTTCAAGCGGTGGATGGCGTGGTGGTCGTCCTTTCACCGTCCAACGGCATCATACGCACGGAGTTCAAGAAGCTGTGGGCTCGGCTCAGGGAGCGGGGGTTGCCCTGTTTGGTTTTCGTCAACGAGTCGGAGAAAGACCCTGCAGTGTTGGAGGACATCCTGACCCTGTGTCAGGAGCATCTGGGAGTGAGTCCCATTCCCATGTCGCTCCTGACTGGCGCGGGCGTTGTCCATGAAGGCGTCATCGATGTGGCCGCAGGCGTCATGATCCGGTCCGGACCAACGCAGGCCAAATGGTCGTCTGAATCTGTCCCGGATTCGCACGAGCCTTCCGTCGAAGAGGCGAGGAAGCGCATCGAAGAGGTGGCGGCTGAATCGAGCGACGATCTATTGGAACGATACCTCTCGGAAGGCCGATTGGCGCCGGAAGACGTCGCGACGGGGCTTCGAACCGGAGTAAGCCGAGGGGCGGTGGTGCCGCTCTATCTGGGAAATGCCCTGCACAACGTCGGAATCGTTCCTTTGCTCAATGCGATCGTGACATTGCTGCCATCACCTCGCGATCGCGTAACAAGCGATGCGGACACTGGCAACTCTGGACCGGGCTTGCTGCAGAAAGAAGCGAGAGCGGACGCCCCATTTTCCGGTCTGATATTCAAGACACTCATCGATCCGTTTGTCGGGCGACTGTCTTATGTCCGGATCGTCTCCGGAGCGCTGCAAGGGGACACGGCTGTCTACAATGCCTCACGGAAAGTAAAAGAGAAGAGCGGTCATCTCTACAGGCTGTTGGGAAAGCGGCATTCGGTGGTCGAATCGGCCAGAGCAGGAGACATCGTTGCGATCGGCAAATTGAAGGATTCACAAACGGGCGACACGCTCAGCGATGAAAGAGCGCCGCACTGTTATTCCTGGCCGGCCTTGCCCCGGCCGGTATTCTCTTTCGCGGTCGAGCCACGATCCAGTGCCGATATCGACAAAGTCAGTTTGGGACTTCACAAACTCATTGAAGAAGATCCCACCCTCGAGTTTTCCCGCAATGTGGAAACGAAGGAAATGGTGCTGAGCGGCATGGGGCAGCTGCATCTGGACTTGGCGCTCGAAAAACTGCATCGGAAGTATGGAGCCGAAGTGGTCATCCATACGCCGCGCATTCCCTATCGCGAAACCGTCAAGACACCGGCGCAGGCGCAGGGAAAGTACAAGAAGCAGACTGGAGGACATGGGCAGTACGGGGATTGTTGGTTGGAGATTGCGCCGCTCCCGCGCGGAGGGGGATTCCAGTTTCACAGTAAGGTTGTGGGAGGGGCTATTCCACGTAACTTTATCCCGGCCGTTGAAAAAGGCGTCATCGAAGCGATGCATCATGGTGTGTTGGCGGGCTTTCCCGTCGTCGATCTGCAGGTGGCGGTGTATGACGGGTCCTACCACGTCGTTGATTCATCCGAAATGTCTTTCAAAATCGCCGGATCGATGGCGTTCAAGAAGGCAATGGAAACGGCTCATCCCGTGCTCTTGGAACCGATGATGCTCCTGGAAGTGGACGCTCCGGCTGCACACATCGGCCCTGTGATCGGTGATTTGAACAGCCGGCGTGGGCGGATTGTTCAAGTAGAAGCTAACGGCCAGGCCGAATTGGTCAAGGCGATCGTGCCGATGGCCGAGATCATGTCGTATACCACGGCGCTCAATGCGTTGACCGGTGGGGCAGGCAGCTACACGATGGACTTCAGCGGGTATGAAGAAGTGCCCCGTGAGATGACGCAACGGATTATCAGCGAGCAGCGCGCCGTCCAGCAGACGGTCGGCACGCACTGAGGCGGTTAGGGATCGCCGGCCTTCAATACCACATAGAAGGCCCGGCTCTCCCTAATGACGCGGAGCAGGACCGTCTCACCGCGGCGCACTTTGGAAATGGCGGCCGTGAATTCACCGACCGTATTGACGTCGGCCCGGTTGACCTCCTTGATCAGATCCCCTTCACGCAATCCCTCGGACTGGGCCAGGCTGCCCGATTCGACCTTGGAGATAAGCACGCCGCGAGTCTCCCGCAGTTTGAATTTTTCAGCCAAGGATGCGGTCAAGTCTTGCAGGTCGAGCCCCAGCTTCACCTCGGTCTTGGACTGTGGCAGTGAGGCCTGAACGGCTTGATCGCGTCGCTCGGTTAGTGCGACGTCCAGCACCATCCGTTGCAGATTCCTCACAATTTCGACTTTCGTCGTGGCACCGGGAGGAAGACCGGCGACCACGCGCGACAGACGATTGGGCGAATCAACGACGGTGCCCTCGATTCGAGTGATGATATCGCCGGGTTTGATGCCGGCGGCTGCCGCAGGATCTTTCTCGAAGACCTCGTTTACGAGCACCCCCTCGCTTTCTCCGACGCCGAACTTGCGGGCCAGTTCCGGTGTGAGCGGCTGAATGCCGACGCCCAACCATCCGCGCACGACTCGGCCTTGCGCGATCAACTGCTGCAGCACTTGCTTGGCCATGTTGGACGGAATCGCGAATCCAATTCCTTGAGCGAAGTTGATGATGGCAGTATTGATGCCGATGACTTCACCGCGCAAATTGAACAGTGGCCCTCCCGAGTTGCCAGGGTTGATGGACGCATCAGTCTGAATGAAGTTTTCATAGCGGGAGAGGTTGACGTTCTCTCGGCCGATGCCGCTGACCACCCCTAAGGTGACGGTGCGATCGAGTCCGAAAGGATTACCCACAGCCAATACCCATTGTCCGACACGCACACCCGTTGAATCCCCGAACTTGGCACTGGGGAGGGGATGATCCGCAGTCACCTTGAGCACAGCCAAATCGGTGTCAGGATCCTTCCCGACAACCTGGGCGATGAGTTTGGTCTTATCGGACAAACGCACCTCGATCTCGGCGGCATCACCGATCACATGGTTGTTCGTGATGATGTGACCTTCTGGGTCGACGATGACACCCGACCCGGAGCCAGGGGAGTTCGGGATGCGTTCTTGACTCCATTCGCGTCCCTTTCCAGTAGTGACGATCGGGAAGAGGTTCACGACGGATGGTTTGGCAGCCTCGGCCAATTCCGTAATGACGGTTTGAATCTCCTCGAGGATCTGAAGGCCGGTGGCGGCCCCGGTCTGGCGCGGGTCAGCCGCCTCTGCCAAGGACGAAAAGACCAGACCAAGGAGAACGGCAACTCGTAGTATGTGACTGGTCATGGTGCGCCTCTTCTCATGGTCTCAGTGTACACGAGGGAGCCGCTAAAACCCACTCTATGCTGTGTCTGGTGGACGGACCAATCAACGCAAGGCGGTCATGCAGTCTTTTTGGATCTGGCCGGCGCGAACGATGGCAGAAGGGTGTCGAGATCCGATCGCAGTCCCATCAAGACAAGCATGTCGTCTGGTCTCAGTTGAATGTCGCCTGCAGGAGGGACGAGAAAAGGCCCGCGAAAAAGCGTCACGACGCGCACCGACGGAGGCAGCGGCAGTTCCCCCAAGGTCTTGCCAACAGCGGGAGCCCCTGCAACGACAGGGAGTCGCTCGATGGCGGCTGATCGCAGGCTGAGATCGCGTTGAAAAGCCAACAGGTCTTCATGAATCGTTTCCATCTTGAGTTCGCGAATGCGAGCGTCAACGTCCAAGAGATCTTGTTTCAAACGACGAACGCGATTCGAAGCTTGGGTCAAGATCTGGTCCAGGGTCTCGAGCGGTTCTTTCAAGCCTTGGCCGCCTGAGTGCTTACCGGACAATGCCGCTGCGAGTTTTCGGCCGAGAGTGCCATGGGCGGTTTCGATCTGGCGAAGCAGGCTCGAGGCCTGGCCGTGCAGGCGAAGGATATGCACTTTGCGGTTGACGCGTTCGGCAATGGCAATGACCGATTCGTATATCGCGCTGCCGGTAAGAGGAAGCTCTTTGTGGATTCGACCTAAAAACTCGAGGGTCATCATGGCGGGACCCCTATCATTGAAAGTCCGATAAGCGGGATTATGTCAACTGTTAACTGTCTTGTTGTCCTCACATATAGCGCGGGATCTCAGGAATTGCCAGGTCCCCTCTTCCCTTCCAGCAGAAGTAAGAGCCTAAAGAGCCTAAGATCGCCGCTGTGCTCAAAGCC
>FRDC01003491.1_pt1 | contig 14779 bp, 13 predicted proteins | sample 1106171 | NCBI WGS metagenome assembly FRDC01 (sample SAMEA3930566, study PRJEB13176) | freshwater metagenome | biome: Drinking water system; feature: drinking water; material: water | place: Singapore | collected 2014-12-20 | reverse complement strand
GGCTGGGGCAGGGGTGCCATCGCTGAGGGAGCGTGCGTAGGCCGTGCGCTCGCTTTCGGTGATGGAGTGGCTCAGCTGCCGCAGCAGGCGTACAGCAGGGGATAGGTGGGGTGATTGGGCTAGGGCGGTAGACAGGAAAAGTATGGGGACCAGCATTTTTTACCTCCGTTGCTGCCTTGAGCAAAAGCAGTGCCGCCATGGAGGGCGCTGAAAAGAAAAAGGGGACGGTGCCTCGCGGCGCCGCCCCCTCTCAACCGATGCGATCTTAAGCCTCAGCTAGAACGCGTCAGTTGAAGCTGTTTACTTCTCTTTGCCTTTGACTGTGGCAGGGGCGGCCTTGGTCGCCGTGGTCTGCGCGTGCTTCATAGCTTCTTTGCCTGCGGCCAGGGCCTGCTTGGCATCCGTGGCGGGAGCTTCAGCAGCCCTGTCAGCGCCAGCGGCTTTTTTCGCCAGGTTGTGCTTAGCGAGCACCTCTGCGCGGGCCTTGTCCATCATCTCAGGATGTTCCTTGAGGTACTGACGGGCGTTTTCGCGGCCTTGGCCGATGCGCTCACCCTTGTAGGTGTACCAGGTGCCGCTCTTCTCGATGATGCCCTCGTTGGAGGCAAGGTCGAGGATGTCGCCTTCGCGGGAGATGCCCTCGCCGTAGAGGATGTCGAATTCCACTTCTTTGAAGGGAGGAGACACCTTGTTCTTCACGACCTTCACGCGGGTGCGGTTGCCGATGACGTCTTCGCCGTTCTTGATGGCCGCGATGCGACGGATGTCGAGGCGCTGGCTGGCGTAGAACTTCAGGGCGTTGCCGCCGGTGGTGGTTNNTGGTGGTTTCGGGGTTGCCGAACATGACACCGATCTTCATGCGGATCTGGTTGATGAAGATCATGGTGGTCTTGCTCTTGTTGAGCGAGCCCGTGATCTTGCGCAGGGCTTGGCTCATGAGGCGGGCTTGGAGACCCATGTGGGAGTCGCCCATTTCGCCTTCGATTTCGGCGCGTGGCACGAGGGCTGCGACCGAGTCGACGACGACGAGGTCAACGCCACCCGAGCGTACGAGCATGTCGGCGATTTCAAGCGCTTGCTCGCCGGTGTCCGGCTGCGAGATCAGCAGATCATCGGTTTTTACGCCGAGCTTGCGTGCGTAGGCGACGTCGAGCGCATGTTCGGCGTCAACGAACGCGGCGATTCCGCCTTGCTTCTGAACTTGTGCGACCGCGTGGAGCGTGAGGGTCGTCTTACCGGAAGCTTCCGGCCCGTAGATCTCGACGATGCGTCCGCGGGGGAGGCCGCCGATGCCGAGCGCGATGTCGAGTCCCAGGGAGCCTGTGGGAACGGCAGCAACTTCTTGTGAGGGCATGACGTCTTTTTCGCCCAGGCGCATGATCGAGCCCTTGCCGAACTGCTTCTCGATCGACTGAATCGCAAGTTCAATGGCTTTGCTTTTCTGGCCTTGGTCCATCTTGGTGGGGACTTCTGCTTTGCTGGATTCCATATCTCAGATGCTCCTTACGTGGTGTGCGAGGGCCTGTTGCAGGTCCCTCAAGTTTTAGAAAACGCGGTCTTCACTTCCGGCGCCGAGCCGGCGCGCGGACTTGAGCACGGAGCACGTTGGATCTCTCCGCGGGGACCGGCTTTTCAGCCTTTTTCCGCGGTTTTTTTGAGCCCGACATACTACGGACAGCGTCTTCTAGCAGCGACCGTACCATTAGCAGTAGGGACTGGGAAGCCTCGAGCTGGCTTTTGCGACGAACGTCTTTCCCTTTTTTCGCATCGAGTTGATGCTCAGTGACATAGACGGAAATTTCGGACTCCGTAGGAGAAGCACCGACGAGTTTTTTCCAACCCTCCTGACGCATCGCCATGGCCATGAAGGTGCGCCCATTCTGACCCTTCGGTCCGTCCGGAAAAAGGAAGCCCGTGACGGAAGCGGCGAGATCCGCTTCACCCGTGATCTGGAGCGCGCGCCAGGCCATTTCGGTGGCAACTTGTGCGTTCACTGCCGCGTTCTCGCGCACGGCCTTCTCTTCGACTCCGATCCATTCGATTTTTGTACTTTCCACGTACGTCACAAACGATCCGCAAAAGACTTCCGAAGCGCCTTGGAGCGATGTGACCGCAGCACCGACTTGGCCACCGGTGCAGCTTTCGGAGAAGACGATTTTTAGGTCATGCTTTTTAAGAAAGGCATAAAGCTCTTCAGCGGCTTCGATCATGGCGCGTTCCGTGGACATTGCTGGGCAGTGTAGTCACTCGCTTCGCGAATACCAAGGAATTAAGCGCTTAAGAGTTTTCGGAAATACACGACACGTTCGCGCTACCCTAAAAATCCGCTTCTGGCCAAAACCCACCCGACCGCAAGGGCCTGAACTCCCGCGAGCAGGTCATCGGCGATGACGCCGAAGCCCGTCGTGCCGAGCGTCGTCGCGCGTTTGGACCAGCGATCGATCTGTCTTACGGGTGGAATCTTCAGCACATCGAAGACTCGGAATGCGAAAAAGCTGAAAATCCAGGCTTGGATGGGCACGTTCCCGAGTTTGTCACTGCCGGTATCGATGAACCAGGGGATGAACGCCGTGGTCACCGCCATGCCGAGGATTTCGTCGATCACAACCGCCTGGTGGTCTTGCGTCTGCATGCGCTGGCAGAAGTGCCCCGCCGCCCAAACGCCGACGCACAGAACTCCCACCCAGAATGCCCAGTAGAGCGCAGGCGAAAGCCTGGGCATCAAAAACATACAAAGCAGAAGCCCCGGAACCGATCCTGTCGTGCCCGGAGCGAAAGGGGAGAGTCCCGCTCCTCCGCCGGTCGCGATGAAAAACGCCACCCAATCGCGCGGGCCACGTAGGCGGTCCCAGTGGATCTTGCGATGGGAGTGGCCTCCGCTCATGCTCGCTCGGACTCCGTGCGGAACCGTGCGAGAATTTCGGCAACACTTTCGATCTTCTGTACGCCCTCGACGCTCCGGCCCGCCTGCCAGTAATCTTTTGTGGACATTCCTCTTTGCATCGAGCGCTTCAATTTCCAAAAGGAAGCGACCTGAAAGAGCGTGCGCATGTGCTTTTTGGTGTGACGGTTTTGTAGGAGCAGGCGCGCCAGAGGGCCCGCGCGCGTTCCAATGGATTGCACATAAGGTGTGTTGATCACGGCGAGCGGGATGCCCGTCACGCGTTCAGTGAGTACGATGTCGGTGGCCTTCGCGCGTACAATCGCTTCTTTGTATTCTTGAGGGGCCTTACATTCTTGGGTCGCGATGAAGCGCGTGCCCATCTGTACACCTGCAAAACCGAGCTTCAAAGCGCGCGTGAAGTCAGCCGCGTCCCCAATGCCACCTGCGCAGACGAGGGGTTTACCCAGAGGGCCTAGCTCTTCGATCAGTTTTTCAGGGCTTTCGGAGCCCGCGTGTCCGCCGGCGTTTTGATTCACACAAATTAAGCCGTCTACGCCACCGTCGAGGGCTTTTAATGCCCATTTCTTCGAGACGACGTCATGGTAGACCACGCCGCCGCGTGCGTGCACGAGGTCGACGACCCAGCGCGGATTTCCGAGCGCGGTCACGAAAAAACGCACGCCGCCGTCGAGCGCGATTTCGAGCCACTCGCGCATGCGTTTTTCGTAGACCTTGGATGAAGTCTCGAGCAGCACGTTGAACCCTACGGGCTTTTGCGTGAGCTCACGGATACGCGCGAGTCCCGCGCGAAAGTCGTATTTATAGACATAGACGAGGGTGAGGGGTTGAATGATCCCGATCCCGCCGGCTTCGCTCGCGGCCGCAACGAGTTCGGGGTTTGAGCAGGGGTACATCGCCCCGCAGATCACAGGAAGTTCGATGCCCGCGGCTTGGGTGAGTGGCGTCTTTAAGCTCATTTTGAAGCGCCCGCACGCCACTTTGCGCGCACCCGGCAAACCACGGTCTTTGACGCGTCAGTGATGTTAGCTTCGACGACGTAGTCCTGACTTTCGGTTGAGGTCACGCGAGGGGACCGGCACTCGCTTTCTAGAGTTCCACGCGCTTTTTTCAAGAATTCAACTTCGAACCCTGTGAGGATTGCGCGCATCCCTTTGGGAAGCCCCGTCATGAAGGCAAGTCCGGAGGCGACTTCTCCTAAATTCATGAGCGCGACCGCGTGGATGGAGTTTAGGTGATTACGCACTTTGCGACGATCCGTGAGCTGAACTCGCGCATAACCGGGCTCAAGCTCCAGGACGCGGGCACCGATCGAGCCTGTATAAGGCACCATGCGTCCTAAAAAGTGACTGAATAAGGTTTTACCGGCCGGCAGGCGACTGAAGCGCTCCCACATTCCCATGATCATGGTTCGGAGTATACCTGGCTTGCCGGGTATTGTAATCTTTCCGACGACAATGAAGGAACGTATTGCACGGCTCCAAAAGCGGTACCGATTCCGGTGGGAATTCCTCGACGCCATCGTCGGTGGAAAGTCCCTTATTGATACGCCGCTTAGCCCCGCCGGATTTTCGCTCCGTAATGCTGAGGATGCGGACGACCTCCTGCGCGCGTATGGATACAACCTCGAGGATCCGATCGAGCGCGCCGAGGTGTTCGGCAATTTCCATGAAGCCCTCAATTTCGTGCGTAAGAATTTTCTGCAGCCCGAAAACCCAGATGGGCTCAAGCTCGAGATTCCGCGCAAGATCCTCGAGTGCACGGACATTCGGGACCTGCTTCTGATGGTGGGGTTCGCATATCCGGGTCAACGTGCCGACGTGTTTGGCGCTCAGCTTCGGGATTGGGCATGCAGCCTGCTCAAGGTGATGCATGTCATCGCGCACTTAGATAAGGACATCCGGACTTCGTATTTCACCGAAATTCAAAAACAGATTCTCGATCGCTTTTACCGTTGCGTGCAACGCGACGAAACGGGCCAGCTCTACCTTGGGATACGGGCCGACGATGCATTGCGTGTGGACCTGATCGGATTTGAATCCAAACCAAAAAAATCCCGCGACTCGATGCTGCTGAAGCTTCTGCATAAGCCCGAAAACGCGGCCGAAGAGCTTTTCGATCGAGTTGGGATCCGACTGATCACCCGCACGCGGGTGGACGCACTTCGTGTGATTAAACTTTTGAAAGACGAGCATCTCATTATGCCGGCGAACATCAAACCGAGTCGCTCGCGTAATACGCTTCTGGATCTTGAGCGCGCACGTCGCGTAGCCACGCCGTTTCTTTCGGAGCTCGAGAAGGAGACGATCACGGAGGACCAGTTCCTCTTGGAGCTCGAAAATGCGTTGAAAGTCCCCGAGCCTCAGGGGGCGGAAAATCCTCATACCAGTCAGCACTATCGCTCGCTTCAGTTCACAGCGCGCCACCTCGTCAAGCTCACCAATCCGCTTTACGACGATCTTAAATCGCTAAAGACTGTAGTGAAGAGTACACCGGGTCTCGACGAGGCGGTGCGTTTACGGATCGAGGCGCTCGATCTCAAGTACGTGCAGAAGGAAGTCCGTTTCTTCTATCCGTACGAGGTGCAGATTGTGGATAACGCAAGTCATGAAGAGAACCAGAAGGGCCGTAGCTCACACAGCGAGTACAAGCGCGCGCAGGTCCTTACGGCCCTGAAACGCGTCATGGGAAATCTCGCTTGATCGCTTGCGATGTGGCGTTGATCGGCACCGGCCTCGCCCCGCTCGTCACTGCGCTTCACCTCATCTCCCAGCATAAAACGGTGGCGCTCCTCAATCCGGACTGGGACTTTTTCCAAGAGGATTCAGAGTTACAGATGGATCCCCTATGGCCTTTAGAGCTGGAGGGAGCCGACGCACGAAGGATCGCCGTAAGTTCACTTGAACGCGCGGCAGAAATTCTGAAGCCCTCGTACCCAGGAGCGCTTCAGATCGTCGCAGGTCCGCGCACTGATGGCTTTCACGATCCTCTGGCACCGCATTTACGCGGGCGAGATCGCGTTTGGGTCCGATCGGAGCGTGCGCAAGCCGATGACCGCCACCGAGAGAGGTGGGGACGACTCGAGGAGATGTTTGTACACGCATCGGATGCCGGCTTTCATCCTCAAGAAATTTCTGGAGCGCTCCTGGGTAAACACTTTCCGGGAACTTCGGGCACGATGCGCGAGACGGTCGATGGCATCTTGCTTCCTAGGCTCGCGGATGTGGACGTGGAACGCTACCGCATTGGCGTGATGGAGTACGTGCTGGAGCGTGTGGGGCCACAAGGCTGGTTTCGTTCGGTTTCGGAGCTCGAGCGGGATGTACGGGGTTTGAGATTTTTTGCACAAGGGCGCACCCAGTCGCTCACGGTGCGTGAGAACATCGCTCTGTTTTGGACTCCGCGGCTCACGCCTTGGGTGCGCGGAGCGTTCGAGCAGGAGGGGATGAAGAAATCGCCTCTACAACCGCTGGGAATGCGCGACTGGGAAGAGTGGTCGCTCGTCTCGCGCTCGCCACTTGATTCGAGTTCAGTCGGCATTTTCGAGGACCTGATTGTCTGGTCGGATTTCGAAGGTTCTCCACACCAAGGCTCCGAGCGTCTGAAAGTGATGCGCGCAGGTGAGCGTGTCTCGGCGTTCGATGCGCGGCGGGAGTCCCGCGACTGGGCGGGAGCGGGATCTTTCGAGTCACTTTCTAGGCTCTGTCAGGAATTTATGGAATGGGAAGGATTCGCGGTCCGTGGGCTACGTGCCCGTCGCGTGTTTGAGTGGGGTGAGGCACAGGCGGTGGCGATGCGGAAAAAGGGCGTGCCCCTGCACGTGATTCCGCGCTCTGACGGGGCGATCGTACCACTTGTCGCCGAGGCCCGCGCTCTCGCGGAGGCACTTGCATGAGCTTCTCTGTTTACGATTCGAGATTCGATGTTGCAATTGTGGCAGGCCCTCGGGTCACGCTCTGGCCATCGATCGGCGTCCGTGTTCTTTCCGCATTTTGCACCGAAATGGGGCTCACGGTTGGTTTGTTCGGCGGCGCATCGGTCTCCGTGCGCGGCGTGATCCCAAACGCAGGTACCGGCGGGGTAGTGCTTGCTGAGGATGTGCAGAAGCGGATTCACCGAGTACAAACGCGCGCGGTTGTTCGTGTGAGCGCGCCCGTCGTTTATCCGAAACCTTTTCCGGGTTGGCGCTCGGATGGATTGGTTCCGCAAAGCACCGCCGATCAGCTCTACCGCGAAAGCATCGCGAGTTGGTTCCCGACGGTCGCGATTCTCGGCACCGGCAACGCGGCTTTGCGCTTTGGTTCTAAACTGCTGGAAGAAGAGCTCACGCGAGAAGTGATCGCGATCGAGTCTTCGCCGGAGCTCTGGGGCGAAAAACAGTTTTCGGGCTGGGAAGTCGAATGGAGACGGTTTCAGATGTTGGGCGGGAAGCACGTGGAAGCGCAGCCGCTTTCATTGGTGAAGAAGTCTCCTTTGCTCTGGGAGTTTAAGGTCCAAGATCCGCAAGGGGTGCGCATCTTAGATGTGGCGCGCGTCGTATCTTCGGGCCCCTTTGTCGACTTACCCGGTGTGCGCGAGCACCCACCGGGTTCTGCGCTTTATGAGCTTGATCAAACGGCCGGAGATGCCCGTGCGCAAAACGTTGAAGGCTGGGAGCGCGAGGAGGCTCGCGCGCGTTGGCTGGGTGCTTCGATCGTGCGTGCGCTGGTTGCGGACTTGGGCGAAAAGCGTGAGCCCTTCGAGAAGCAATACCGTCGTGCACGTCAGGAGTTGCGCTCGTTTCAGGCGCATCGCGATCACCCCTTCGTTTCCAAGTTTCAGGGCAAATGGACGGAACCCCAAAGTTTACGCGAGATCCGCGACTTTCCTGGTCAGCCGAAGCTGCTTCATCGCAAGCAGCCCATCGCAGCGATCGAGTGCTTCGAGGACATCGGGTGTGATCACTGCCAAAAAATTTGCCCCACGCGCGCGATTGATCTTTCGGGGCGTGCTCCGGACTCTGATCGCCCGATGCTCAACGAGTCAGCGTGCACCGCGTGTGGTTTGTGCCTGGCTGCGTGCCCCAGTCAAGCGACTCTCCTCGTTCATGAGCGTGGTAGTCACGAGCTCTCCGAGCTCACGCTTCCATGGCACGGAAAGCGGAAATTTAAGGTCGGTGATCTTGCGACTGTACTCAATCGCCGTGGAGAAGCACTTTCGAATGTGCGCGTGATCGAACTTCCGCCGATACAAGGTGGAGGAGCACAGCATGCGGATGTGCAGCTCGTTCGGCTCGCGGTACCCGCGCATCTTGTTTGGGAAGCACGGGGCTTGCGGCGTCCGAAAAAAAGCCAGGCTGAGGATGAGTCTTTCGTCTCGTCCCAAGTCTCTTCGAGTAGGCAGGGCGAACGCGTCGAGGTACTGCTTGACGGAGAAAAGCGTCTCGTGCGGGATGATCTATCACTTTCCGTCGCGCTCTTTGAGATCGGACGCAGCCGTCCTGAGGACAATCTACTTTGCTCCGATGGCTCGTGCCGCTTGTGTACAGTCATGGTGGACGGCGTAAAAAAGCTCGCCTGCCAAACACGCATCCACCGCGGAATGAGCATTCGTCTCACAACGGATGCGAGCGCAGAAACTTATCTATGCCCCTGCCTGAAGATCACACGTGAGGAGGTGATCGAGCGCCTGCGTGCGGGGCACCATCATTCTCCCGAGTCTCTTCTTGCAGCTACGCATGTGGGGGAAGGAAAGTGTCACGGCATGATCTGTCGTGGGGCGTTTCGGCGATTGCTCATGGAGCAAGGCGTAGACGCCGAGGGCTGGGTGGATTGGCGTTTTCCTTGGTTTGAATGGGTACTCGGGGGTTAGGCCGTTTTTCTTCTTTTTGGGGCGGCCAAACCTTGGAAGAGACCCGCACCGATTTCGGAGAGAGGGAGAATTTCGATCGCTCCCCCCGCTTTGATGGCTTCTTTAGGCATTCCAAAAACGACGCAGCTCGCCTCATCTTGAGCGATCGTGTGTGCTCCTAAGTCGCGCAATGCCTTAAGTCCCTTGGCTCCGTCCGCACCCATTCCGGTTAAGATGGTGGCACTGACTTGATAGCCTTTGATCTTGGTTAGAGTATGAAAGAGATGGTCCACTGACGGCTTGTGTCGATTCATCGGTGGGGCATCGGTGACTCGGATCTGGAGCCGACCGGCGATCGCGACGACCTCCATCTGCTGACCGCCAGGCGCAATGTAGACATGGTCCTGCTCGGCCCAGGTGCCGTCTTTCGCCTCCTCGACAGTAAAGGGGCAGAGGGAGTTGAGTCGGTCGGCCAGCGCTTTCGAAAACACGGGGGGAATGTGCTGAACGACGAACGTGGGCGGGATGTGCTCTGGAAACGTCGCAAAGAGCTCTCGGAGAGCCTCGGTTCCGCCTGTAGAGGAGCCGATCGCGATATAGGATTTGCTGGATGTGCCGCTCGCCAGGTTTGCACTGATCCGCTGACGTGTGAACGAGGCGCTTCTTTGTGTCCGCGACTTTGAGTCACGGGCTGAGCAGAGTTTTTCAAAGAAAACTTCATGCAAAGAATGAAGCTGATCAAAGGTGGGTTTTTGGAAGTAGTCAATGGCTCCCGCCTCAAGCGCGTCGAGAACGAGTGTGGATTCTTGCATCGAAAGTGCTGAGACAATGAGGGTTGGAATTTTGCGCGTCCGATGAATTTTTTTGAGAAGTTCGACGCCATTCATTTCGGGCAAGTGCAGATCCAGGGTGATGAGATCAGGAGTGGAGGCCTGAATGATTTCAAGTGCCTTTGACGGCGTTTCGGCCATTCCGCAGACTTCGAATTCTGAGCTCTCAGAGATGAGTTTTTTGAGGAGCTCCCGAATTGTTTTAGAATCGTCGATAATGAGAACTTGCGCCTTCTGCTTTTGGATGCTTTCGGTAAGAATCCGGACTCGCTTGGCGCTGGGTGAAAAAAGAATTTCGGTAGATCCTTGGATCATGACCGTCTTTGAAATGGAAAGCGAAAACTCTGCCGTCGCTTCTTTGAAATGGTTTTGAGCACTTCGATCACCGATCACCTTGATGCAGCTTGGGTTTGATCGGGATAAGGTTCGTGCGACTTCCTCGCACCCCATGGTTTGAGTGGAGGGGTTGATCTTAAAGCCTCTAGCGTTGGGCTGAGACTCGCTCTCCATGTAAATGAAGAGTTCGCCCGGTTCAAGCCGGATGGAGTGATCCGTCTGCTCTAAAAGTTCTATTTGATTTTCCGGCATAGGTACTCAGATGCGACATAGGTGAAACTGGTCAGAGGGAAGATATCGGAAGCGATTTTCCGAATCGTTTTGTTTTGTGCGTGATCGGCGAGATCCTCTGCAAGGATTTGCGCCTTTGGCCATCGTGCTAACGTCATCCACGCCTCATTGTGGAGAGTGCCTAGCACAAGGATGGAAGTCGGTTGATCACCAAACGAGCCACGTAATGCGTCGCTATCTTTAGTGAGGCAACCCGACTGAATGGTGCCTGGGTAGGCCTCTTTGAGCCACTTTTCGAGTGAAGTGGCAACGGTAGGCTCGCAGTTCCAGAGGACATGGAATTGCGGGCGCGCGCTTCCCCAGGAGCGGATGACTTCGAGGATGCGTGTCCGCTCGTTCGGTGGGCACACAATGATGCAATGCGCGGAGCTCAGGTCTTTTGCCGTAGATACTGGCTTCTTGAATGCTGTGGCGGCGCTCAGCTTTGATCCACGCGCGGCAGCGCGCAGTTTTGTGACGAGCTCGTCTTGACTGGACTTGAAGTTTTGAAGGCTGGGTTTTTGGACGAAATCCGAGGCTCCAAGTCGGAGGGCATCTGTAGCGAGCTCGCCGTGTTCGGGAGAAACAGAACTCAGCATGATGACTGGAGGATGGTTAGGTCCAAAGTGAGATTTCAGGTAAGTGATCCCATCCATTTCGGGCATATGAATATCAAGCGTGATCACATCAGGGCGGATCGAGCGGAGTTTTTCGGCCGCATCTTTTCCGTTGAGGGCTGTTCCAACGATCTCCACACCAAGTTCGGGAGTGAGTAGCTTTTTTAGGAGTGCATGCACGCTTACGGAGTCGTCGATGCAAAACACACGTAGGGGTTTAGTGGTCTCAGGTGGAGGAGACGCTGGTTGAGATTGCGCATGTTCAAGGCTCGGGCGTGACTCTGCTCTCCCGTAGACGGATGGACCAAAGCTGGAAAGGTTAAGGTCTAGCCCGTGCAGGCTCTCTGAGATCCCGACAAAAAGCCGCCCACTGGGCGTCAGTCTCTCGGAGAGAGAACGCGTGATTTGAGAAATTTGATTAGTGTCAAAATAGATGAACACGTTTCTGCAAAAAATCACGTCATACTTTTCGTTTGGGTACTTCAAAGGTTCGAGAAGGTTCAGTGCAGAGAAGGTGCATCGTTCGCGGATTTCTTTTTTTGCACGAGCGTAGTCTGAGATTTCCCCCGTGCCCACCGACCAGTAGCTTTGTAGGAGTCCTTGGGGCAAGGAACGCAGTTCGCGCAACGGATAAACAGAGTTTTGTGCGATCCGCACGGACTCGGGGTCAATGTCGGTGCCGTGAATGGTGAAGCTCCAGCCTGCAAACTTAGACTTTAAAATCCGGTTAAAATGCATAGCCAAAGAATAGACTTCTTGACCGCGGCTACAGGCGGCAGACCAGATGCGGATGACCTTTTCTTCGCTGCGGTCTTTTGCCGTAATCAGCTCTTGGATGATTTTCTGCTCAAGGAGTTCAAAATGAAGGTACTCCCTAAAAAAATAAGTGTGATGTGTGGTGGCAAGTCCGATGAGGAAGGGTTCTTCTTCCACCTGATGGCGCTGGTAGTATTCAATGTAGTCAGAAATCGAGTCAAGTTCGAGGGCGTGCAGACGAGATTGAATTCTTGATTCGATCATCGTGTTGTGTCGCTCGGTAAACTGCACCCCCGTGAGCCGATGGGACTCATCCCTAATCCATTTTAGGCCTGCGAGATTAGTCGATGTTGAGTTTTTTAGCGGTGAGCCCAAAAATCATCCGGCCTTTCTTGCTTTTGATGATGCGAAGTAGTCTCTGAGAATAGTCTTTGCAAGCGAGGATGGAGCCATTCCCTCTGTGATCGACTCTTTCTCTAGTTCGTCATACACTTCGCGCGGGAGAGAGAGTTGTAGTTTAACAAACGAGTCTTTCAGTGTGATTTGTGGTCGCGGAGCTTTAAGCCCTTCCCTCCCGTACTCAAGCGCTCTCTGGAGAGTTTCTAACAACGTAGCGGTAGGGGTGGGCTTCTCTAGAACTTCAAAAACGCCTGCACGCCAGGCATCCCGCACGACTTCTTTGCTGCCCCATCCCGTCAACCAGACGAGCGGTGTCCAGATCCTACGATCTCTTAGGAAGCGCGCGAGCTCTAGTCCATCGAGCCCAGGCATCTTGTAGTCACTGAGGATCACGTCAGGTGTAACGCTCTCAATCTTTGAGAAAACTTCGGAACCGCAGTAGCAGACCGTGACCGACATAAAGTGTTGGGCGAGAGTCTCCTTAAGGAAGTCGGCGTATTCCGCGTCGTCCTCAATGACCAACAAGTGTGCTGTTTTCATTGCTTAAACGTCCGTGAAGCGTGAGTCTTCAGCGGAGGGAGCGGGCGCGCCGACAGCTTTTTTTGTTGGGTACTGATGTGTTTTAGCGCCAGCGGGTTCCTTCTTCGGAAGATGAATGACTTGCCCGACAGGCTTGTGTTCTTGCTTGACGGGATTCTTGTGCGTAAGAGGAGCCGCCTCGCCGCTGCCTCCTTGAATGACTCTCTCGAGCTCTTGCACCATCTGCCTTAGATCTCTAGCCTGAGAGCTTAATGTCTCTGCAGAGTTAGCCGCAACTTGCGAAACCGCCGTGTTCTGCTGCGTTACTTGATCCAGCTGATTGATTGCCTTGTTGATTTCGGAAACACCTTGTGCCTGTTCTTGAGAGGCACTCGCGATCTCGCTCACCATGGTATCGACTTCCTGCACAGAGGAGAGGATATTTTCTAGCGCCTCACCACAACGCTGCGCAACCCGGGTTCCGACTTCAACTTTTGATTTTCCGTTTTGAATTAAGCCCTCAACACGAGTTTTTGTTTCAGTAACAATGTTCTCGACTTTGCGGATGCTCCCATCGAGCATTTCAGAGATCTCTTTTGCGGCATTCCCGCTCATCTGTGCGAGATTACCCACTTCTTCAGCGACGACGGCAAAGCCTTTTCCGTGCTCACCGGCACGGGCGGCTTCTACTGAAGCGTTAAAAGAAAGAAGTTTGGTTTGGAAAACAATGTCGTTGATGACTTTTGTTTTGTTGCCGATTTCAGAAATGACTTTGACAATGTCGGAGATCTCGCGATTACTTGCCTCGACTTGTGACATGATTTCGCCATTGCTCTTCTGAATGTCTTCGATCGACTGAAGCATTTCTTGGACAGCACTTTGCCCACGCTCGGCTGCCTCTCGACTTTTTTGAGAAGTCTTTTTTGAGGCAACGGCGTTTTCAGAGCTCTTTTTAACCATGGCGCTCACTTCGTCGATGGATGCCGCTGTCTCTTGAATTGCTGCAGCTTGCTCAGTCGCGGATTCCGAGAGCTCCGTACTTGATTCGGCGATCTTTCCGGATGCCTCATCAACCTGTGAAGAGCCTTGTCCCAATTGTTTAGAAATCTCGCTCAGACTGTGGCTCAGGCGTTTCGCGAACCAGACACTGACGAATGTGCCGGCGACAAGCATTGCGAGCATGACAAATCCAAAAATCGTATCCGCCCGATTGGCTACCGCATGAAGTTCTGCATAGCTTCCGCCGACGATCACTCCCCAGCCGAGCTTATCCACAAAACGCTCCGTCGAGATCGGCATGTAGGCGTAAAAGTATTCTTCCGTACGACGAGGCTCAGTGTGGACCGTATGACCTGTTTTTCCTTCTTGAAGGGCTTTTGCTGCAGGGTGGTCTTCTTTGATGAGATTCGCCTTTCCAACAGAGTGTACCCCCCCTGTGGTGGCTTTCATCGCGTGCTCATAGAGGACCGTTCCATCTTTGCTCACCACAGTGAATACGCCGCGTGTGTGGCCAATCTGTGAAAAAATATGCGCAGCATCCTCAAAAGGACTACCTAGCCAGCGGATGCCCGCACGATTTGTGATTACTCCGATCACTTCACCGGCTGGATTGCGAATCGCAGAGCTAAACCCGCTTGTATAACGATCTTCACCGTAGGCTTCGCTTACAATTGCATCAAAAGATGGGTCTTCGACGTGGGTTCCTGTTAAATTTTTCGCAACATCGTCCGTGGTTTTTCCTGACATCACTTCGTTGAACCATTTTTCCTTTGAAAAGTCTTTTGCATAGAGGGCATCGACTTTAATTGGCTTACCTGAAGGGTCTTTGTCCGTGACGGCAACAAGGCGACCGTGGGCATTCACCACAAGAACGAGGTCGTACATTCCGTAGAGCTTGCTTAGGTTGTTGAGCATCTCAACGATTGTTGTACGATTCTTAGATTGCAGTGCTGGAGAGAGTGCAAACGCTTGCACATCTCCGTACCTCTCATAAAACTGAGCCGTGATCGAGTCTGTGAGATTGTCTGCTGTCATCGTCACGGTGGACTCATCCTTATGATTGAGCTCTTCTGCGATGCCGTGCAAAATAACAAACGACACACCGACNNGAAGCCGTTAAACTCAGTGTCAGGGCGAGAAGTTTTTTCTTTAATGACCAGCTTTTAATGTTGAACATATCTTTTGATCTCCTCGTGCGTTTAGTTAGGCGACCGCACTTGCTGGTGCGCGCAGTTTTTTAATTTCGTTTACGTCTAAAATCTTAGAGAGGTCCAAAAATAGAATCAGTCGGTCTTTAGTTCGGAATACTGCTGAGACATAGT
>FRDC01002440.1_pt1 | contig 14790 bp, 25 predicted proteins | sample 1106171 | NCBI WGS metagenome assembly FRDC01 (sample SAMEA3930566, study PRJEB13176) | freshwater metagenome | biome: Drinking water system; feature: drinking water; material: water | place: Singapore | collected 2014-12-20 | reverse complement strand
TCCACCAGATTACTCCCGAGGAGATTTCCCGAAAGGGCCTCCGAGGGTTATGAGTGCGGCACGGGATCGTGAAGTGTTCGGTGGCGGCCCCCTCAAAAGGGCACTAAAGCCGAATCAGCCTGGAGGTTCGATTAATCCACGAACCGTTTGAAGGGATATCCGACCGTGGTCTCGCCATCTGCCGAGTGGATTCGGTGGAATGGTCCCTATGAAGGAGACGCCAGTTCGCTAATAATGGACTGGCACTTGGGTCTGGAGCCAGATGGGACGGCACCGCCTTGACATGGCGGCATTGCGCAGGTTCGATTCCTGCCAGACCCACCAAGGGCCTTGAACTAGATGGGAAAGTATCCGCTTCACACGCGGACATTGAGCAGGTTCGATTCCTGCAAGGCCCACCAAGCCCCTCAGATTCGATTCATGTTGCCTGATGAAGCCTACGCGTGGGCATTGGGGAACCTGAGCGTCTGAATCGGCCCTCCGGAGAAATACTGCTTCATTGTGGTTGATCGGGTCCGGCCGCAGCGGTGAATTCCGAATTGAGGGGCTTACCATTTCGCTTCCCCCGCCCTACATACGGCTGGGGGATTTCCATGAAAATCAAGCAACTCAGAATGGGCTATCAGGCATATTTGGTTCCGCGCCGGGTCATCGACACGCTCGCCGTGGGATTTCCGCCGCGATTCCCGAAGTTTGATCCCCATCACGTGACGATCACCTACGGGGTGACCCAGCAGGTGCCGCTCCCGCAAGGTGTGGCGCTGATCGAGGTCGTCGGTTATGCGAGCGACCGCAAGGGGATGGAGACGTTCATCTGCAAGGTCAATGGCACGGAGAAGCGTCCGGACGGTCTGACCTACCACATCACCTGGAGCTACGATCCCAAGCAGGGATACGAGCCCAAGCATGCCACCGACATCATCACCCAGTATGGCTGGGTACCGGTACGCACCGGAGTCGAATGGAAGGCTGAGGCGGAATTCTTTTAACGCTGCGGGCGCTGTAGCTGTTGTAGTTCTTGCGGTGTCAGCTTCAACACGGTGCTGATGGTGATGGAATTGCCGAAGGACTTCACCGTGCTCTCCAGGGTGATTGCACCGATTTCACTGAGCTTGGCCAGGACGCTCATCGAGACCTCAACATCCCCGGTGTCCACGTCGATTTCAATCTGTCCGGTCTTGAGATCGATATCCACGTGAATTTCATCGACATGGAATCGCAAGCCGGACTGCTTGTAGAGAGCCGCGTATTTCTGCTTGTAGACCTTTTCAATCGCCATCTGACGGTCGAAGTACATGTCCTCCTCGGCGTCCAGACGTGCTTGCTCATCGTCACCCTTGATCGGTGGGATGATTTCCTGAGCTTCTTTAAGACCGGCAAGGCGGCGAATGCGGGCAATGTCTTTGTCCATGCTCATATTTAGGGCCTTGAATATTCCTGGAGTTTCGCCTATTATCGGGCCATGTCCATTCGTGAAGAATACTGGGGTGTCCCCTACCAGATCATTGACGGTCGCCAGACCTACTTCGATATCTACGAGGAGAAGTGGCAGACCGAACTCAAGGTCAATGATAACGTCGGAAACGCCCTCCGTCTGAAGATTCGCGAGCGTCTGCCGGATGATCCGCCCAGTCAATACTGGGGTTGGCTCGAAACCGACAGCGACTACTACGAGATGATTCAGCCGGTTCGTCTGTTCTTTGACATGTGCTTCACCTATGGCGTCAAAGCGGAAGAGGATAAGGGTCGAGGTCGCGCTGTGAACCTTCACGTCGAGCTTTGGCCGGAGTAAATATGATCATGGAAAGCCTCCTTGGAAATCAGGTGGAACATGAGTAGATGTTAATCTACTGGGAGAGCCTAAATGCCAACTGCCAATTGGTCCGGAAACCTCGGACCTTGCCGACTCGTCCGTCACACGGGCGAGACCTGGACCTATGAGAGCCTGGACGCTCTGGTCCAGAACAATCGCAACATTCTGATCAACAACATGGTGTCGGACCGCCCGCCGCTGCTGGTGGGTCGTAAGCCGACCAACGAGTACGTCCGTATCGATGATCACTGGGCGTATCGTCACCGTATGATGCAGCAGTTCGGCTACGATCCGTTCGCTCCGTGGGAGCGTCCCTGGTACGTGGTCATGGACGAACTCGATTTGATCGTGCCGCCCTGGAAGGTGATGGAGCGTGCCTACCAGCTTCGCGTGTTCTGGCGCAATCCGTTCTACTTCAACGGTTATCGCTGGTCCAGTGACGGTCGTCGTAACTACGAGTTCCGCAACGGTCCGGTGCCGGGCACCGGCCACAGCGGTGGTCGCTATCGTTGCCACATGCGCTTCCCGCAGACCACGGCCGAGCGCCGCCAGTACGAGCGGGACCTCGTCGATGAGGACCTGGAGGAGTTTCCGGAGCTTCGCGTGAGGAATCGTCATCTGCCTCACTCCTACGACGATGTCTATCGCAAGCCGCAGAAGTCCTGGAAGCGTCAGCGTAAAACCCAGTGGCGCTCGACTTGACTTCCGGGAGATTCCATCTATTTCCCTCTTACACACGACACAAAGTGAGCGCCTTTTCCAGGTTTTGACGGGGACCCGGAAAGGCGCTCTTCTTTCAAGAGGGTCACGTGGAAATCATCTATCAGAAGGGCGACCTGTTAGAAGCGCCCGAAATAGTCCTGGCTCATGGGTGCAATGCCCAAGGCGTGATGGGGTCTGGAGTGGCAAAGGAAATCCGAGCCAAATACCCCAGCGCATACGCGGTCTACCGTTCCCACTACGACAATCATAACCTCTCGCTGAATCTGGGTGATGTGATCTGGGTTCCACAGAGCGATGGCAAAACCATTGCCAACTGCATCACCCAGGAACGCTATGGCAAAGATGGCAAGCGCTACGTCGATTACGACGCCGTGCGCAAATGCATCCGCGAGATCAACGAGGTTGGGTTTGCACTTCAGCAGCAGAAACGAAACTGGTGGGATGAGGTCGATGCATTCTTTCGATTCGCCATGCCCAAGATCGGTGCGGGCCTTGGGGGTGGAAATTGGAATGAGATCGCTCAGATTGTCGAAGAGGAAACCATTTGGGTGCAAGCCGTGGTGTATGAACTATGACAAAAACATTCGAACTCACTGAAAAGCAGATCGAGGCCCTCCAAGAGGAACTGGTCTATGCGTTGGATCATCTGAATGATGAACTCGAAAACTGCGATACCGATGAAATGGACGAGGTTCAAGCCCGCATCGACGCAGTTAAGGACCTTCAGAAAGTATTCGGATGAGTCAGGTCTGGACTAGTGAGTGCGTGGCAGTCGGTCACCCCGATAAGATCGCGGATCGTATCAGCGATGCCGTGGTGGACGAGGCTATGCGTGGGGATGTGAATTCCCGAGTCGCAGTGGAGACTCTGGTGAAGTCCAACACGGTGTATCTTGCGGGTGAAATCACCACCAAGGCCGAACTCGACTACCAGAGGATCGTGCGCTCGACGTTGCGTGCTCTGGGTTACGGCGATCCCAAATGGGGTTTTCCGGCGGATGACGTGAACATTGTCACGAACATCAACGAGCAAGCTCCGAAGCTGAACCAGATCAGTCAGCGCACGGCCGGAGACCAGGGATCGATGTTCGGCTACGCCTGCAACGAGACCCGTGTCTACATGCCGTTGTCGATCATGCTGGCGCGTGAGATGCAGATCGAGATGCGTCTATATGCGCAGCGCAATCCCGGTCGATTCGGACCGGATGGAAAGTCCCAGGTCACTATTCGTTATTACAACGACTACGATGGTGGACAGGTTCAAGAAGTAACCACCGCGTTGCTCTCGGTCTTGCACGATTCGGAAGTGTCCCGAGAAGAACTCGATGAAGTTGGCCAGAACGTATTCCGGTTGGCTGCGGGCAATCTCGGCCTCACTCCTTTGCAGATCGCTACCACTCGGGTTCTGGTGAACCCGGACGGAGCCTGGACCCGTGGTGGTCCTCAGGTGGATGCGGGCGTGACCGGCCGCAAGATCATCGTGGACACCTACGGGGGTCGTGGCCATCACGGTGGAGGAGCATTCTCCGGCAAGGACCCGAGCAAGCTCGACCGCACCGGGGCCTATGCGGCTCGATATTTGGCCAAGCACATTTGCCGTCGATTCAAACTGCCCGAGGTCAGTGTGCAACTCGCTTATGTGATCGGCGAAGAACAACCCGTATCGATCTGGGTTTCCGGAATGGATGAAGGTGAGGCACGAAAAGCCGTGCACGATCAACTCCCGGATTTGTCGCCCACAGCCCTGATTGAACGCTTTCAGTTGAAAACCCCAGGGAAGATGCCCATCTATTCCTGGTTGGCAAGCGGGGGGCATTTTGGTATACCCGACCTGCCATGGGAGCAACTATGAGCGAGATTTACTTTTCCACGGATGTTGAATCCGATGGCCCAATTCCCGGACCCTACTCGATGTTCGCGTTTGGTAGTGTGCCTGTGCTGGCCAGTGGAAAGATTTTACCCGGCCGTTCCTGGAATTTGAAGGAATTGCCCGATGCCGATCAGCATCCCTCGACGATGAAGTTCTGGAAATCGGACGAGAATTATTCGACCTATTTGAAGCTCCACCAGAAGCAAATCAATCCAGCCGAGGCGATGAGCCAATTTCATTGGTGGGTCTCAGACCTCTCCAAGCAGCACAATGCTAAGCCAGTGTTCGTGGCGTACCCGGCGGGCTTCGATTTCATGTTCATCCTCTGGTACCTGAATTACTTCGTGGGCGAGTCGGTGTTCTCGCACTCCGCCCTGGACATGAAATCCACTGCGTGGGCCTGGGACAATGACCGTGATTTTCGTCGAATCTCCAAGACCTATTTGTTGGAGAGATGGCCGAGCGGACATCCCCACAATCATGATCCACTCGATGATGCTCAGCAGCAGGCAGAGATTTTCGCGGGCATGCTTCGCCGAAAGGTTTTGGGATGAAACTTCCGCTTCGACGTAGAGGATTCCGAGACTGCTCCGGCGGTCCGTTCCGCTGCGTGGTGCCGGTCGATCTCAAAGCCTCAAACAGTATTCGCCATCGTGTGATCAACGTGCCGCGACAGCACGCCAAGACCACCGTGGCGATCAGTCCGTTCAACGAGTACGGATTCAAGCATTCGGATCGTTACGCCGAGGAGCGTAGTCTGGTTCGAGAATTGAACAATTTGGATTCTTTACTAGACGCTGCTCAAATGTTTCACGGTGAGCGTGATGATGAAGAAGGTGATACCGAGCCATTCGAGGATGGCACGGGGTATGCCTTCGAATGGGGTAGTTACGACGATTTTGGCGATTCCTAAGGAGGGGATTATGGAACAGCTTTATGTGCTTATTGCGATGTTTTGGTTCTACGGTGCGGATGGCACTGTTCAAGTCGAGACGGGTCAGACCAGTGCGGCATACTCGCTAGAGGAATGCCAGGAGATGCAGCGCACTTGGGTGCCCATGGCTGCGTCTGCGGAGCCGGTTGCCTACGGTGCGAAGTCACAGTGCGTGCCGGTTGGTGTATCGCAGTAACCGATCCATGATCGGTTTGGCGTAGGTCCAATAGAATCGAACATGACCGGACGAGGAATACGCGTCACGGTCCGGGTAGATTCGAGAGTATTTCTGTTTGAGACGAGCAATGGGTGACACGGTTCCCTCCGAACCTTGTCCCCCTTATTCGGCCGCCGCCTTCTGCTCGATACGATCCTGCCCGTAACGAATGCCGGGCTTGTTCGTGGCTGAGAAGCGCTGCGACTTGATTCTGGTCCACCCCTGGGGATCAATGTTCTGGAACCGAATTTGGTTCCCCAACGTGTGGAACTTGTTGCCATCGCGGTCGTAGAGCCGGATTTCATCACCATCACCAAACATGATGGCTTCCTGATTGTACTTCGCGCACAGATAGATGGCAAACTTCAAAAACGCATCAGTGTTGTAGGTGCCGGTTTTCCGGGTGGGCAACACGAAGAACCGCTTCTCCTCATGGGGGCGGTTCTCCTCCTGCTCCTGATACCCGCCCATGACCGGGATGAACCGCACCGCTTCCTGAGCGAGATCGGTGCGAAGTTGATGGGTCAGGCGATTGTTGAGGCGATCATTCTTCGGGACATCGTGCTCCAGGCCGCGAGCCTGGGGGCTGCGGAATGCAGAGATCGCGAAGAACGGGGTTCCCTGCTTGATCTTCTGGGTGATACGCGAGGCACCAGCACCGGCCTCCATCAGACCGGCACGGCGACGAATCTCTGCGATCTCCTGATCCTCGGCGGCCATCTGACCCTGACGGGGCGGCACACCGTGCTTGATGAAGCGCTCGATTCCGTCCTGGTCGAGGATACGGTGTTCCTCGTTGTTTCCGATGGTCTTGCGCGAGGCGCGTGCCACAATGATCAGGCGGCGAATTCCCGGAACCTGATCCGCAATGAACTTCGTGGCCTTGCGTAGGTCCTTCCAGTCGCGGCCTTCGAGGTTGGTGCCCAGATCGGGATTACGACGGTCGAAACGAACACGAACCCAGCCGTGTGAGAACATCACATCCAAGGTGAGCGGATCGTAATCCCCCTGAATTGCATCATCGAGTTCCTCAGGTGCAATCCCGTAGGCTTCGGGACGCTTCTGAACATCACCGGTATGACTGTCCGAACCGAAGGGAATCGTCACCAATTCCCCGGTGTTCACGTTATACCAATGACGGTCGGACTGATACAAGCTCATGACGATATTTAGGAATTCCCCCTTGACGTAGAATGGCTAGGGGGTTAAATTTAATCAAGGAGAAATGACATGGATTTCCAGGATTTCGATAAAATCCGCGCCAGTCTGAGATACTGGTTCCTCGGCCGAAACTACTTCAACGCGCTGAAGGCGATGGAGATCGGTCTGGAATACCACACGGGCACCCGCAAGAACGGAGCCCCCGAGTACATCCATCAGATCAGTCAGATGCAGTACGCCAGGACGTTAGAGCGCCACCTGCTCTATCCCGAGGACACGTTCTGCACGATTGCCCTCCACGACATCGTGGAGGATCACAAGTACCCTCGTTCCAGCATCAAGCCGTTCGGTGATCGTGTGTATCGAGCGGTCGAACTCATGACCGACGCCGATGAGTCTGGCGAGGACAAGAACCTTGCCGACTATTTCCGTGCGATGGGATTCGATCCGATTGCCAGCTTCTGCAAGGGCGTGGATCGCATGCACAACTACCAGACGATGATGCAAATCTTCAAGGTCGAAAAGAAGCAGCGTTATCTGGACGAGGGCAGCAATCATATCCTGCCCATGCTCAAGATCGCGCGAAAGCAATTCCCCGAGCAGGAGCAGGCATACCACAATGTCTCGCATATCCTGCGGATGCAGATCGAACTGATTCAGTATTCCTTGAAGTTGGAACCGCAAGAGCTACGTTCCTAATACAAGACTCGGCTCCTCCTAACAGTCCTGGGGTAGACTGGGTGTACCAATTCCTGATGCTCCTCCCAGCTTGCTGGGGAATATGCATTGCTATGAAAGTGCGCCGGGTCTAATCAAAGTCAGGAGTTACAATCGGGATAAACCCTCGAAACCCCGCGATAAGCGGGGTTTCGTTAACTCCTTGACAGGTTTGGGTCATCTGATATATACTGGGATACGGCGGTGTAGCTTAGCGGCCTAAAGCAGGTGTCTCTAAAATACTTAGCGCGGGTTCGAATCCCGCCACCGCCGCCAAAGAAAGGAACCAACTATGGGTATTCGTCGTCGTTCCGGATTTGATGCTGGGGAAACCATCTTTGCGGGCCTCGGCTTGGTCTGGGTTGCTTTCTGGATCGCGTGCATCGCGGCCTGGATTACCCACATCATCACCTGCATTCAGACCGAGCAATGGTTGCTCCTGATCGCGGGCGGCCTCATCGCCCCAATCGGTGTAGTTCACGGCTGGGGCCTCTGGTTCGGGATTTTCTGATGGAAGATCGTAAGAAGGGATTCCTCGCACTGCTCCTGGCCTTGCTGATCGGAGCCTGCACGAATCAACCCTATCCTCCGGTGACCTATCAGGCTCAGCCGCAGTGGCAGCAGGTCATGTACCAGCAGCATGGCCTGATCTACGTGTGCCAGCCCCAGCAGGGCTCGCAGCAACTTGGTGGTGGTCAGATTATCGGCACCCTCGGCGGAGCCGCCCTGGGCGGTTACGTGGGCTCCGAGGCCATCGGTAGCAAGGCAGGCACTGCCGGGCTTGCCGTCCTCGGTGCGATCATCGGCAATCAGGTTGGACAGCGCCTGGACCAGCCACAGCAACAGTGCGGGTATGTTCAGGTTCAGCAGCCCTACCAGCAAGCCCCATACTATCAACCGAATCACCGGGGTTTCGGACCGGGTGGAATGATCTGCAAGGAATTCCATTCCGATCATGTCACCGTGGTCGCCACGGGTGAAATCGTCGAGGCCAACTTCATCGGCTGTAAGGACAGCGAGGATGGCTTCTGGAGAATCATGCAATGAGCGACGGGCGTAGCGACTTTCTCCAGTCCGTGGTGTGGGACGAGGCAAATCCTCCATATCCGGATCAGAACGAGGTCTATCAGACGCGTGATGGGCGCAAGGCTCGATTCCTCATGGAACTGGCTAAGCGTCCAGTGCCGGAGAATCAAGTAGACGAGCATCGTCGTTTCCTCTACGCCATCGAAACTTCGCCGGGCTCGTCCTGTTTCTTCTACCATATTACCCATCAGGATGGCACCAGCTACGGCGTCTGCCAGAGCGGTCCGCTGAGCCTGGATATTATGCCCTTCGCTGATCAGCGTTGGGGCCACATGTGGCCGCAATGGCAAGGGGAATAGGCCGCACCCGCATCCGTCTTGCCCGGATGATCGAGGCAAAACTCCGCGACCTCGGTCACTCCGTTCGTGTTGATCCCACCCGACTCGATCCCGCCCAGGGTTATTGGCGCACGGATTCCCGTGCCGACTGTATGCGCTGGGAAGGTTGGTTTGAGCGTGAGATCGAGCCCGGCCGCTGGATGCGTCAGAACATTTGTTCCTGGGATACCATGACGGATTGCGTCAGGGGTTTTGAGATTTGGCAGGACACCGGATGGTCCTGGGAAGTCGGCGCTCACAAAAACTCTTGACAAACCCAAAGGCATGACGTAAATATTCATCAACCTAGTATCCCTGCCGAGTGCAGGTTGTTTTTGAACCGGCATAGTGCCAGTCAACCAGGAACCGTGAGGACCGAACAATGCTGTAGGATTTGACCGCCGACACGCGTACCCGGAGGGATTCTGATCCCCTCCGTCTCTATGCGATTCTCCGAGGCGATCTCGATATGACGCCCGGTAAGATCGCTGCCCAGGCAGGCCACGCTTATCTCGATGCCTTCCTTGCGGCCCGGACACTCCGTCCCGACACCATCGACCCCTATAAGACCCTGCACGGGATCAAGATCGCCATGAAGGCGAAGTCCCTGATGCATCTGGAAGAGGCCCACGAGAAGCTCGTGCAGGCTGGGATTCCGTGCGCCCTGATCACGGACCTCGGCTACTACGGCACCCGTGAGGACCTCCTGGGTAAGCCCACGATCACCGCTCTCGGTGTGGGTCCGGCTCGTCGTGGCGAGATCGAGAAGATTTTCCATCGCTTTCGATTGATGGACTGAGGAGGACAATCATGAAAACGAAAGAGCTAATCCGCCAACTCATGGAGCAGGACCCGACCGGTGAGGAAGAGGTCTGTGTGAACAACGTGGACATCCACTTCGTTCAGCGTGAGCCCGCATGCTGGGACGGACACCATCAGGTGCTGATCCGTGACGAATCTAATCCCTACTACAACATCATCGGCGCGGAGTATCGCTCCGAGGGGATCAAGATCAACATCACACCACTCTCAATTCACTCCGCGATCTACTGCGATCCGAAGATGTTCGTTCGCTATGTCGGCGACTACACCGAAGAGGATCACAAGGCACAGGTCGAGGAGTGGCGAGCCGACGCAATCAGGATCATCGAAGAAGTCGGTGGTCGAAAGAAGAAAGGAAAGTGACATGTCGTAGAAGTGCTCCTGCAATTCTAACGTCGCCTATGGCATCTGCAAGGATGACAAGCTCTTTCGTGTCACCTTTAGCAAAGCCGTAGCTCGTCACATTCTCCGGTATTTCCCGGATCACCACGCGCGTCTCATCGACATCGTGGTGGGTCCGGAACTCGAACCCGGCGAGACCCACGGTCTCCTCGGTATCGTCAATCGCAGAAACAACCGACTCCTCAGGGCCACGTGTATCCCTGGGGTTGCGGAGCTATTGACGGAAGATGACTCGCGATACATCGCCAAGTGCTGGATCGCGGGAACCCAAACCCTAAACCAAGAGGAACTCTACCATGACTGATATGAAAGAACTCCGCGCTCTCGTGAAGCAACTCGCCGATGATGAGAAGAAGATCACGACTCGCGACCAGTACCTGGATTGGACCAAGCACTGGAAGGCCGCTTACAAGCAGATCACCTTGGCGATTCGCGAGTTCCGCAAGAACCGCAAGGAGTACATCTGGAAGCGCCTGAACGGTCCCGAGGCGGGCTATTACACCCCCGAGGGCAAGTGGCATCAGATGACGAAGAAGCGTGTCAAGGTTGGTCCGAATCCCAACTACGATAGCTCAGCCAATTACTGGTCACGGCAGGCGTCGTTCCTGGCCACCAGTATGCTCGGAATCCGAGCCGAGGCCAAAGCCGCAGCGAAACTCCGCTCCGAGAAGAAGGTTGCAGCGTAAGTCGTCGAGGGGTATTCTGAGGAAACTCTTGGAATACCCCTCCGAAAACCCCATGGTTAATTGGGATTGACTTTTCCACAGGTATATGCTATGTGAATAGGGCAACTGTTTTCCACGACACTATTGGGGGTTTCAAAATGCTACAAGAGTATGCCTCAGGCGAAGAAAGCCTGAGAACGAAAATCCGTACCACGCCCACGGCGATCTTGATGACGCTGGGCGACCTCTTCAACGAACTCGGCATCAAGCCGGAGAAGCAGGATGAAATCGTCGCTGCTCTCCGCAAGGACGGATTGGCGTCCATCGATATCAAGGTTCAGCCCAATCAGGCGTCCTACCTGAGCCTGACCAAGAAGCAGTATCAGCGCAAGCTTCATCCGCCGCAGGTCAACAAGCTGGTTAAGGCGGCACAGAGCGGCCAGTATGAACCCGGCCAGTTCAAGATCGGCTTCGTGAAGCCGCGCGACGGTCGCTATCGCAATCAATTCGTTTCGATCACCGATGGCCAGCATCGCGTCGAAATGATCCGCAAGTCCGGCATCGCGCAGATGGCCACGATCACCATCAGCGCCTACAACTCCGAAGATGACATGAAGCGTGCGGCTCTGCGCACGGACGCCCATCGCAAGCGTTCAGCGACGGATCAGGCGTCGATCATGGAAATCGACCTGGGCGTCCAGGTGAATGAAACCGCGAACAAGGTGCTCACTCCGGCCGTGACCAAGCTGATCGGCTGGCGGGTTCTGCGCGAGGTCAACGATCATATCGGCAAGTATGTCGAGAGCGCTGTGACCGGCGATGATCGTCTCGACATCATCAACTTCATGCAGGGCCGCATCCAGGAGTATTTCTCCACCATCAAGTACGGCTCGCGCATTCTCGGCGAGGATACCACGGAAAAGCGCACGGGTCGCCTCGACAACCTGCGCGAAATCCCGGTCGTCGCCATGGGAATGGCGACGTTCTTCCGCAACAACAACGTCGCCGAGAAGTTCTGGCGTGCGATCCTCATGAACGAGGCCCTGCCGAAGTCGCCCGAGGCCGCCCTGTGGGACTTCATCAACGGCAACTGGCACAAGGACACCAAAGAGAAGAAGCGCCTTGGTGAACTTGGCACGGGTGCCAACGATCAGCGTCGTCTGGCCCTGGCGGTGAAGCTGGCCTGGGAAGCCAAGCTGGCCAATCGCAAGATCAACAACCCGACGAAGTTGAAGGACGAGGTCTATGCGACCTTCGACGAGGCAAAGGAATCCGGTCACCCGGTCGATCTCAGCCTCTAAGCGTCAACGATCCTGAAAACCCCTCGAAGAAATTCGAGGGGTTTTTGTTTTGCCTAAAACAAATCAACATGGTTTACAGTCATGGTTAGTATTCGAGTAGTATAGTAGAACTTCGATCATTTACAATACTCAGGTATTTCTACTTGGATTGCACAATTGTGGCCGATATGCCACGATTCATTTCACACAATCTCAGGATATTCTTGACATCCCCTTGGTTTCCCCGATATAGTCACAATCGGAAGGGAGAACCACATGGCTGAATCTGTTCAAGCTGCGGCTCAATCGAGCCATACTCTGCGAAACATTACGGTCGGCATTCTGCTGATCGCAGCAGTCGCGGGCTCCGTGCTCGGAACCCTCAAGGGGAAGGAAGCGTTCGACGCGTTTGTGAACGCACGTGTTCAAGCGCGTTTCGACGAACTCTCCAAGAACAACGTGATGGTGGCGAAGGACGCCGCCGTCATGACCACGGTCTGGTCCAGCCCGGATGCGAAAGAGCCCGTGCGCAGGACCATGGCCATCGACGTGACCAAATGCCAGGAACTCAAGGAATCGAACGCCCAGGCATCCTCTACCAGTACGTTGTCGGTGGATTGCCTTCCGGTGGAGAGCCTGTTCGGCGGCGCATCGTCGGTGAGCACAGCGGAGGCTGAGGCGTCTACCGCCACCAACTGAACATCCGTCCATCGCGCATGGGCGAACTAACAGGAGTTCGCAATGACGACTACGAGCACTATCGTAGCGGGGATGTTACAGTTTTTGCACCCGCTGTTCTTTGATACCAACGTCGAGGTCAATCGAGCGGAAATCGAATGCTTGGCTACGAACATCTACTTCGAGGCGGCGGCCGAGGAACGCCTTGGGAAAACCGCCGTCGCCCACGTCACGCTGAATCGTCTGCACGATCCCGCATACGAACACAGCGTCTGCAACGTGGTCGTGGAGTCGTTCGCCCCTGGCACGAAATCCTGCCAGTTTTCCTGGACGTGTGACGGCAAACCCGACGAGGTTCCGGTCGATACTCGTGCCGGAGCCCGAACCTATGAGGACTGTGTGGAGGAAGCGATCTTCGCCTACTTCGGACTGACCAAGGACCCCACGGGTGGAGCCACCTACTACTACGCGTTCAACTTGGTCGATCCCAAATGGGCTCACACCGGGAAGATCAAGGAAACCGTGGTGATCGGGAACCACCGATTCATGGCGGATAAGGATGACATCCGCCGCCACAACAACCCGGTGGTTTCCCTGCTGGTCCAGGCCAGCTATCCTTGACAAACTCCTGAGTTTCTGGTATAACCACCGGGAACTCAGGAGGACTCTCATGGACGATCTTCGCGAATTGCTGATCAAGCGGTTCCTCGAACTCGACAGTTGCTTGACCCGCGAGGAACTGGATCGTCGGGACGACATCGATCTCCTGGACGATTTCGAACGCTTCGTTCGTACCGACGGCATTTACCTCGGGAGGGGCTAGGATGGCCACGTTCACCCGCGAGCAGATCGACGCGATCACCATCGGCACCAAGATCACCAGGGGTATCGATGACCGCTGGAGCGAGCCCCGACCGGTCGTGAGCATTCACGCCAAACAGAACGACATTCACGGCAAGCTGTTCGTCTGCGGCTATACCACCTACGGCGAGGGTGCGCAGTTGAGTTTCAGCATCAAAGAGGGCGACGAGTCCGACGCCCGGCACTACAGGATCGGCTGACATGACCTTCCCCTATCCAGTTCGACGGGTTCTGGCGCGGCTCACCAGCGCGGGCTATGGCGCTCGCGTGGCGGGCGGCGCGGTCCGGGACCTGCTCCTGGGTCTGTCTCCGAAGGACTATGACGTGGCGACCACCGCCCGGCCGGAGACGGTCGTGGAACTGTTCGAGCAGTGCGGGCTCCAGGTGATCCCCACGGGGCTCCAGCACGGCACGGTGACCGTGGTGGTTCCGGACGATGAGCCGGGCACGCCGAAGAACCTCGTCGAGGACGAGGACCTCAAGTGGATGCAGGTCGAGATCACCACGCTGCGGGTGGATCGGGAAACCGATGGCCGTCACGCCGTGGTCGAATTCACCGATGACTGGGAGGCCGACGCCGCCCGCCGGGACTTCACGATCAACGCGATGTTCATGGACGCGGAGGGTCAGGTCTACGACTTCTTCGGCGGCCAGCGCGATCTCGAAGTCAAGCGGGTGCGCTTCGTCGGCGAGGCGGATGCCCGCATCCAGGAGGACTACCTCCGTATCCTGCGGTTCTATCGGTTCGCCGCGAGGTTCGGCAACGACATGATCCCGGACCTGTCCGCTCGTGAAGCGATTCGCCGGAACCTCGCTGGTTTGGACAAGATCAGCGGTGAGCGCATCTGGATGGAACTGGCCAAGATGATCCGGTTGCCCGGCGCGGGCTTGGCATTCTTCTGCATGGCCTTGGACGACGTGTTCCCGGCCATCGGTCTGCCCATGGTGCGCTCCGGCGAGTTCAACGGCATCCGCCATCACACGGACGATCCGATCACCTGCTTGGTCGGAGCGATCAGCGACGAGCGAATGCCGCTGGAGGAAGCTCGTCAGACGCTCATGGACACCCTGTGGCACCGCTACAAGGTTAGCAAGGCCGAGTTCCTGCGGGCGCAGTTCCTGCTCGATCACTTCGATCCCAAGCGGTTCTCGTCGCTCCAGGACTACCTGCGACTGATCACCGAGCAGAACGAGAAGGACCAGGAATTCGCGAAGGAATCCGCGCAGTTCCTGGCCCTCCTGCAT
>FRDC01002187.1_pt2 | contig 14791 bp, 9 predicted proteins | sample 1106171 | NCBI WGS metagenome assembly FRDC01 (sample SAMEA3930566, study PRJEB13176) | freshwater metagenome | biome: Drinking water system; feature: drinking water; material: water | place: Singapore | collected 2014-12-20 | reverse complement strand
TGGACGAACTCGGTGCGCTGCTCGATCACACCGGCCCGGTAGCCGCGTCGGAGCGCAATGCCGCGCGCATCTTCCACGCCGACCACCTGTTCTTCGTCACCAACGGTACGTCCACGTCCAACAAGATCGTGTGGCATTCGACCGTGGCGCCGGGCGACGTGGTGGTGGTGGACCGCAATTGCCACAAGTCGATCCTGCACGCGATCACCATGACTGGCGCCGTGCCGGTGTTCCTGATGCCCACCCGCAACAACTTCGGCATCATCGGGCCCATTCCGCTCGACGAGTTCAAGCCCGAGAACATCCGCAAGAAGATCGAGGCCAACCCGTTCGTGCGCGGCAAGAACAAGAAGGCGCGCATTCTCACCATCACGCAGAGCACCTACGACGGCATCAGCTACAACGTCGAGACGCTGAAGCAGATGCTCGACGGCGAGATCGACACGCTGCATTTCGACGAGGCGTGGCTGCCGCACGCGGCGTTCCACGATTTCTACGGCGACTATCACGCGATCGGACTGGACCGTCCGCGCTGCCGCGAATCGATGATCTTCTCGACCCAGTCCACCCACAAGCTGCTGGCCGGCCTGTCGCAGGCCTCGCAGATCCTGGTGCAGGATTCCGAAGAGCGGCAGCTCGATCGCGACGTGTTCAATGAGGCGTTCCTGATGCACACCTCCACTTCGCCGCAGTACGCGATCATCGCTTCGTGCGACGTCGCGGCGGCGATGATGGAATCGCCCGGCGGCACCGCGCTGGTGGAGGAATCGATCCTCGAAGCGCTCGATTTCCGCCGCGCCATGCGCAAGGTGGACGAGGAGTTCGGCGAGTCGTGGTGGTTCAAGGTCTGGGGGCCCGAGTATCTCGCCGCCGAAGGCATCGGCGAGCGCGAGGACTGGATGCTGCGCTCGGGCGAACACTGGCACGGCTTCGGCAATCTTGCCCCCGGCTTCAACATGCTCGACCCGATCAAGGCCACGGTCATTACGCCCGGGCTCGACGTCGACGGCGACTTCATGGAGCCGGGCATCCCGGCCGTGGTGGTGACCAAGTACCTGGCCGAGCACGGCGTCATCGTGGAGAAGACCGGGCTCTATTCGTTCTTCATCATGTTCACCATCGGCATCACCAAGGGCCGCTGGAACACGCTGGTGACCGAGCTGCAGCAGTTCAAGGACGACTACGATCGCAACCAGCCGCTGTGGCGGGTGCTTCCCGAGTTCGTGGCGCAGCATCCGCGCTACGAGCGCGTCGGGCTGAAGGATCTGTGCACGCAGATCCACGACATCTACAAGGCCAACGACATCGCGCGCCTCACCACCGAGATGTACCTGTCGACCATGGAGCCGGCGATGAAGCCGGCGGACGCCTTCGCCAAGATGGCGCACCGCGAGATCGACCGGGTGCCCATCGACGAACTGGAAGGGCGTGTCACGGCGGTGCTGCTCACGCCTTATCCGCCCGGCATCCCGCTGCTCATCCCGGGCGAGCGGTTCAACAAGACCATCGTGCGTTACCTGCAGTTCGCGCGGGAGTTCAACACCCGTTTCCCCGGATTCGGTACGGAAATCCACGGCTTAGTCGATGACCAAGTGGAGGGGCGGTTGACGTTCCATGTGGATTGCGTCCGCTGACGGGGCTGAAGGAGGGTGAGGTTAGCGGCAACCGTCTCCTGTGGGCGACGGTGTTTGACGCTGGCATGCAACTTTTGTAAGGTCGCCCTAAAGAACAAGCATTTGTCGTCGATTCTTCATCGTCGACTCAGCTGATCGCTCCTCGGGTGCCCCCTATGAAGTGTCGAATGCTGCCCCGCATCGCCGCGGTGGCTCTGTTGGCGTGTGTCCTGCCCGTAGCCGCGTTGGCAGACGAGGTGCTGGACCGCGCGAAGAAACTGTTGGAGGGCCGGGACGCCAAGACGGCGTACGAGTTGCTGGCGCCTCTCCAGTCGGAGCGTTCCGGTGACCCGAAGTACGACTATCTCCTGGGGATCGCGGCGCTCGATCTCGGGCGCAACACCGAGGCCGTCTTTGCGCTGGAGCGCGTGCTCGCGGTCCAGCCGAACAACGCACAGGCCCGTGCAGAGATCGCGCGCGCCTACTTCAATCTGAAGGAAACGGAAGCGGCCAAGCGGGAGTTCCAGAACGTTCGTAGCCAGAATCCGCCGCCCGAAGTGGCCTTGACCATCGATCGCTATCTCGATGCGATCGACCGGGCCGCCGTCGGTCCCAAGCCCACGGCGCGCTTCTACGTGGAGGGCTTCGCCGGGTACGACACCAACGTGAACAGTGCCACGGCCGATCGCAGCATCGCGGTCCCGCTGTTCGGCGGCGCACTCTTCTCACTGGCGCCCGGGGCTAGCAAGCTCTCGGACGGTTACTGGGGTCTCGCCGCGGGCATCGCGACGCGCATGCCGATCAATCCGCGCTGGGCGCTGGTCGCGGGGTTCAACGGCAGCCGGCGCTGGAACTTCGAGTACGACCGTTTCGACACCGGCTTCGTCGATCTGAATTTCGGCACCACCTACAAGCGCGATCGCGATCTGCTGTCATTCCTGGTTCAACTGAACGACTTCACGGTCTACGACCCGATCTACACCAGCGCCTACCGCGAGGCACGTGGCGGAACCGTCCAATGGCAACGTGACGTCGATGCGCGAAACCAGGTGAGTGCGTACGTGCAGTACGCCAATCTGACCTATCCCGACCAGCGGATCCGCAATGCGGACCGCTACGTGGGGGGTGTCGGCTACGCTCACGCGTTCCGCGGCGGCCCCACCGTCTATGCAAGCCTCTACGGCGGCCAGGAACAAACCAAGGATCCGACGGCCGAGACCCTCGCGTTCGATCTGTATGGCGTACGGGCCGGGGGCGATCAGGTACTCTCCGAGAAATTCATCGTGTTCGCCAACGCCGCGTACGAGCATCGCCGCTACAACGCGACCGACTCGTTCTTCCTCGTGACCCGGCGCGACAATCAGGTCACCGGGGCGCTGGGCCTGCACTACATCCCTGCGCGCAACTGGCGCGTGACGACCCAGGTCCTCGGCTTCGCGAACCGGTCGAACATTGACCTCAACACCTTCGATCGCGTCATGGGCGAAGTGCGCCTGCGGCGCGACTTCGATTTCTGACGCCGTGCCGACCTGGCCCATGGAAGGCACGAACCATTCGCCCGCCATCGCAGTACGCCTTGCCCGCCCGGGGCGCGTGACAGCTCGGAGGCATTCGACATGAATCAGCAGGTTTTCAAGCTCGGCGGGCGCGGCATCCTGATGCTCGCCATCGCGGGGGCCTATCCGCAGGCCGCGCACAGCGCACCGGCGGCGCGCGTGGAGTTCGCGATCGGAAACCCCACGGCGCTGGGCCCCAGCGGTACCGTGCGGGCGCTCGCCAAAGGTGCGGAGATCGCCAGCGGCGACACGGTGGACACCAAGGATGGCCGCGTGCAGCTGCGCTTCGTGGACGGTGCCTACGTCTCGCTGCAGCCGCAGTCCCAGTTCCGCATCGACGACTTCCGCTTCAACGGGCAGCAGGACGGCAGCGAGCGCGGCTTCTTCAGCCTCCTGAAGGGCGGGTTGCGCACCATCACCGGCCTGGTGGGTCGCAACAACAAGAGCAACTATCAGGTCACCACGACGGTCGCGACGATCGGCATCCGTGGCACGGAATACACCATCCAGTACGGCAAGAGCATCACCGGTTCCGTCGGCGGTGGCGAGATCAACGTCTGCAACGCGGGCGGCTGCCTCAATGTGGTGAATGGGGAGTCGTACTACGTGGCGAGCCCGGACGTGAAACCGCAGCTCACCGATAAGAAGGTGGACCTGCCGCCGCAGCAGCCGCAATCGCCGCCGACCAACTTCACGCAAGGCGATACCAGAACGACGGTCGATCCGGCGGGATTCATTCTCACCGGCACGCAAACGGTCAACTTCGCGTACGCGGAACTGTCTTCGACCTCGAACTATGCTTCGAGGACCGCGGTGTTCGACGAGACGGGCGCCATGCGGCAGGCCGATTTCGGCGGCACGGTGAAGGTCTGGAACGGTCCCGTGCTGGAACAGGGCAACGACGGGGTCATCGCGTGGGGCCGATGGACCGGCGACCAGGTCCGCGATACCAGCGGATCGCCGATCACTGATCTGTCGGTTCGCAGTCTCCATTACGTGGCCGGCCTGCCAACCTCGACGGCGGACCTGAATGCGCTCGCGACGGCGCAGTCGAAGGGTGAGTATCAGCTGATTGCAGGCACCGCGCCGACGTGGAGCACGGGTGGCGTTGCCGGCACGCTCACCAACGCCAGCCTCATCGCTGAATTCACCACTGGCTTCGGCACCATCCAGGGCTCGGTGACGGTCAATGTCACGGGGATCGGGAGCGTCACGGCAACCAGCAGTACGTCCTACTCGGGTGGCCCCCCGCTCACGTTCTCCGCCTTCGGCGCCTCGACCGGCGCGGCGTGGCTCAACTTCAGCGGATTCTTCGCGGGTGCCAACGCCATCCGTGCCGGCATGGCCTACGACCTGAACATTTCCGGAAGCGGAGTGGTCCAGGGGTCGGCGGCGCTGCGGCAGACGAGCCTGACCGATCCGACTGGTGCCCCGGTATCGCCGCCCTAGCGTCGCGGCCCCCGATCGGGTCTGACGCAGCGCGCGATGTCGGATCTGCCGGCTGAGATCCGGGCGGCGCTCGCTCGCGGCGATGCGCGTGCTGCGCGCCGCCAGGCCGAAGCGCTGTGCGCTGGTCAGCCCGAGTCGCCGGAAGCCTGGCTGTTGTTGGGCGCCGCCTGTCATCGATCCGCGGAGCCGTTGGCGGCTCTGCAGGCCTTCGAGCAAGCGGCGTCACTTGCGCCCGAGGCGATCGTCATTGCCAACGCGCGCGCGACCGTCCTCGTCGAACTGGATCGGTTCGACGACGCCCGACGGGTGCTCGAAGCGGCCCTGAATGTCGGGGGAGGCAACGATCCGCAATTGCTGGTCAATCTCGGTTTCGCGCTCGAACGAACTGGTGACGTGCGGGCAGCGGAGGCGCGCTATCGCGAAGCGCTGAGCCTGGCAACGCCCTCCGGTCATCCGGCCGCGATGGCGGCCCTGATGAACCTGGGCACGTTGTTGTTGCGCGCCGGGCGGATCGTCGATGCGTTGCCGTTCAATCGCGAGGTCGTCGCGCGTGCTCCCATGCTGGCCGATGGGCACTTCAATCTCGCCGAGAACTTCCTGGCCATCGGGCAGCCCGAGGCCGCGCGAGATGCCGCGGAGACGGCGCTGCGCATCGACCCCTCGCACGTTCATGCGCGGATCGATCTTGCCCTGGCGGTCGCGCTGCTCGACGACCTGCCGCGGGCACGAACCGAACTGGCACGCGCGCAAGCGCAGGATCCCGCGCGTTTCGCGGCGTATCGCAACTTGGGCGACACGAGCGAGGAGCCGGCGTTTGCCGGCACGGATGCCCGGCTGTTCTTCTTCTATTGGCATCACCAGCGGCTGATCGAGTGCGACTGGTCGTACTACGACCGGTTCGTCGCCCGCAGCGCCGAACTGATAGCGTCCCACGAGGGCTGGTCGACGCCGCTGGCGCACACGGCGGTGCCGTACCGCGCACTGGCGCTGCCCTTGTCCGGACCGTTACATGCCAAGCTGGCCCGGGACGTCGGTGCCATGCTTCACGACGCGGTCCGGCGAGAGGGCGTCGAGCCCTTCGCGCGCGTCGCCTCAACCGGCGGAAGCGCAAGGCTGCGCATCGGATACGTATCGCCGGACTTCCGGCTGCACGCGGCCGCGCATCTCACCCGGCAGTTGTATGCCGCCCACGATCGCCAGGCGGTGGAGGTGATCGGGTATTCGCTGTTTCCAGGCGAGGACGACGACCTGACCCGGGAGATCGAGTCGGGGTGCGATGCCTTCCACCGCGTCGCAGCCGAGCCGTTCGCCGACCTCGTGCGGCGCATCCGCAACGACCGCATCGACGTTCTGGTGGATCTCGCGAGCTACACGACGCACGCGCACCCCGAGCTCTTTGCGGCGCGGGCAGCTCCCGTGCAGGTGACATGGCTCGGCGTGCCGTGGACGACCGGTATCGAGAACATGGACTACGCGCTGGTGGACCGCGGCAGCATCCTGCCGGGCACCGAGTCCTGGTGGTCCGAGCGACTGGTCTATCTGCCCGGCAGCTGTTACGTCGCGAGCCCCGTCACCATCGGCGCAGCGCCAGACCGGCGATCCTGCGGTCTCCCGCCGGATGCCTTCGTCTTCTGCTGTTTCTGCAACACCTGGAAGATCGAACCGCGGGTCTTCGCCGCCTGGATGCGCATTCTGGATGCGGTTCCGTCCGGGGTGCTCTGGATGGTCGGCATTTCGCCCGCGCAGACCGCCCACGTCCGTGGCGAGGCGAAACGCGCGGGCGTCGATCCGGATCGCATCGTATTCACCCGGCTGGTGGAGCACGCGGCCCATCTCGCCCGCTACCTCGTCGCCGACCTGTTCCTGGATACGCTGATCTACAACGCGCATACCACGGCGCTCGATGCGCTGCACGCCGGGTTGCCGATCCTCACGTGCCCGGGAGAGATCATGCCGTCCCGGGTCGCGGCCACGTTTCTCGAGGTGCTTGGGGTCGCCGATGCCCTGGTGGTCCCGGATATGGACACCTACGTGCAGCGCGCGCAGGCGCTGGCGGGCGATCCGCGCAGGCTCGCCGATCTGCGCCACCGGATCGACGCGGCCCGCGCCGCAGCGCCGATGTTTCAACCGCAGCGATTCGCGCAGACCCTGGAACGCGCGTTCGCCGCAATGGTCGAGCGGCAGCGGCAGGGTTTACCGCCGGCATCGTTCGACGTCTGAGGCGTCGGCAGCCCCCACCCTCACCCTCCCCCGGCGAAGCCGGGGGAGGGAACGTACACCCCTTCCCCCGGCTTCGCCGGGGGAAGGTTGGGATGGGGGCAAGCGATGGTGGAGTGAAACGTCGACGCGAAGGCGAAGGGCTTGACGCTACCGGGCGACCCGTTCGTAGGTCACGAACGCGAAGGCGGTGCCGTCGGCGGCGGTGCGGGCGTCGCGCGACGACTCGCGCCATTGCGCGAAATCGACGGCGGGAAAGCGCACATCGCCGTCGGCGGTGGCTGCGATCTCAGTCAGGTGCAGGCGCGTCGCGAGCGGCAGCGCTTGTGCGTAGATCTCCCCGCCGCCAATGACGAAGATCTCATCGTCATTGCGTGCAAGCGCAATCGCATCATCGAGAGAATTCACGACTTCGGCACCTTCGACGCGGTAGTTCGGCTGGCGCGTCACGATGATCGTGCGCCGCCCCGGCAACAGCCGGCCGATGGAGTCGAAGGTCTTGCGCCCCATCACGATCGCGTGACCCATGGTGAGCGCCTTGAAGCGCTTCAGGTCTTCCGGCAGGTGCCACGGCATGCGGCCGTCGCGGCCGATGACGCCGTTGGATGCCACCGCGGCGATCAGCGAAACGCGGGGCCGCACGGAACCGCTGGCCGTCAAATCGCGACCGCCGCCTTGATGTGCGGATGCGGGTCGTAACCGACCAGTGCGAAATCCTCGTAGCGGAACGCGAACAGGTCCTTCACTTCCGGGTTGAGCCGCATGAAAGGCAACGGCCGCGGCGCGCGCGAGAGCTGCTCGCGCGCCTGCTCGAGGTGATTGAGGTACAGGTGCGTGTCGCCGAAGGTGTGCACGAAGTCTCCCGGGGCGAGATTGCACACCTGCGCCATCATGAGGGTCAGCAGCGCATAGGACGCGATGTTGAACGGCACGCCGAGGAACACGTCGGCGCTGCGCTGGTAGAGCTGGCAGGAGAGGCGTCCGTCGGCCACGTAGAACTGGAACAGCGCGTGGCAGGGCGCCAGCGCCATCTTCGGAATGTCGGCGGGGTTCCACGCGCTCACGATCAGGCGGCGGGAATCCGGGTTGCGCCGGATTTCCGCGAGGACCTGCGCGATCTGGTCCACGTGACCGCCGTCGGGTGTGGGCCAGGAGCGCCATTGATGACCGTAGACCGGACCGAGCTCGCCGTCGGCGTCGGCCCATTCGTCCCAGATGGTCACGCCGTTCTCGCGCAGGTAGCGCACGTTGGTGTCGCCCTGCAGGAACCACAGCAGTTCGTGCACGATCGACTTTACGTGCAGCTTCTTGGTCGTCACCAGGGGGAAACCTTCGGTGAGATCGAAGCGCAGCTGTGCGCCGAACAGGCTCAGCGTCCCGGTGCCGGTACGATCGGACTTGCGCGTGCCGTGCTCCAGCACGTGGCGCATCAGGTCGAGGTATTGCTGCATGGCCGGGCGGCTCGTCGGGTTCGGGTGACGAGCGCTAGTTTAGGCCAGCTTGGCGGCGAATGCTTTCCTGCTATGCGGTGCTCAGAGCGCCGCCTGCGTCGAGCCAATCGGCGAGCGCATCCGCCGGGACCGGCTTGCTGAAGTAGTACCCCTGGGCCTTGTGGCAGCCCTCGGCACGCAGAATCGTGAGTTGCGATGCGCTCTCCACGCCTTCGGCGACGATGTCCAGGCGCAGGCTGCGGCCCATCGCGATGATGGCGCGCGTAATGCTGGCGGCGTCCTCGTCCTCGACGATGTCGCGGATGAAGGACTGGTCCACCTTGAGGGTGTCGATGGGGAATCGCCGCACGAACGAGAGCGACGAGTAGCCCGTGCCGAAATCGTCGATGGAAACTTTCACCCCCATCTCGCGGAAGCGTGTGAGAGTCTGCGCCGCCGATTCCGGGTTCTCCATCATGCTGCTCTCGGTCACTTCGAGGCCGAGGCGGTGCGGATCGAGCCCGCTTTGCTTGAGTGCGCGTTCGACGGTCGCGGCGAGGTCGCGCTCGCGGAACTGGCGCGGCGAGAGGTTGACACCCACGCGCAGGTCCTGGATGCCGCGCCCGGCGAGCTTCGCGATCTGCCGGCAGGCTTCCTCGAGGATCCAGGCGCCGATCGGAACGATCAGTCCGGTCTCTTCCGCCAGCGGGATGAACTTGGCGGGCGACACCAGCCCGAGATCCGGATGCTGCCAGCGCACCAGGGTTTCGACCGCCTCGGTGCGGCCGGTGAGCAGATCGACGATGGGCTGGAAGTGCAGCACGAACTCGTTGCGCTCCACGGCCTTGCGCAGCGCGTTCTCCAGCATCAGGTGCTCGAAGGAGGCGGCGGTGGCCTCGGCCGAGAAGAACTGGAAATCGTTCTTGCCCTGGGCCTTGGCGCGGTACATGGCGATGTCCGCATGTTTCAGCAGGGCCGCGGGGTCGAGACCGTCGCCGGGTGCGACCGCGACGCCGATGCTCGCGGTGACGTACAGGTCGTGGCCGTCCACCGTGAAGGGCTCGCGCAGGACCGCCAGGAGCTTCCGCGCGAGGGTGGCGGCTTCCTGCGCGTCGTGCAGCTCGTCCATCAGCACGACGAACTCGTCGCCGCCCAGTCGCGCGACCATGTCGGCGGCGCGTACGTTGGCGTGGAAGCGTTCCGCCACCGACTTCAGCAGGCGATCGCCGGCGTCGTGACCGAGCGTGTCGTTCACGTACTTGAATCGATCGAGGTCCACGAACAGGACGCCGACGCCGTAGCCCGCCCGGGTGCCGCGGGACAGCGCGAGCTGCATGTGCTCCGACAGCAGATTGCGGTTCGGCAGGCCGGTCAGTTGATCGTGCGTGGCGAGGTACTCGAGCAGATGCTCGTTCTGCTTGCGGGTGGTGATGTCGTGGACGATGCCGAAGTGTCCGAGCACCCGGCCGTCCTCGGCGAAGTGAGGGAGATAGTGGACGTCCACGAAGCGCCGCTTGCCGTCGCGGCCGACGCGCTCGGCCTCGTAGCGCACTTCCTCGCCGGTCATCACGCGCTGCAGATAGGGCGCGATCGCGGCGTAGAGGTCGGGGCCGATGATGTCGGGGCTCTCGCTGCCGATGGCCTTGGCGCGGGTCGTGCCGAACCACTGCTCGAAGGCACGGTTGACGAAGTGATAGCGCAGCTTGTCGTCGACGTAGGCGATGCTGATCGGCATCGCGTCCAGGATCATCTGCAGTTGCTCGCGCCCGCGTTCGATGGCGGCCTGGGTGCGGTCGCGCTCGATCGCGATCGCCGCGATGTGGCGCGCCGACTCGATCACCGAGCGTTCCTCTTCGGTGGGCCCCCTGGGCTCGTCGTGATAGGCCGCGAAGACGCCGATCACCGCGCCGTCGGAAGCCTTCACCGGGATGGACCAGCAGGCGCGCAGGCCTTGGCGCAAGGCCGCATCGCGATAATCGATCCAGAGGGGATCGGTCGCGATGTCCGTCGCGATCACCGGTTCGGCGAGATAGGCCGCCGTCCCGCAGGAGCCGGCATGGGGGCCGATCGCCGAACCTTCGACGGCCGCGACGTAGTCGGCCGGCACGTTCGGGGCGGACAGGGCATACAGGTGACCGGCGCGCAGCTCGAGCACCGAGAAGCGCAGGCCGGGCACGATGGTCTCGATGCCGTGGATCAGCGCGTCGATCACTTCGCGCAAGGGGCGGCCGAGCGAAACCATCTCGAGCACGATGCGCTCGACGCCCAAGCGTTCGTGCACGCGCTGGGCTTCCGTGACGTCCTGCGCATCGAGCAGCAGGATGCGTCCGCCCGTGGCCGGGTCGTTGAGTGCGCGGCAGCGCACGTCGTGCCAGCGCAATCCGATGCGGGTGTGGACCAGGACCCGGCGTTGGAACTCGCCGCCTTCGGCTACTTTCGCGTGGGAATCGTCGAGCGTGTCGGTGCTGCCCAGCTGGATCGCGAGATCGTTGTCCGTCGACTGCGGGTTCACCGGGCCGAAGGCCTCGATCGCGGCCGGATTGCGCGCCAGCGCGCGACCGTCCTCGTCGTGCAGCGAGATGAGCGAACTGGTGTGGCGGAACGCTTCGACGCGGCGCGCGATGTCGGGGGGGATCGCGGCCTCCGCCATGGGGCTCGCTTCGAACAGCAATGCGAGGCGGCCATCCTCGGTCAGGATGCCGGTGATGCGCACCGACACCTGCAGCGGCTCGCCGCGCGGATAGAAGGTCCAGAACTGCTGCGGAATCTCGCCGCGCCGCACGCTCTCCAGCGCGCCCGCAGTGCGCGCTTTCGCCGCGGGCGATTGATCCGAGTAGTCGCGCGCGACCAGTTCGTCCAGCGTCTCGGCCTTCCACAGCTCGAGCGCAGGAACGTTTGCCCACAGCTTGCGCGAGCGGTCCACGTCGAACACCCACACGGCCGTATCCAGCCACGTGTAAGCGGCGAGGCTTTGCCAGGTGAGGAAGCGGGGTGTGGGGGAGGTCATGGGCGTTCGGCTCAGCGTTACGCCCGGAGTTCGGTCGTCGCAGCGTAAACCCAAGTAACGGTTTCGCCGGGGAAAGCTTGAATCCCGCGCAGTCTCCGACCAAGGTCCGCCACGATCACCCTCGTGATAGGATTCCGCTTTGTTTTCGTGGGGATAGGCGATGTCGGGCAACACGCTGGGGCGGCTTTTCTGCGTCACTTCCTTCGGTGAAAGCCATGGACCGGGGATCGGCTGCGTGGTCGACGGGTGTCCGCCCGGGATGGCGCTCAGTGCCGAGGACATCCAGGTGGAGCTCGATCGCCGCAAGCCCGGAACGTCGCGGTTCGTCACCCAGCGCAAGGAAAGCGACGCGGTCGAGATCCTGTCCGGTGTCTTCGAAGGCCGCACCACCGGCACGCCCATCGGCCTGCTGATCCGCAACACCGATCAGCGCAGCCAGGACTACGGCACCATCAAGGAGACCTTTCGTCCAGGACATGCTGACTACACCTACTGGCAGAAGTACGGAATCCGCGACTACCGCGGGGGCGGGCGTCAGTCGGCGCGGGAGACAGCGGTGCGAGTGGCTGCCGGCGCCATCGCGAAGAAGTGGCTGCGCGAGCGCCACGGGGTCGAAGTGCGCGGCTACCTGTCGCAGCTCGGGCCGATCGTGATGCCGTTCCGGTCGTGGGAAGGTGTCAATGCGAATCCGTTCTTCAGCGCCGATCCGCAGATCGTGCCGCAACTCGAGGCGTACATGGACCAGTTGCGCAAGGCCGGCGATTCGGTCGGCGCGCAGGTGACCGCGATCGCGTCGGGCGTGCCGGTGGGCTGGGGCGAGCCGGTGGACGACAAGCTCGATGCCGACATCGCCTACGCGATGATGAGCATCAACGCGGTGAAGGGCGTGGAGATCGGTGCGGGCTTCCGGTCGGTGGCGCAGAAGGGAACCGAGCACGGCGACGAGATGACGCCCGAAGGTTTCCTCTCCAACAACGCCGGCGGCATCCTCGGTGGCATCTCCACCGGGCAGGACGTGGTGGTCAACGTGGCCATCAAGCCCACTTCCAGCATCCGCCTCGCGCGCCGCTCCATCGACAAGGCCGGCAATGCCGTGACGGTGGAGACCTTCGGTCGCCACGATCCGTGCGTCGGCATCCGCGCGACGCCGATCGCGGAGGCGATGCTCGCGATCGTGCTGATGGATCACGCGCTGCGACATCGCGCGCAGAACGCCGACGTGCTCACGGATACGCCGCACCTCGCAGCGCAGGCGCCCGATGGTGCCAGGCAGCGGTATCCGGTCCAGCCGTCGCGCGCATCGACCGACCCTGACGCCAACGAAGCGTAAGGTGACTCCCCCCCCGATAGGCCTTCGGCCTCTCCCCCCGAGGGGGCAGCCCGCTTGGGGCGGCCCGGCGCGGGCTGAGGTGACTGCCCCCCCGATAGGCCTTCGGCCTCTCCCCCCGAGGGGCAGCCCGCTTGGGGCGGCCCGACGGCACTGACGGAGCCACGGCCCATGGAATGGATGGACCGTCTGCGCGAGATCCACGAGGCCGGTTGGAAGCCGGTGGGTGTAGGCGGCCTGGTGGCCGCGGGATTGTTCGCGCTGTACTGCGCGTGGTTCGCGAATACCGGCGAGGGCTGGGTCCACGTGCTCGACGGTGCGAATCTGGTCTTCCACGAAGCGGGGCATCCGATCTTCGGCATGCTGCTGGGCAGCCGCGTCACGGTCTACGGCGGCACCATGGCGCAACTGGTGTTTCCGCTGGTGGTGATCGGCAGCTTCTGGGCGCGGCGCGAGACGGTGTCGTTCGGGATCGGCGTGCTGTGGTTCTTCGAGAATCTGTGGAACATCGCGCGCTACATGGCCGACGCCCGCGCGCAGGTGTTGCCGCTGGTGGGCAGCGGCGAGCACGACTGGACCGAGATCCTCACGCGCTGGGGTGTGCTGCATCTCGATACGACGATTGCCGGTTTCGTGCGGTTCGTCGCCTGGGTCGGCATGCTCGCGACCCTCGGCTGGTTGGTATGGCGCTGGAATGACGACAAACAGTACGAATAGCCGGAGCACGAGATGAGCGCTGCGGTCCCTGCGGGCCGCCTCGCAAGGTTCTATTTCTTCTACTTCGCGTTCCTCGGGGTGTTCGCACCCTACTGGGCGCTGTACCTCAAGTCCGTCGGCCTTGCGTCGGCCGAAATTGGCATGTTGCTGGCCGTGGTGCCGGTGACGCGCATGGCCGGGCCGGCGTTCTGGGGCTGGGTCGCGGACACGCGCGGGCAACGGGCACCCATCGTGCGCATCACGACGATGTGCACGCTCCTCACGTTCTGCGGCGTGTTCGTCGACTCGAGCTTCGTCTGGCTGCTCGTCGTGATGCTGGCCATGAACCTCTTCTGGAGCGGCACGCTGCCGCTGGTCGAGGCGACCACGCTGGGACATCTCGGCGACCGGCCGGGCGGCTACGGGCGCATCCGTGCGTGGGGATCGGTGGGATTCGTCGCGGTCGTGGTGGTGGCCGGATATGCGCTCGACTACACCGGCATCCGGGCGGCTGCGTGGATGATCGCGGGCCTGCTGGTGCTGCACGCAGCGACGTCGTTCGACATCCCCGAAGCGCCGACCCATCCGCATCACAACGATCACGTGAAAGTCTGGGACATCCTGCGGCGACCGGAGGTGATCGCGCTGTTCGCGGGTTGTTTCCTGAGCTCGCTCGCGAACGGACCGTACAACACGTTCTATTCGATCTGGCTGGTGGACCACGAGTACAACAAGGGCACGGTCGGCATGCTCTGGGCCTTCGGCGTGGTGGCCGAGGTCATCGTGTTCTGGATGTGGACCCGTCTGTCATCGCACTTTTCCCTGCGCTCACTGCTGCTGGCCGGCTACGGCATCACGTTCGTGCGCTATCTGGTGATCGGCTGGCTGCCTGCCTCGGGCCTCGTCATGTTCGTGGCACAACTCGCGCACGCGGCGACGTTCGGGTTCTTTCACGGCGCCGCGGTGGCGCTGACCTACCGCTTCTTCCGCGGGCGGCATCAGGCAAAGGGGCAGGCCCTCTACTCGGGCATCGGATTCGGCGCCGGCGGCGCCGCGGGAGGCCTGATGGCCGGCTTCCTGTGGGATCGCGTCGGCGGGGCGATCACGTTCTCCATCGGGGCGGCTGCGGCGGCGGTGGCCTTCGGCATCACGGCGCGTTGGTTGAGAATTCCGGAAACCGCGCGGACGTAGTTGTGCCCCCATCCCGACCTTCCCCCGGCGAGGCCGGGGGAAGGAGTGCCTGGCGGTACATCTCGCATTGCGTGCCCACCGCCACCCGCCCTGCGCCGTATATTCCCTCCCCCACGCGCAGCGTGGGGGAGGGTTAGGGTGGGGGCAAGCGACGTCTCCTTCATCGCCATCGCTGGCCCGCATCCCAACCTTCCCCCGGCGATGCTGGGGGAAGGAGTGCCTGGCGATGCATCTCGCATTGCGTGCCCGCCGCCACCCGCCCTGCGCCGTACATTCCCTCCCCCACGCGCAGCGTGGGGGAGGGT
>FRDC01002344.1_pt1 | contig 14796 bp, 14 predicted proteins | sample 1106171 | NCBI WGS metagenome assembly FRDC01 (sample SAMEA3930566, study PRJEB13176) | freshwater metagenome | biome: Drinking water system; feature: drinking water; material: water | place: Singapore | collected 2014-12-20 | reverse complement strand
ATGCTGATCAATGACGATATGGCCAAACGACTTGTCGAGATCGGCGTGATGGGTGTCGGGATCAGCATCGATTCGCTCGATCCGGCCAAACACAACGCCTTCCGCGGAGTACCAGGCGCCTGGGAAGCGGCGGTGGCCGGCATCGAAGCGAGCAAGCGCAACGGTCTGCAATTCCAAGTGCACTTTAGCGCCCAGCCGATGAACTATCAGGAATTGCCCGCCGTCGTCGAATGGGCTCACAATCTCGGGGCACGGGTGCTGAACGTGTTTTTCATGGTCTGTACCGGCCGGGGGGAAGAACTCACCGACATCACACCGGCGCAATACGAAGAGGTGCTCGGTTACCTCGTAAATTGTCAGGACAACTACAAGGGGATGCTGGTTCGCGCCCGCTGTGCGCCGCACTTCAAGCGGCTGGCCTATGAAAAGGACCCCAACAGCCCGATCACCAAGGCGACGGGTTATATGGGCGGCGGCTGCTTGGCCGGCACGAATTACGCCCGCGTGACCCCGAACGGCGAGTTGACCCCCTGTCCCTACATGCCGCTCTCGGCCGGCAACGTGCGGGAACAGAGTTTCGTCGACCTCTGGGACAAGTCGGACGTCTTCAACTCGTTCCGGTATCCGCACCTCAAAGGGAAATGCGGAGATTGCGAGTACACGGACATTTGCGGAGGCTGCCGGGCCCGCCCCTACGTGGATCACGGCGACTGGCTGGATGAGGATCAGTGGTGTCTTTACACCCCGAAAGGCGGCGAAAAGATCAAAGTCGCCTTCAACGTTCCGGAAGAGACCGAAGTCGCCTGGGATGAGGCATCTGCCCTTCGCCTCAGCCGCATTCCCTATTTCCTGCGCGCCATGGTCAAGAAAGGCGTGGAAAAGCACGCGCGGGAGAACAACATTTCCGTCGTGACCGTCGAATTAATGGAAGAACTGCGGAAGAAACGGTTTGGGAACGACGCGCCAGTGTTCACGTTTGAAAACAAGCGATGAAGCGTTCAGCCGTCAGCTATCAGCCTGCTGACGATTCGCTGAAAGCTGATTGCTGAGAGCTGATAGCATGGACGCCCTCCAAAGCATCGCCACAGACCTCAACATCCTCCTCCCGATCGTCAATCACTGGTTTCATTTGCTCTCGGCCGTGATTTGGATCGGGGGCTTGGCCTTTCTCGTGATGGCTGTGACCCCGGGCTTGCAGAAAGCCGTGGCCAGGGAGCAAATCAAACCTATTACCGATGTCTTTTATCGCCATTACAAGAAGGTCGCCGGTATTCTTTTGGTGGTCCTCCTGTTTACCGGGGGCATCAATTTGCATTACGTCAATCAAGTCCTCACTTCTCAGACCGGTAGCGGGGTGCAGCACCACGCGAAGTACCTCACCGTGTTCTTTATCAAGCTGTCCCTGGTCTTGGGCTTACTGACCCTCTTTCTCTATACGGTCATCTTCAAATCCGACGACGAAGCGGAAGAAGGCGAGACCTATGAAGTGATTCCATTCCAGCGTGCCGCACTCTGGATGGGTTTCTTCATTATCCTCTGTGCCGCTGCCATGAAACATCTTCACCAGTAGCCTGTCGACCTCTCCCTTTCCCTCACTCTACTGTATCCGTTCAGATAACGTCGGTATGCGTTCCGATACTTCAACTCGTCACCTACTGGGACCGAGTTTTGTTTCTCTGGGTGGAACTGCGTGAAAACCACCGATTTGATGAAGGAATCCTTCTCATCATTTATGACTAGCCAGTGGTACGGGTGTTGCTGTTTCCATCAGAAGAAAGAATGCCGCGCCCTGCGCGAGTCTATCCAGTGGTTTCCAGGCTGGATCCCGCATGGCGATGCTTGCATCGGTGGGCCCCGTCACTGGCGGGATGACCTCCGGATCGTGCCCATCTGGAGCGACCCTACCGCGCGGGCTTCCGCCATCCAAGGCCGCATGCCCATCCAGGGCAGGCGGCCTTCCAGCGGTTGACGCAGGTCTCCGGCCTAACCGGCACGAGCTGCCCACCACAGGAAGGGGGATCATGTCTCTACATAGCGCTGCCTCAGACCAGGAATCGACGACGATACGACGCAGCTTGGGAATCGACACCAGACTGGCTCCACCCGGCTTGGCCGATCCCTCTCGTAAAGTTCGGCTGACGGTCAATCTCCCGACCGATCTTGTCGAGCAAATGCGCGATGCGGTCCATGCGACTCCCGGAGTGACCCTAGCCTGGTTGGTGGCCAGAGCGTTGAGAACCTCTCTGGCCGAACTCCATGCAAACAACCACGGTCCCTTCCCGCGTCGAGCCAAACCGCTACGGGCCGGCAGACCGAGATTGGCAGGCCAATTCATGCAGGTCCATGTTCCCGACCTGGCAATCCATGTCTCCCATGCAGGGAATTCGTCGTAGGGGGTGAGAATCGACGACCCGCCGTTAGCGGGACGTTCGAGAGGGCGCGAAGGCCCGTTTGAAGACAGCCCGCAGTCCGAAATACGCGAACGAGTCCTTGAGATTCGAATAGATCCGCTTGAAGGATCCCATCTCCGGATTGGTCACGTACTCCATCGTCAACATGATGCGCTCTTCCCCCTCCCCCAAGGGAGTCACGGCATGCCACAACTTGTCCCCGTTGAACACCACGAGGTCTCCCGCTTTCGTCACGAGTTCCATTTTTTGAGGCTGCCGAGTGGGATCGTCTTTGAACAATTCACAGACCAGCTTGCAGTGCGTCGACTTGTCGACCACTCCCATGAGGACGGTGTACCGCGCTCCTTTGTAGTACGAGGTATCGTAGTGGAACCCGATGTGATCACCCGGTTCAGTGTAGTAATACAGGGCGCATGAGTGAGGGTCGTTGTCGGGGCAGAGCATGAGTTGTGCGCCGGTCAGCCGGCGAAGAAACTCAAGGAAGACCGGCGATCGGTACAATTCGATGAATCGAGGAGCGTTCTCCTGCACCGTGTAATAACTGACACTGCCGCCCTTCTTGTGGCCCGGAATGTAATTGCGATTGAGCTGACCTTTCAGGCCCTGCGCCTGAGGGACCAGCCAACCATCGACGGTGTCACGGTCCAGCAGGCTCGGGACCACGAGAAACTCGTTTTGTGCCCAGTACTCCCGATGAACGCGCTCGAAATCCAACCTTGCGAGCGCCCGCTCGAACGCCTCCGCAACCGGACTCGCTACGGCCGTACTCATCGTTCGTTCCGCCTCCTACTGTTCCACAGGCTGGTTAGGGCTGATTGAGCACCGGCGCCTTGACGATTTCCACATCAGCGGGGAATTTCGGCTCGAATAGGTCATCGGCCAACCCCACGTTGGCCTGAGGGGCCGAAAATTCGAAATGGGAGACGTTCCCGCTGATCTCGTACAACGAAACCGTTCGGATATAATACGTTTTCGGAAAGACTTCCACGACAATTTTCTGGAGCGTCTTCGTCGTCTCCTGCCCGTGCGACTTCGGCAACAGCGTCAACAGACGGATGCCGCCGACCCCGCGGCCTTTGCCCGGCGTCGGCTCGACCTGGAACGACTCTTCCAGCTTCGCCGCCCCTTGCAGCAGTTCCAACGGCGCTTTGGAGGCCGCCATCTGAGTCAGTTTTCCGACCAGCACCTGCTTGTGCTCCGGGACGTAGACCTTCACGTCGTCCTTGTTGACGAAGATATTTTCGGTCGCCGGATCGAGGTAGTTCCACCGTAAGCGGCCCGGCTTCTTGATGTAGACCTTGCCGGTCGACGTCATCGGCCGCTCGAACCCCTCGATCATGGTCTTCTGCGTGAAATCGGCCTGCAGATCTTTCGTCTTTTCGTATCGCGACTGCAGCTTTTTTACGACCTCTTCCACTTCCTTCAGGGCCTGCTCGTCGACCGTTTCCTGCGCCGGTGACATCGTCGCCATGCACAGCAGAGCCGCGATCATCACACAGGCCATCCGCGTGGCGCGCATCATCCTTGTGCCTCTCCGACCGGACCTCGACGGCCGATCACTTCACGGCGTCCGTCGCGGCCCGCCGCCCCGACCAAACCGTCCGCTTCCATCTGCTCGATCATCCGCGCCGCGCGCGGATATCCGACACGCAGGCGGCGCTGAATCAACGAGGCGGAAGCCTGGCCGGTCGACAACACGAGGTCTTTCGCCTGCTCGTAGACTTCGTCTTTGGCCTCTTCCTCTTTGGCCTCATCCAATTTCAGCGATTGGAGTTCTTGATTATAGCTGGGCATCGCCTGCTGTTTCACGAACTCCACCACACGGCGGACGTCGTCATCCGAGACAAACGAGCCATGCAGTCGCATGAGCCGACCTGTGCCGGACGCGAGATACAGCATGTCGCCGCGGCCGAGCAGGGCCTCGGCGCCGTTCGCGTCGAGAATCGTGCGAGAGTCGGTCTTGGAGGAGACCTGAAACGCGATACGCGCCGGGAAATTGGCCTTGATCAAACCCGTCAGGACGTCAACCGACGGGCGTTGCGTCGCCAAGACGAGATGAATCCCGGAGGCACGAGCCATCTGGGCAAGCCGGGCAATCTTGTCCTCGACGTCCTTCGGCGCCACCATCATCAGATCCGCCAGTTCGTCGATCATGACCACGATATATGGGAGCGGTTCAGGCGGAGTGGGCGGCGGCAGAAAGGAGCCGGGGCTTCCGTCCGGGATCGCCGTCTCGCCGGCGGCCAGCCGTTCTTCTTCTGAGAGAAACGTGATCGGCAATTCCGGCTGGTCGGGTTTGCTTTCAGCCCCGTTCTCCCCCAGGACACCCTGAGCACCGGCGACTTTTCGGTTGTAGGAATCGATGTTCCGCACACCGGCTTCCGCCAAGAGCTTGTAGCGCCGCTCCATTTCTTGCACCACCCAGCTCAATCCTCGCGCCGCGGACTTGGGATCGGTGATGACGGGACGCAGGAGGTGGGGAATCCCATCGTACGTCTGAAACTCCAACATTTTGGGGTCGATCAACAGTAACTTCACCTCGTGCGGACGGGCCGACAGCAGGATGCTGATCAACATCGTATTGAGTCCGACGCTCTTGCCGGCCCCCGTGGCACCGGCGACCAACAGATGCGGCATGGTCTTCAAGTCCGCCACCACCGGCGCGCCGAAAATGTCTTTGCCGAGCGCCAGTGTCAACTTCGAGCGGGCCCTCCTGAACGCCTCGCTGGTCACCACCTCTTTCATCGAGACCATCTCCCGCTGCGCGTTGGGAACCTCGATTCCCACCACCGACTTTCCGGGGATCGGTGCCACGATGCGTAAGCTGATCGCTTTCATGGCCAGTGCAAGGTCGTCCGACAGATTGACGATCCGCGAGACCTTGGTGCCGGGGGCCGGCTCGAACTCGTACATTGTGACCACCGGGCCTGGCCGCACTTCCGTCACCTTGCCTTCGATGCCGAAACTGAGCAGCGCCTTGGCAAGGATCTCCGACTGCGTTTTCAGTTCGTCATCCGACACGCGGGACAGGACACCGGACGGCTCGCTGAGCAATTCATCCGGATCGGGCAACTCATAATCGCCGGACGCTTCGGCTCGGGCCGTCACAGGTGATTCCAGCTCCGGTTCGCACAGCTCCGGTTCGGGAGAAGATTCCGGAGACGCGACCGCTACGGGAGGCTGAAACGGTTGAATCCGTGGGGACTCTGTCGCCGGACTCACTTCTTCCTCCGGTAACACCTCTTCGATGACGGCCCGGATCGTCTTCGCTTTCTTGGGTCGGGAAGGCTTCGGAGGTTCGGCAAGCGACTCGACCTTCCGACGTTCAGGCCACATCGCCTGTACCGCTTCCCTGAGCCGGCGGCCGCGTTCGGAGAGTTGTACCGCCAATTGCGCCAACGACAGGGGCGCCGTGAACAACAATGAGACGAGGAACCCCGCGAGAATCAGAATATGGGCACCGGTACTGGCAAAGTAGGCCCGCAGACCGTCCCCCAAGACTTGTCCGAACAGACCTCCGGCTTGCCCGCGATACACGAGCCCGCTCGAAATCGTGGGGACGGCGGTCACCTCTAAGTGGAGGAATCCGCTCAAGAACAGCAACGCCACCACAGAGGCTCCGGCGTTCCGCAGACGAATGGACAAGTCGCTTTGGGTGAAACAGCGAGCGCCCAATAATCCCAGGAGAATCGGAAAGAGATACGCGGCCCCCCCAATCAAGGAGAACAGTACGGAGGAGAACACCGCGCCGACCGATCCAATCAAGTTGTGGGTCGGCGGAGAAACGGTAGAGCCGGCCGTCGCCACGACCTTCGGCTCTCCCGGAACGAACGACAGGAGGCTCAACAGGGTCAACAGACTCAGGGCGATCAGGATCACCCCGATGACTTCACGTCTGATATGGGAAGGAGGAGCAGGGGCGCGGCGGGCCTCGCCCCGCTTGGCCGAGTTGGGTACGCCCATGCGCGGATGCTAACACAGGGGCAGAGCCGATTCAAACGAGTCGTCCCCTCGTTCCGATCATCGATCCCCCGTGGCACTGCCTTATCTCGGTGACAGGTGATTCGACTATTCCTTGGCCAGTGAAACCGCGAAGGGTTTAAGTCGCTATTGAATCGGCCATCGCCCGATGGATCCATCAGCGGTCGTTCGGCGTCATGTTTATCGCCATGAAGAAGCAGCAAGAGCAGTATCTGGAAGAATTCCTCCAGTACCTCCGCGAGGACGCAGCCTAGGCGGGTGGATCGCGGGCCATTTCCAAGAACGTCGCCAATGGGATGGTTTCCGCGCGTACCGCGGGCGACAAGTTCACCCGCTTCAACAGCGCCGACACGGCCGCCGGATCATACCCTTCATCCTTCAATGAGTTGACCAGCGTCTTGCGGCGATGCGCAAACGACGCCTTCACCAACGAGCCCAGTCTCGTTTCTTCCTGCGCCGTCAGCTCTGATTGCGGTTTCGTGTGCAGGAGGGCCACCGCCGACCCCACCTCCGGCCGCGGTCGGAAACAATTCGCGGAGACACGGAACGCCTTGGTGATGACGGTTGCGTGCTGTGCCATGACCGAGAGCACACCATACTCCTTGCTGCCGGGTTTGGCTGTGAGACGGTCGGCCACTTCCTCTTGGAGCATCAGGACCAATCGCGGAAACCGAGTCCGCTGCTCGAGCAGGCGAAACAAGAGCGGCGTAGAAAGGTAATAGGGAAGATTGGCCACCACCACCGTCCCGTGAGGCAGCGTATCCAAGGGGAACGTCATGGCATCGCCGCAGACCAGTTCGACGTTGGGCCAATCGTGCTGCCGCTCCTGAAGCAACTGATGTAACAGCGGATCAATCTCGATCGCGACCACCCGATGGGCGGCCTTGGAGAGCGCCTCGGTCATGGCCCCGCGCCCTGGACCGATTTCCAGCACGGTCTCCTCCGGACGGACGGCCGCGAGCGCCATGATTTTGCGGACGATGTTGGGATCGACGAGAAAGTTTTGTCCGAGCCGTTTTTGAACGGGAGGAAAAGACCCGGCGCCCACGCGTCAGCCTCCGGTCGACGGGGGTACGTCGGTCGCCGGGAGGGTCTTGGCCAGGGTGGTCAGCGGCGTCCTGAAGGTTTCGATGAAGTCCGTGAACTCTTCGACGAGATCGTTCGTAAACGAGGGGCCGGGCTGGACGCGGGCAAACGCGTCACCCGCTTGCTTCCCGAGCGCATCGGTCAAGAGCGCGATGGTTTTGGTCCGCCACTTCGCGACCCGCTCCATGCCCGCCACGGTGTTGAGTGTCTCCATCGTTTCGCGAAAGATGTGGTCCAATTCTCCCAGCTGCTGATGAATGACCAGGCGGCCTTTATGTGGCTCGTTCGCCATGTGCCCTGTCCGTTACCGCCTCGACCGGTGACGCCGCTTCTCTGCCAAGCGGGCGGCCAGCGTCACGGCTTCAACGAGGCTGCCGGGGTCCGCGATTCCCTTGCCGACGATGTCGAAGGCCGTGCCGTGATCGACCGAGGTGCGAAGAATCGGCAACCCGACCGTCAGATTCACGCAGGTTCCGAACGCCACCAATTTGAGCGGTATCAATCCTTGGTCGTGATACAACGCCACCACGCCGTCGAACTCACCCCTCGCCGCTTTTCCGAAGAGCGTGTCGGCCGGCAATGGATCGCTGGCCCGAATGCCTGTGGCCTGAGCCGCACGCGCCGCCGGAAGGACGACGGTTGCTTCCTCGTCGCCAAACAGACCATGTTCTCCGGCGTGGGGATTCAACGCCGCCACACCGATCCTCGGCCGTGTGATCCCGAAGAGATCGGACAACGCCGCATGTGCGAGCCGAATCCCTTTTTCGATCTTCTCCTTGGTCAATAGCGACGGGAGGTCTTTGATCGCCACATGTGTCGTGACGAACATGATCTTGAGCGGACCGCCGACGATCATCATCCCGGACTCCGGCGTCCGAGTCAGGTCCGCCAGGAGTTCGGTATGGCCGGGAAAGTGGCAGCCGCTCATATTGATGGCTTCTTTGTTGATCGGCGCCGTGACGATGCCGTCGATACAACCGATCTGCGCCAAGTGCACGGCTTTCTTGATGAAGGACACGGAGGCCGCCCCGGTTTCGATTGCCGCGACGCCGGGGGTAAATCGATCGAGCGGTCGTTCGAGCGGATCGAGGACGGCGATCCGATTCGCTCGAAACACACGTGGCTCGTGGCTCTCCACCGACACGACCTCGGCTTTGAGTCGAAGCCGCTTGACCGTTTGCCGCATGACCGGAAGCGAGCCGATCACCAACGGAAGACACAGTCGTCCCAACCGGCGTCCCGCCAAGGCCTTCGCGATGACTTCCGGACCGATACCGGCCGGGTCTCCCATCGTAATACCCAGCAGCGGTTTTCCACTTGTCCTGGCTGCGGCCGTTGGCTGACCCATTTCCCGCTCGCTCTTCAAAACCCGTAGAGATACAACGCGTATCCTATATAAAGGACCGACCCGATGCTCAGCAACCAGGGGCGCCAGTGCCCGCCGAGCGCCGTTTGCACAAGCAGGCTGCAGGCCGCCGCGAGGGCGAGCACCATGGCCACCAGCGCCGACTGCGACAAGACCCAGTCGGTCCCCATGAGGCCGACCGAAACGGGGATGGAGCCTTGAAACACCATAGCCCCGGTGACGTTGCCGACTGCCAGGCGATCCTTCTTCTGGTACAGCCACAGAAAACTGTTGGACATCTCCGGCAACTCGGTGGCCAGCGGCGCGATCAGGAGTGCCAAGATCAGCGGAGAAATCTCGAGGAACTTCGCCGTCGCCTCGGCGGCCGTCACGAACAGATGGGCCCCAAAGATCAACCCGCCCAGTCCCGCGACGATCTGTAACCCGATCAATGGGAAGGGAGGCGTCGCCCCTTTCCGATAAAACATCAACGGATCGAGCGGATCGCTCTCGCTGCCTTCATCGTCCGATTCGCCGAACTTCAGTTTGACGTAGAACAGGTAGAGACTCAGCAACGCGGCGGCAGCCGCCAGATGCAATGTTCGAGAGGGGAAGAACACGCAGGCGAGCGCCGTGAGGTAGGCGACCGCGAAAAACGACAGGTCGACGCGCACGTCGCGGTAATTGAGCTTGAACGAGGCGGTTCGCTTGCCGGCTTTGGCATACAGCACCAGCAAGATGGCGAGAATCGGAATCACGAGGGTGCTCAGCATGAAGGGCGCACCTAGGATCGCGCCCAACCCGACCTCCGTTTCCTGCCGGCTGGCTCCCAGAAAGATGGCGACGATGGGAATCGAGGTCTCGGGGAGCGTCGTGCCGATCGCGGCGAGGACGCTGCCCACCGCCCCCTCGGAGAGGTTGAACCGCTTTCCCAGCCATTCGACGGCGTTGGTGAAGAGCGCGCAAGCTCCGAGCGTCACGGCCACGGAGACCGCAAACAGCAGGGCGTACAATCCCAGCGTCACGCAGGCCCCTTCCTGCTCTTGGCAGTTTTGGCATAGGCGACCGCCGCCTCTTCCATAACCGATTTGAGAGGACGCCCGGTGGCTTCCGCGATCCGTTTGCAATCGAGATATTCGGGCGCTGCCTTGCTGACGGTCGGCTCAATCGCCCCGATCTTGATGCGAACGCTGCCTCCTCGGATCTTTACTCTGACGACTCGCCTGGGCAGTATGCGACGCTGGACTTCTTGTACCCGAACACCTAACGCCGTGGTCTCCCGAAAGAGCACATCGAGCACCGGCTCCATCAAACCCGGCGCCACAAGACAGGTGACTACGGTTCCCGGCCGCCCCCGTTTCATGACAACCGGAGCCAAGGTGACGTCGAGCGCGCCTTGCTTCAGCAACTGTTGCATCACATGTTCATAGGCTTGCGGATTCAGGTCATCCAGGTTGGTTTCCAATTGCATGACGGAATCCACTTCCTGGCCGGTCGGGGCCGGCTGACGGGACAGAAACACTCGCAGCGCGTTCGGCCAGTCGTCCGGGTCGCGGTCTCCCGTGCCGTAGCCGACCGCCGTCGGGGTGAGCACCGGTATCCCGCCGAATTCGGTTGTCAGACTGCGCAACAGCGCTACACCGGTGGGCGTCGCCAACTCGCAGGAAGGACCGGCGCTATAAATGGGAAGTCCCTCGACCAAGGCGGCGACCGCCGGACCAGGCACCGGCAACAGACCATGCGAGGTCGAAATCGTTCCGCTCCCGACGTTGATCGGTGAAGCGCTCACTCTGGTGACCCCCAACAGATGGCAGCCCAACAGGCCGCCCACGACATCGACGAAGGAATCCAGGACGCCGACTTCATGGAAATGGACGTGAGCCGGCTTGACACGATGGGCTTTCCCCTCGGCTGCAGCCAGCCGGTCGAAGACCTCCAGGCTTTTCGTGATGACCGGATCCGGCAGGCGGCTGCGAGTCAACATGTTGTGGATGTCTGAGAGGGACAACGGATGGTGATGCGCTCGATCGACCAAGACATCGATTTTGGTGGCGTGGACGGCACCACGCCGCACGCGGCGCTTGCGAAGTCTGAAGCCGCCGATGGGCAGTCGCTTGAGACCGTTCACCAACTCGTTGAACGGGAGACCGACGTCCACCAATGCGCCCAGGATCATGTCCCCGCTGATACCCGAGTAACAATCGAAGTGCAGATGGGTGCCCAAGAAAGGTCCTTTCGCAAGCGGAACAAATCCGCGCCATCTTACCCAACGTACGAGGGAACGGCAATGCGCGGACGAGCGCCGATTCCTCGAAGGTGCAACATTCACGACGCCGGTCACATTGACAGTGCGCGACCGCTATGTTATCCACGGTCGGCGCGTCGCCAGCCGACGCACGTCACCATTGGATTGCCCAAGCCGGATGGCCTGCTCGATTCTTTTGTCGTCTCCACGGTTTCTGGCCTCCGGCTCGCGGATCTCCAGCACGATCTGCAGTCTCTTCCTGTTGTGTCTCGCCCTTGGATCGCCGGTCGACGGTTGGGCAAAAGCGAAGCCGCCTCGCGCTCCGCGTCCGGAGCCGGAGCTGAAGGTTTTGGAGCTGAAAGTCTCGCCGGTCCCTTATAGCCTCGCCGATGGGCCGCTCGAGTTCACGGCACTCGTCCAATTGCCCCGCGAGCTGCAAGGCGCCACGTTGCTCGAGGTGTCCTCGTTCGTCACGTCGCCGTCGAGAACCTCCATCCGCTTTCTCTCCATGCGTAAGGCCTTGGAACCTCGCACCGTCCCGGCAGCCGCCGGGGAGGAGCGTCCGCGACTCACGGTTGTACTCACGTGGGATGGGATGGATCACAAGAAGACTCGGGCGGGGCCGGGACAGTATGTATACGAACTCAGGGCGAAGTTGCTGGCGAACGGCGAGAAGGGTCCTCGAACGCTGATGGTATCCTGGCCCAAACGTGGGACACTGGACGTCAGGTAAGTCGTCACGCCGGCATGTCATCAAGTCGGGGGTCTAGACCTTATGGCGTGACGACGTGATGACTTTCGACGTTCTCTCCCTTACCGTGTTGATCCGATGCGCAAGGCAACCGGCGCCGAACCCGTTATCGATGTTCATCACTCCCACCCCGGCTGCGCAAGAATTCAGCATGGTCAACAGCGCCGCCAGTCCTCCGAAGCTCGCGCCGTAACCCCGGCTCGTCGGGACCGCCACTACCGGACACTGGACCAGCCCGCCGACGACACTCGGTAACACGCCATCCATGCCTGCGACGACGACGATTACCCTCGCTTCCATCAACCGATTCCGGCGACCCAGTACCCGGTGAATTCCGGCCACACCGACGTCATACAAGGTCTCGACCCTGCTACCCATAACTTCCGCCGTGATCTTGGCTTCTTCAGCCACCGGGATATCCGACGTCCCGGCGGTCATCACCAACACGTGTCCGTTGAGCCGCCGCCTGGGATCGCGGATCGCCACGAGCCTAGCCTCTTCGTGGTAGACTGCGCGCCGGTCCAGCTGCTTGATCCGTCTCGCCACTTCACGTGAAGCCCTGGTCGCCAGGAGCGGTTTGTGATGTTTCAACAGTGCCTTGGCAATTCCGGCCACTTGGCCGGTGGTTTTCCCCTCGCAGAATATCACCTCCGGAAACCCCTGCCTGAGTGCGCGATGGTGGTCGAGAGATGCAAATCCCAAGTCTTCATACGGCAAGGCTTGCAGCCGCTCGAGTGCAGTAGCAATCGACACCGACCCGGCCTTGACCGCCGACAGTAACTGCGTCAGTCGCTCGTGGTTCATGTGATACCCTTTTCCGGCTTGGCGTCGCGCTCCATCAAATCGCTGACCGCTCGTCGGCAGGACTTCCCTTCGAACAGGACCGCGTTGATCTCCCGCACGATGGGCATGTCCACCGAGGCCCGTCTGGCAAGCCCCAAGGCAGCTCGGGCGGTGCGGACCCCTTCGGCCACCGCATGCATACCGGCCAAGATCCCGTCTAATTTCTCGCCTTGCCCCAAACGTACGCCGACCGTGTGGTTGCGACTCAGGGCGCCCGTACAGGTAAGTACGAGATCACCGACACCGGACAGACCATAAAAAGTCCTTGGGTCAGCGCCCATCGCGACACCCAGACGGACCATTTCAGCAAGTCCCCTCGTGATGAGTGCCGCGCGCGTGTTATGGCCCAGCCCGAGTCCGTCGACAACCCCGGCCGCCAACGCCATCACGTTCTTGAGGGCTCCACCCAGTTGAACCCCGATGACGTCCGCGTCCGCATAGACTCGCAAACTCGACGTCATGAACATCGCCTGGCACGCTCCAACAAACTCGGCATTCTTTCCTGCGAGGCACAGGGCCGTCGGCTGCCCTCGTCCCACCTCGGCCGCAAAGCTCGGACCGGACAACACCATAATCCGATGGTGGACGGAGACGGGCAGGACATCTTCCATGACCTGCGTCATGAGTTTGAAGGTATCTTCCTCGACACCCTTCGTCGCACTGATGACCGGCATATCCGGCGCCATCACAGAGGCCACCTGTCCAAGCACGAGCCTCGCGACATGAGAAGGTACGACGAAGAGCAGGGCGTCGCGGCCCTGAACCGCTTCCCCCAGCACATTGGTCACCTGTAAGGACGAGGGCAGCAGGACGCCCGGTAGAAACAGCTGGTTTTCCCGTTTCGCCCGGATGCAATCGACGACCTCCCGCTCATAGGCCCAGAGCGTAGTGTCGACACCTTTGTCCGCCAGATGCCGTGCCAGCGCGGTACCCCAGGCGCCGGCACCGACAACGGCAATGCGGTTCATATTCGGCATGGATGGGATGGGTGTGGAGGAGTCGGCGCTATCGGTTGTGCGAGTGTCCGTCGGCCGGCGGAATTATAGGAATTGCTCCGTTCCCCTGTCAATGAAGCCTGTTCACAACAGGTACCCATAAGACTGTCCTAGCAGACAGTCCCCTGACGCGTTGAGGGAAAACACCGTGATTTCTGTGCCAATTCGGCAGTTTTTGCTGGCACATCGTTTGCTGAACCCCTTCAGGATTTCACAATTGTCTTCTGGTCCGTTGGTGCCCCCGATAGGATGGAGTTCAACGCTTCCGAAAGGGATCGATATGACAGGACATCGGATTGGGTATGCTCTCCTGCGTCAGTCTTTCGCGTCGTTGCTGCCTCTGGCCGCCTTGCTGCTCTGCTTCTCCCCGGCACTGGCTGAGACGTACGTCGCCGGCCAGCTAGGCATGACCTTTCCGCAGGCATTGAGCGGTGGAGATGTGACGCAACACGGGATCGGTGGACTGACCATCTCCGACCAACCGTTGAAGAACTCGATCATGCTGGGCGCCAAGTTCGGCCATTATCTGTCACGAGCGAGATGGATCGGCTTCGAGACCGGACTGTCTTTCGCCAATCCCCATATCAAGCAGGGTTCACTTACCTTTACCGGCCCGGGTGGCTCCGCGCCCACCGGAACACTCGCCGGTGTCCATCAACGCATGGTCATCTGGGATATGGCCACCCTCATGGTACGGTACCCCGGTTTCCGGCTGCAACCGTACGCCGGCGTCGGGCCAGCGATATTCTTCGCCAGCCTCAAAGGTCCCTCCGCCCCTCCCGGTCAATCGGGAACTGCGATCGGTTTGAACGCCGTGGGAGGCGCGCGGTATTATCTCACCCGCCGTGTGGCCCTTTTCGGCGAATTGCAATACCACCGGGCCAGAATCGGCTACACCTCGAATGACGACAATCCCGCCGCAGATCCCTTCGGCTTTCGCGCCACGTACAGCGCCATTACCACCAGTATCGGCGTGAGTTACCACTTCTGAGCCGGCACCCTGGAAAACCGCGGCGAATCCGTGTAGCCTGGCAGGGATTCGCCCATGAAAACCTGCCCGTCTTGCCAACGCGAATTGCCCGAGCTGTACCGATACTGCACCGCATGTGGGCAGCGGCTCGAAGCCTATACCTTTCAGG
>FRDC01000442.1_pt3 | contig 14804 bp, 15 predicted proteins | sample 1106171 | NCBI WGS metagenome assembly FRDC01 (sample SAMEA3930566, study PRJEB13176) | freshwater metagenome | biome: Drinking water system; feature: drinking water; material: water | place: Singapore | collected 2014-12-20 | reverse complement strand
CTTCCATGCAGTATAGCGTTGCCGATGGCGTGTACACCTTCAACGCAGCGCAGGCCAACGCCACGGCGCTTATTTCCTACAGCTATGTGCCAAAGGATATTGAGCAGGCGTGCATCGAGATTGTGGGCGAGCGTTACCGCTACCGCCAGCGCATTGGCCAGCAAAGCGTGAGCGCCGCTGGGCAGATCACCACGTCTTTTTCGCTCAAGGCCATGCAGGATTACACCCGCGAGCAGCTTGACCTCTACAAAAGGATTGTGCCGGTATGATCACGCTTTCACTGGTTGGTGACCGCGAGTTGGTGGCGAAGCTCAACGCCATGCCGGGCAAGGTGCGTGAAATGCTTGTGCGCGAAGTAACCAAGCAGGCATTGCTGCTTGAGCGCCACGTTAAGACGCAGAAACTTATGGGGCAGGTGTTGCAAAAACGCACTGGCCGCTTGATGCAGAGCATCCAAGGGCGTGTGAGCCAAGCAAGCGCAACCGCCGTTATGGGGCGCGTGTATTCCGCTGGCGATGTGAAATACGCTGGCATCCACGAGTTAGGCGGGGCAACACCACCGCATCTTATTGAAGCGAGAAAAGCCAAGTCACTGGCGTTTGGCATGGGCGGTAAAACCGTATTTGCCCGCAGCGTGAATCACCCAGGAAGCAAGATGCCTGAGCGCAGCTTCCTGCGTAGCTCGCTTAATGACCGCGCTTCCGAGATCAAGGAAGCCCTCGCCCGCGCCGTGCAGGAGGGGCTTAAAAAATGACCGCCTCCCGCGAAAGCATCATGGTTGCATTTGAGGCGCTGTTCACGCCGTACCTCTACAACCCAGACACAAATCCTAGCGGCGCATTCAAGACCATTTCGCGTGTATTGAAAACGCCGGATGAAATCGCGCCGGAAACGCAATCGCCAGCCGTGTACATCGTGCAGATGCCGGAAAGTTACCAGCCACGCAATGGGCGCGGCCTGCCAGCAAAGGTGCTGATGAACATTATCCTGTGGGTGTACACCAACCCCAAGGCCGACCCCATACCATCCAAGGTGCTTAACGATGTGCTTGATGCAATCGACACCGCGCTGCGCCCTCCGCTTTCGGGAGGCCAACAAAATGTGCAGACACTTGGTGGCCTTGTTGATAATGTATGGATCGAAGGCGAAGTGCCACGCGAAAGCGGCGATCTCGATACATACGGCATCGCCGCCGTGCCCGTGAAAATCTTAGTGCCACAAACGCAATAGGGGGAACCAATGGCCACCAAACGCAATGAAGTTGAGGCTGCAATCGAAGCTGCCTTTGAAGCCCACTTTAACCACCTCACACCTGGCTTGCCTGCACACGCGCACGCCCGCCAGTTTGTGGATGACCTGAAAGGCAAGGTGGCTGAAATACTCGATGAAGAAGGCGTGAAGAAAACAGCCAAAGCATCGAGTGCGAAAGAGTAACCCGTTTAACCACACACACGCACCAAAGGAGATTTTATCATGCCTCAATATGGATTCGGCGCTGGCACTATGATTGCTACGCGCACCGATGTAGCCAACAGCACACCGCAGCAATTCGGCGTGTTACAAAACGTCGAAGTGGATTTCGAGTTCTCGATGAAAGAATTGATCGGGCAATCGCAATTCCCCGTGGCCATTGCACGCAGCACCGGCAAGATTACCGGCAAAGCTGCATCGGCACGGATTGCAGCCAAGCAGTACAACGATCTGTTCTTTGGCCAAACACTCACTGGCAGCAGCGGCGTAGTGCTTATTTCAAACGAAACCGGCACTATTCCGGGCACACCGTACCAGATCACGGTCGCGCAGGCGGCAACCTTCGCAGCCGATCAGGGCGTGTTCTTTGCTGCCACCGGCTTGCCGCTCACCAAGGTTGCATCATCGCCAGCAACCGGCCAGTACAGCGTCAATGCTTCCGGCGTGTACACCTTCGCGGCGGCTGATACCGCGCTGGGCGTGCTGATTTCCTACACCTACACCGTAAGCAGCGGCGCATCGAAGATTGCGCTTTCCAACCAGCTTATGGGCAGCCAGCCGATCTTCAAGGTGGTGTTGCAGGAAACCTTCAACAGCAAGCTGATCAACTTGCAACTGAATGCGTGCGTGGCCAACAAGCTATCGTTCCCATTCAAGAACCAAGACTTCGTGATCAATGGCGTGGAGTTTCAGGCGTATGCTGACGACTCCGGCAACATTGGTACAATCACGGCAACTGAGTAACCGCTTGCCTAACGGTGGGCCTTTTAAGGGAGTGGCAAATGGAAAAGGAAACGATCAAGCTGGGCGGCAAACAGTGGGATATTCCCATGCTGCCAATCGCAGTGATGAAGCACGTTTACCCACGCGCATCTGCATTGCAGCGGTTGCGGGCGGAAGGCGAGCGCATCACAACAGAGGATTTCGATATGGTGATCGAGATCATCACGATTGCGATAGCCTACGCGCAGCCCGGCTTTACCAAGGTGGAATTGGAAAAAGTCGTTGCCCCGTTTCCTGAATGGATGAAGGCGGTTGGGGTCGTCATGCGCCAGTGTGGGGCGCAGGAAGGCGAAGCCCCAGCGGGGGAAGCCAAGGCGGGGGAAACATTATCGACTGGGATGAATTGATCGCGCACCTATGCGCCACCTTCGGGTGGACGTGGGATTACGTTGAGCAGCACATCACCGCCCCCCGCCTTCTCGCCCTCTACGGGTACATGGAAAAGAACCCGCCGCTGCACATGATGGTCGCCGCTTACTTAGGGCTGAGCGCAGAGGAAAAGAAAACGGGCGACCTCGATGAATTGTTGGCGATGTTCCCCGATGGCAGTATAAAGGATGCAGGGGGAAAAGATGACCGATGATGTTCAGGTACAGTTTGGCGCACAAATAGCTGGCCTGCTCGCGGGCATCAATAAAGCCACAGAAAACCTTGAAGGCTTGCGCGGCCAAGTAAGCAGCATCACCGACAGCTTTGGCGATCTTGGAAAGATTCTGGTTACGGTTTTTGCCGTTGATAAGATAGCCGATTACATCAAGCACATGGGCGAGCTGGCCGAGGCAACGCAAAACGCGGCTGCCATTCTCGGCGTTACCACCGATGCCCTTCAAGAGTTCCAATACGCCATGCAGCAGACCACCGGCAACGGCGATGCCGCCGCTCAGGTATTCTCGCGGATGCAAAACAATATGGCCGAGGCCGCGAGCAAGGCAGGCGATATGCGCGATGCCTTCAACCGCGCAGGCGTGAGCATGGAGGAATTGCAGACCCGCGATTTCCTTACCAATCTCAAGGATATTGCCAATACATACTCGCGCACCGCCGATGGTATGAACAAAACCAACAACGCCATTGATATTGGCGGGCGTGGGTTCGCGCAGATGATCCCGCTTCTCAATCAGGGCGAGAAGGGCATCGCGCTGATGATAGCGCGTTACGACGAGCTTGGCGCAAAAATGACCGGCGAGCAGCTGGCGGCATTCGATGAAAACGGCGACAAGCTGAATGATCTTGGCTATGCGATGCGCGGCCTTGGCAATACCATTTACGAGGCGATAGCGCCAGCCGTTGCCGTGTTCCTCGATAGGCTCACCTCGATGATCAGCGGCATCAATGATAGCATCAAAGCAGGCGGCGAATGGCACGCGGTGCTTGAGCTTATCGGCGCGGCACTCACGGCGGTTGCTGTGGCCGTGGATACCTTTGTCACTGGTATAGGCACTGTGTACCGCGCCGTGGTGCTTTACGTTGGCCAGATCATCATCATGTTTGAAACGCTTTCCGAAGTGATGATGAAGGCGCTCACGGGTAATTGGAGCGAGATTGACGACGCGTGGGGCAAAGGCATGAAGCGCCTTGAAGACCACACCCGCGAATCCCTTACCCGCATGAAGAATATGCTTGAGGGATACGGCGAGCGGCTGGGCGGCGCACTTGGTGGCGATAAAAAAGAGGGCGGCGGCACGAAGCCTGCGTTTCCATCGCCAGGCCCAGGCCGGGGCGCTACCACCGCGATTGCCACCGATGAAATTACCACCAAGCAGAAGGTCGATCAGATCATGCTGCAAATGGAACGCGACAAGCTCGATGCGATGGTGCAGATGGGCTTGGTAAGCGAGCAGGAAAAATACGCGATGCAGCTTGAGTTTGAAAACCGCTCATACCAGATTGACCTGCGTGCGCTACGGCGCCAGCTTCAACTTGATGGCTTGGATTTAGCACAGAAGCGTAAACTGTATAACCAGATCGAAGTTCTAAAAGCGCGGCACGAGCAGCAGATGCAGCGTATCAATCTACAAAGCGCAAACGCGCAAGCGCAGGTGTACCGCCGCATTTTCCAAAGCATCAACACGGCGTTTAGGGGTTCGCTGCAAGGCGTGCTGCAAGGCACGCAGACGGTGGGGCAGGCCATGCGAAGCCTTGCCACCAATGTGCTTGCTTCCTTCGCTGAAATGCTGGCAGAGCAGGCATTACTGTGGCTTGAAAATAAAATCCTTGGCATTGCCACGGCTACTGCCACCGGCTTAGGCAACATTCAATCGAGCGCAGCATCCGGCGCAGCGGCGGCTTACGCATCAACAGCGGCAATCCCCGTAGTCGGTCCCGCACTTGCTCCCGCAGCAGCGATGAAAGCCTTTGCGGATATTTCCGCCTTCACAGCGTTGTTGCCTTCCTTCGATGTTGGCGCGTACAACCTGCCTTCCGATACCATAGCGCGAGTGCATAAGGGTGAAACCATCCTGCCTGCCCGTGCCGCTGAAAGTTTCCGCTCGGCAATCGAGGGGCGCTCAAGTATGGGCGGTAGTGGCGGGGGCAACCAGCCGATACAGATCAACATTCATGCGGTGGATTCACAAAGCGTTGCCCGCCTGTTCAAGAACAATTCATCCGCACTTGCCGCCGCCCTCAAGCAGGCGCAGCGCAGCAACAACAAAACCCTGATCAACACCATGAAGAACGCGTAGGTATGCCATGTCAACTTCGGTTTTTCCTTCACTGCCAGGACTGGCCTTCCCAGTAAAACGCGCCTCCCGCTTTCGCAGCAACATACAGGAAACCGGAAGCGGCGCAGAAACCGCGATTTCCTACTGGACGACCCCCCGCTGGCGCTGGGAGCTTAAATATAACTTTCTGCGCCAAGGCACGCTTAACCTCGTTTCCTACACGGAATACACATCGTTGCAGGGGTTTTTCAATCAGCGTTATGGCCGCTGGGATACATGGCTCTACACCGATGCTGATGATAACAGCGTAACCGATCAGGCAATCGGCACAGGAAATGGCAGCACCACGGTTTTTCAGCTTGTGCGTACCTATGCCGGTTTCACAGAAAACGTACTTGCCCCAAACGTGATCACCAACGTGAAGCTGAACGGCGTTACGCAAAGCGGCGGCTCGTACTCCGTTTCAAGCTGGGGCAGCGCAACGCCTGGCCGCATTACATTCAACACGCCGCCCGGCAACGGCGTGGCGATCACCGCAACCTACACCTACTACTGGCCATGCCGCTTTGAAGAAGATGAAATGAGCTTTGATAAGTTCATGGATAAGCTGTTCAGCCAAGATGGTGTAATTTTCAGCAGCGTAAAAAACTGATGCGTAACGTAACCGCACCGCTTCTGGCTTTGCTCGGCACACGCAAATGGTGGCAGTGCGATCTGTACACGTTCACGCTGGTTGGCGGCGGTGTGCTTCGTTATGCCACTGGCGATGCAGACGTAACATGGGATGGCAACACCTACTCATGGGGGGGCACTACCGGCCCTTATTTTTATCGCGCTGAGGACGGGCCGCAGGCTACATGGAAAACCGGCCTAGAAGTAAACACGCTCACTGTGGATATTGTGCCGGGCGATGCTCAGGTAAGTGGCGTACCGATGCTTGCCGCTATCCGCTACGGACTGTTTGATGCGGCGGATGTGTTGCTGCAACGCGCCTACGCCCCCACGCAGGGCGCGGCGATTACCGGCGTGATTACCCTTTTCAACGGGCGCATGGTGGAAGTATCGCCAGCCGGTAGCTCAAAGTTCACCATGACCCTAAACAGCTATACCGAATTACTTGATGTGGGCTGGCCTAAAAATCTCTATCAAGCCGGATGCCTCAACACGCTGGGCGATACAGCGTGCGGCGTAAACTTGGCCGCACTTGCCGTGGCTGGCACAGCCGCCAGTGGCTCCACGGCTATCAGCATCGCCGCAGCACTCGCGCAGGCAACGGATTATTTCACCTTCGGAAAAATAACCTTCACCAGCGGCGCGAATGCAGGCCAATCGCGTGGTGTGCGACAGTACACCAAAGGCTCGCCTAACAGCACCATCAAGCTGATCTCGCCTTTTGCCAACGCACCTACGGCTGGGGATACCTTCAACATCTTCCCCGGCTGTGATAAAAAGTTCTCTACCTGCCATGCGAAGTTTGCCAACCTCGACAATTTCCGTGGCTTCCCGTATGTGCCCGAAAACTCAACGGCGGTGTAGGATGATGTGCAGCGACCCCAGATCAGAAACCGAAGAACGCGAGGCGGTAGTGCAGGCAGCATGGGGATGGCTAGGCACGCCTTACCACCCGTGCGGGCGTGTGCGCGGGGTGAATGGTGGCGCAGATTGCTTGACAGTGGTGGTGGGCGCTTATGAGGAAGCGGGGTTGATACCACCGCAGGAAATTGAAGCCTATTCGCAAGAATGGCATCTGCACCGCAATGAGGAAAAGTATCTCAACGGCGTGCTGCAATATGCACGGCAACTGCCAGCGGGGGAATTGCCCAAGCCAGGCGATCTGGTGTTATGGAAGTTCGGGCGATGCTTCTCGCACGGCGCTATCGTGGTAAAATGGCCGCGCATCATTCACGCTTACATGGGGCGCAACTGCACGCTTGAGAATGCGGAAACATCGCGCTGGCTCACCACCATTGGCGAGGGCAGCGGCGAGCAGGTAGGCCGTGTGCGCCCGCGCAAGTTTTTCACTCTATGGCCGAGGGGGTAGCGCATGGCTTTCCTGTTCGGCAAACCACCGCAGGCCAAGCAAACGCCAGCCGCAGGCGGTATGCAGGTGCAAACCTCGGCGCTTGGCAAGGTCGTGGCGGTGATATTCGGCACGGTGAAGGTTGCCCCTAACCTAATCTGGTATGGTGATTTTACCAGCACGCCGCAAAGCCAGCGCGGTGGTAAGGGTGGTGCAGGCGGCGGCGGCGGCGGCAAGGGGGGCAGCGGCGGCTCATCGTATCTGTACCAGACCGCCTTGCAGTTTGGTATTTGCGAAGGCCCGATTAACGGCTTCGGCACGGTGTGGAAAGATAAAAACAAAACCACCACGGCGGCGCTTGGCATGTCTGAGTTTCTGGGAAGCTACCCGCAGGCGGCGTGGGATTACCTGATCACCAATCACGCGAAGGTAACGCAAGATTTTAACGTACCCGCATCGTCGCCTTACACAATAACAGTCTGCCCATCTAGCGAGTTCATTGATGATTACGGCGTGGTCGGGCCTTCTGTGGTGGCACAATTTATCCGCATCAACAGCGGCACGCCTTCAAGCGGCCAGTACCTCGTTACTTTCCCAGCACCTTCTGGCGCGACTGGCAGCGGGCAGGTTAAGAACGTGTACACCTTCGCCGCCGCCGACAAGGGCAAGAAAGTGGTGATCAAGTATTACGATGGCTACAATGCCGTAAAAACGGCCAACGAGAAAATACCGAATGCTGCGCCATACGAGATTGAAATCTTCACGCAGAAGGGCAAGCCACTAACCGATCAGGGCGTTACCAGCACACGCACGGCGTACCTTCCTGTTGGCGGCGCTCCGGCCACTGGCCAGTACAGTGTTTCTGGCGGGGTATATACTTTCAATTCCGCACAGGCTGGCGTTGCCGTGCAGATCAGCTACGCCTCAACAGAGGCAATCGTTGATACCGATGAGGAAGGCAACCAGTACAAGTTTCAGGCGTTAGGCTATAACGGCATCGCGCATGTGGATGTGGCCAAGTATCAACTGGGCGATTCGCCGCATCTTTCCAATCACAATTTTGAAGTATTCGGGCTGCTTTCCAATTCCGTAGGCGCACTCTCGCCGCCTTCCGCGCCCACGCTTTCCGATCAGGCAGGCGGCACGCTTTCCGCCACCACCTACTACGTTGTCGTGACGTGGGTAAACAGCAGAGGGGAAACGCTGGCCAGCGCCGAAAGTAACCGCGCCGTATCATCCAACCGCCAGCTTATCGTTACCGCTCCAGGCTCGGCCCCCTCCGATGCCACGGGCTGGAACGTGTATGTTAGCAACACCGCAGGCGGGGGCAGCGGTGCAGAAACAAAGCAGAATACTGGCGCACTCGCGCTGGGCGTAAACTGGCTAATGCCAGCAACGGGGCTGATAGCCGGTGTAGGGATTCCTTCCAAAAACACCACCAGCAAGCGCGATGCCGACCCCTCACAGGTGATTGTTGAGATAGCAAGCAACGCCAAGTTTGGCGCGGGCCTCCCTAGCGATAAGTGGGGTTCGCTAACGCTGTATCAGGATTATGTGTTGGCTGAGGATTTACTGATCTCGCCGCGCTATGAAGAACAAAGCCGATGCAGCGAAGTGCTTGAGGCAATCGCGTTGGCCACCAACAGCGAGTTTGTAGATAGTGAAGGCTTGCTGAAAGTGATTCCCTACGGCGATACGGTAGTCACAGGCAATGGCCACACCTACACGCCGCCCGCTGCGCCCCTCTACAATCTAACGCTCGATGATCTGATTTTCGATGAAGGCAACGACCCCATTGAGCATCGCCGCACCCGCGTATCCGATTCGCTTAACGTGGTGCGGCTTGAGTGCCTGAACCGCGATAAGAATTACGACCCAGACCCCGTGGAAGTAAAAGATCAGGCATCCATCGACCTGTACGGCGAGCGCCCAAACAACGCATCGCAGACGCACGTCTTTTGCGATAAAACCATCGGGCTGAAAAGCGCGGGGTTGCAACTGCAACGCCAAGCCATTCAAAACTTCTACACCTTCAAAACCGATCAGCGGTACATCGTGCTTGAGCCGATGGATGTAATCACCATCACGGATGGCGCGGATATTGGCGTAACGTGGGTACGCATCAAGGAAATGACGCTCAACAGCGACGACACCATTACGTTCATTTCGGAAGAATATCTCAACGGCACAGGCGAGTCGCCGCAATACGCATTTCAGCAATCGGCTGGTTTTAACGTCAATTACAACAGCAGCCCCGGCGATGTGAATACGCCGGTTATTTTTGAGCCTACCGCGCAGCTGGCCAATGCGCTTGAAGTGTGGATGGGGCTATCTGGCGGCGCTCAATGGGGCGGTGCGGATATATACATCAGCACCGATGGCGGCGTGAATTATGCGCTGGCAGGTCGCACTAGCGGCTCGGCGCGTACTGGAGTTCTCACCACCACGCTGCCTTCGGTAACAGAGGCGGTAAGCGGCCAGACGATTGATAGCACCAACACCGTGGGCGTGAGTTTAAGCGAAAGCAACGGCTCGCTGTTGCCCGCAAGCCTTGAGGATGCACTGGCCGTTTCAAGCCTGTGTTGGTCGGGCGGCGAGTTTTTCTCATACCGCGATGCAACGCTAACTGGCCTCAATTCCTACACTCTCGGCTACTTCGTGCGCGGCGCTTATGAAAGCGATATTGTATCGCACAGCAGCGGCGATCAGTTTGTGCGCTGCGATGAAAACCTGTTCAAGCTGCCATACACCCCAGACCGTATTGGCCAAACGATTGCGATCAAGTTTTTGAGCTTCAACAAATACGGCGGTGGCCAAGGCACGCTCGATGAAGTGGAGCCGTTCTTCTACACCTTCCAAGGCGTGGCCTACAAATCGCCGCTTAACGATGTAACCAACTTCCGCCAGCTTTATGTAGGCAACGTGGCGCAAGGTGTGTGGGATGAAGTAACCGACTTCCGCCCCGTGCTGTATGAAATCCGCAAAGGCGCAAGCGCGGATAACGGCATGGTGCTTGGCCGCTACGCTCACCCGCCGTTTAACTTCTTAGGCAACGATACTTACTGGGTGGCCGCTGTATCCCAGCCGGTAGCAGGGCTTACCGTGTACAGCGAAAACTGGACAAGCCTTGTGGTAACTGGTGCTAACCTTGTGCAAAACGTTATCCAATCATGGGATGAAAAAACCACCGGCTGGTCTGGCACGCTTTCCGGTTTCGTAATCGTAAGTGGCGGCAACGTGATCACCACGGGCAGCAACAGCATCATGGCCTTGGCCGATATAATGGCCTACCCCGATGTGATGAATTACGGCAACGAGCAGGGCAGTGGCGTTTACACCATCCCCAGCGGGCATCAGGTTGCGCTCACCACACCAGAGGCTTGCCTTGTAACGATTGAGTGGTTGGCATCCGGCCAGAATGTGAACAGCGATATTTTGTCGCTTAGTGATGTTCTGTCGCAATCTGATGTGCTGGATTCTTCATCCAACCAATTCATCGATGTGTACCCTGAAATCAGGCTTTCCACCAATGGCGGCTCAAGTTGGAGTGCGTGGCAGAAATATGTCGCTGGGTATTACTACTTTAATAAAATCGATGCGCGTATGCAGATCATCACCAACAACCCGCAGGTGCAGGCGGTGTTGCAGCAATTCATTTTCACGGTGGATGTGCCTGATCGCGTCGATCACTTCAATAACGTATCGATTGCCAGTGGCAGTGGCACTGCGATAACATTCAGGCCGGATGGGGGAAGCAACGCAGCGTTCAACGGTGGCAACGGCGGTGCGTCACTGCCAAACGTGCAGGTAACAATCAACAATGCCCAAGCGGGCGACCTTGTGGTAGTATCCAGCCTAACCTTGTCGGGGTGCAATGTGCAGATTCTCAATGGCGGTTCGGGCGTGGCGCGTAACGTAAACATCTTGGTGCAGGGGTATTAGCATGTCACAAAACGCAATCATTCAAAGCACAGCCGCCGTGGTGAGCGGGGCGACCGCTTTCGGCAACGTCAACAATGCGATGGGCACGCTCAATACAGGCTGGTCTGGCAGCAGCGCCCCCAGCATCCCAGCCGATAGCATCCCGCAAACGGGGCAGTATTGGCTCGATACCTCCGTGGCCAACCAGATCAGCGTGAATCGTTACACGGGCAGCGCATGGGTTACGGAATCGGTGATTGATACTTCTGGCGGTCTTTATCTTGGCAAGATCGGCGGCGGCACAGCTAACGTAGCCAGCGCCTCTACCGCCAACCTTGGTAGCGTCCCGCAAAACTTCGTCAACATCACCGGCACAACCACCATCACATCGTTTGGCTCAAGCGTGCCGGCAGGCCAAGCCAAGTTCGTGAAGTTTGCTGGCATCCTCACCCTTACCTATAATGCCACCAGCTTAAAGATGCCTGGCTCGGCCAGCATTACCACAGCAGCAGGCGATTGGCTTATTGCCGTATCGTCTGGCAGCGGCAACTGGGAAGTGATCAGCTATTTTCGCGCCGCCTCGATGTACGTTACCAGCTCGGGCAGCGGCACAGTCACCAGCGTTTCAGTATCGAGCGCCAACGGTTTTGCTGGCAGCGTAGCAAATCCCACAACTACGCCTGCGATTACCATTTCAACTTCCATTACCGGCGTGCTGAAAGGCAACGGCACGGCGATCAGCGCAGCAGTAAGCGGGACTGATTACGCGCCAGCTACATCGGGGAGCAGTATATTAAAAGCCAGCAGCGGTGGTTTTGCCAATGCGGTCGCTGGCACGGATTATTGTGGGGCTACATCTGGCAGCGGCGTGCTGAAAGGCAGCAGCGGCAACACCGCAGCAGCGGTGGCTGGCACAGATTTTGTCGCACCCGGAACCGCAACGGACTTCACGGCGCAGCAAAACTTCATCAGCCAGTCGCTAACAGATGGCGCTTCGATCAGCTGGAACCTTGCCTCTCAACAAAACGCCCACGTTACCCTTGGCGGCAACCGCACATTATCCAACCCCACCAACCTTAAAAACGGCGGCACTTACATTTTGCGGGTGGTGCAGGATGGCACGGGTAGCCGCACGCTGGCTTACGGCACGGCTTACAAGTGGCCTGGCGGCGTAGCGCCAACACTTTCTACCGCCGCAAGCGCAGTCGATATTCTCACCTTCGTGAGCGATGGCACGAATATGTATGGCAACATTCTGAAAGCATTTGCGTGAAGCTGAAACCAGACAATTTCATACCGCAACTTCGCCGCGCAACTAAAAGCGTGAAGCGTTACAGCGGCGCTTTGCTTACCGCTTCATCCCTCACACTCGCCAGCCTTATTGCCTGCCAGAGCGGGTTTATTAGTTTCCCGACGAGCTTTTGGCAGCAGGCAAGTGCGGGCCCAACCGCACCATTCGTAAACAGTGTGCAGCAGGTAAGCATTACCATTGGCAGCGGCGCTACCAGCAATACCGCCTCTATTTCATCCGTAAGCACATCGCTCTCAATTCTGGTTTATCAGGGCATCACCTTTACGGCGGCGGATGATGCAGCAGCTACAGTCGCGTGCCGCGCTACCCTTACCAACTCAACCACCGTAACCGCCACCCGCAACACCTCCGACACCGATAGCGTCACCATCAACGTAACCGTCATCGAATGCACCAGCAGCCTGATCAACAGCATCCAGTATGGCACGGTAGCAATAACCGCCTCTACATCCGGCACGGCCTCTGTTTCATCCGTAACCACTACCGTGGCTGCCCCATTCTGGCTTGGCGCAAGCGTCACCAGCACACAAACCTCCGCTTTTGGTACTCGCGGCTTCACCGATTGCGTTTTAACTAACAGTACCACCATTACGGCAACGCAAGGTTCATCAGCCTACAATAGCACTACGAGCTTCTGCCTTGTGGAGTTCAAATCAAACTGCATCCAAAGCAGGCAGGCATTCACACAGGTAGTGACGAATGGCAGCACCACCAACGGCCAGACCATCACATCAGTAAACACTTCCAACACAATTCTGGTGTTTGGCGGTTATTATGGCGCTTCGGGGCAGGGGCGTTTATCGCAAAGCCGGATACAGCTTACCAGCTCCACCAACGTGAATCTTGTAAATGGCGAGGCGATCGATACGCTGTCGCGCCAAGTTTCCTATGTGGTGCTTGAGTTTGTAACCGGCGTTCTCAACAGCGCCCCACAGCAATCAACCATATCGCTGGTAAGCACTACCAGCGCCACAGCTACGCTTTCACCTTCGGTAAGCACCAGCAAAACCATGCTGGCGTTTTTAGGCGCGATCTCCACCGGCTCAAGCACATCCGATAACAATCAGCAATGGCAGAAAGTAACACTAACCAACGGCACTACCGTAACAGGGACAGTAAACACTAGCGGCTCACGCGGCCAAGCTGTAGGATTTGGTGCATACGAGTTTAAGTAATGGGGAGATCATTATGCCAGTAAGCGTTCAATATAATCCCGAAACCGGCCAGATAGACCATTGGGTTACATTTCCCGCAGGTAAGGAGGCTCCGCCAGTACAGGAAGGGCTTGAGCGGTTACTCGATCCGGTGTTGCCGACAGGCAAGGAGCTAGGCGACTTGCTCAAAGTTGTGAACGGTGAGATTGTGGTCGATGTTCAAGCAGAAGAAATGCTCAGAAAACGTGTGGCTGCAAAACAGATAATTCCCGCGCTGGCTGCCGAGCGGCTTGAGCAGCTAAGGGCCGATGGGGCAATCGCGGCATCCGGTAAGGATTGGGATGCGCTTGATGTTTTCGATAAGGCGCTTGCTTTCGTGAACGAAAATCCAGAGACCGCCAAAGCAATGACCACAGCAAAGGGGTAGGCCATGTCACAGAATGCAATCGCTATTACCACCACGCCGCCGCTGCCAGGCGTGACCCTCGTTTCGGCACTAAACGCTGCGCTCGATACACTCAACACATCGTGGAGCGGTTCCAGTGCGCCTTCATCGCCAAGCACAGGACAAATGTGGCTCGATACCTCCGTGGCTGGCACGATCACGATCAAACGCTATAGTGGCAGTGCATGGGTAGTGCAGGGCGTTGTAGATGCCACCAACGGTCTGTTGTTGAATCCTATCGGCGGCGGTACTGCATCACTCGCATCTGGCAGTACCACTGACCTTGGTAGCGTAGCGCAAACGGCGATTAACGTAACCGGCACGACCACGATTACCAGCTTCGGCACTAACGTACCAACGGGGCAGATCAAAGTGCTGCGCTTTAGCGGCGCACTCACGCTCACGCATAACGCAACCAGCCTTATCTTGCCGGGCGGCGCGAGCATTACCACGGCGGCTGGTGACGTTGCGGTCATGCAATCGGAAGGCAGCGGCAACTACCGTTGCGTTTCCTTTCAGCGTGCGGCGAGCCTCGCACTTACCGAAAGCGGCACGCAGACGGTCACCAACAAAACCATCAGCGGTTCTAGCAACACGCTTTCTAACATCGCTATGTCATCGCTTACCAGCGGCGCACTGGCCAGCGGCGTGGGCGCGACCTGTGTGCCCGTAAATATCGGCACGATTAGCAGCGGCACAGTAACGCCTAACCCGCAAACCCAAGGCCCGATACCATACTACACGAACAATGGGGCGCACACATTGGCAGTGCCAGCCAATCCATGCTCAATGATTATTGAAGTAACCAACGGCGCAAGTGCTGGCGCAATCACTACCAGCGGCTACACCAAAGTGGATGGCGATGCGCTTACCACCACCAATGGCCACAAGTTCATTGGCTGGATTACAAAAACGCAAACCTATTCCTACCTTACATGGAAGGCGCTGCAATAATGACATTCCCGATGCCATTTACGCCGCCGAGCATCAACCCCATTATTACGTTTTTGGGGGCGTTCAGTAACAGCGCCAGCGG
>FRDC01004019.1_pt1 | contig 14807 bp, 15 predicted proteins | sample 1106171 | NCBI WGS metagenome assembly FRDC01 (sample SAMEA3930566, study PRJEB13176) | freshwater metagenome | biome: Drinking water system; feature: drinking water; material: water | place: Singapore | collected 2014-12-20 | reverse complement strand
TTTCTCGACAAACAGCGCAAGCCGGAATCCTCGCCGACTACGATGGCCGAGAAAGATCAGGCCATGCTGCACCCTTGTTCCGTCTGTCAGCAACCGACCACTGCCGATGTCTGCTCCTACTGCAAAATGATGGCGCGGGCAAAGGCCCACACGTCATAACGCCCCCGACTCCCGACGAATTGATGGCGACTCACTCCAGAAAATCCTCGCGGTTGACCGCACTTGCTTCAAGCCTCATCCTATTCGTGCAACTCCTGCCGGCATGTCCAGCTGCTGCGCAGGAACTTCCCGCCGCTACGCCAGTTGGAAACCACACGCTCGGCCTCACAGCCGGTCCGTTTTTCCCGATTCGATTGTTATCGGGCCAAGCGTCGAAACTGTTCGGCGAAACACTCATACCTTCCTGGACAGTGACGCTCACCGAACCGATCGGGGCAGGCTGGTATCAAGGCCAGCTGTCACTCGGAGCAGAACTGATTGCATTCCATACAGCGGAACCAATGACAGCCTATGGCGTCGGATTCACGCCGAAACTGGTCTATACGTCGACGGCGTTCGGGCGGGTGCGTCCCTTCATCGAAGGAGGTGGCGGACCGATGTGGACGGATCTGGGCGGCCGGGTCCCCGAACAGCCCGGACAATTCAATTTTCTCGTGTGGGGCGGCGCCGGCTGCTCTTATCAGATGACGCGTCATTGGGCTCTCAACGCCGGCTATCGCATCATGCACATCTCCAATGCCGGAACCAGGGATCCCAATTCCGGACTCAACGTCGGACTCCCCTTTATCGGCCTGTCCTATCAGGGATTCTGACAGCCCGCCCGCGCAGTCGACGGGGACCGTTCATCACTTGCAAAGAAGGGATTGACCCCGTAAGCTGCGGAATTATCTTCTTCTTCAGACCACTCACATCGAAAGCGCAGAACCATGGCGACTTCTGAACGCGACTACTATCAGATTCTCGGCATCCCCCGGACGGCCTCGGCTGACGAGATCAAGAAGGCCTATCGTCGCCTGGCCCGCCAGTTCCATCCCGATATGCACAGCGGCGCCAAGAAGGCCGAGATGGAGAAGAAATTCAAGGAGATGAACGAGGCCCACGAGGTCCTGTCGGATCCGGAGAAACGCAAGAAATACGATCAGCACGGCGCTCAGTGGGAACAAGCCGAGGCCTATGAGCGGGCACGCCAGGCCGCCGGCGCCCAAAGCCGTGGCCAGGCCCACTCGTTCAGCGGCGAGGGGTTTTCCGATATCTTCGAGAATCTCTTCGGAGGCCGCGGACGAACGGGAGGCCAGCAGGGATTTTCCTCATCCGGAGAGGATCTGGAAACAGAAGTCGAGCTGTCGCTCCGTGAAGTATTGCGCGGCGTGACCAAACGCATCAATCTCATGGAACCGACCCCCTGCTCCACCTGCCGGGGAAGCGGCGCCGTGAGAAACCGCCCCTGCCAGGCGTGCCTGGGCTCCGGCCACCGGATGGAATCACATTCCATCGAGGTCAAGATCCCCGCGGGCGTTCAGAACGGAACCAGAGTCCGCGTGCCGGGGAAAGGCCAGCTCGGCATCAACGGCGGCAGACGCGGCGATCTCTATCTGCACGTCACGCTCATGCCGGACAAGATCTTCCGGCAACAGGGCAGCGACCTGCATGCCAACCTGCCGGTGTGGCCCTGGGAAGCCGCGCTGGGCGCCGAAGTCATGGCTCCCACGTTGACCGAGCCGGTCCGCGTGAAAATCCCCGCCGGCAGCCGTGCCGAAAGCAAGCTACGGCTGAAAGGGAAAGGGCTCCCGACGGCGGCCGGTGGCCACGGCGATTTGTTCCTTACGCTCCAAATCGTCATGCCCTCCCCGCTAACTGAGGGTGAGCAGAAGCTATACGAACAACTCAGTCACTTGCGGACCGGCGACCCGCGCGCGGAACTCCTGGCCGCCGCGCAACGAAGCTGACCTCCTTCACCGTTCGGATACGGGACCCTGCATGCCCCTCACCGAATATGCGCTGCTGGCTTTCAGTTCTCTCTTTGTGATCGTCGATCCGATCGCGACGGTCCCGGCTTTTCTCGCCATGACCCCCCGCGATACGCTGCAGCAGCGCCTGCGCATGGCCCGCGTCGCCTGCCTGGTGATGGTCAGCGTACTGGCCGGGTTTGCGCTGATCGGCCAGTCGCTCTTTCACTTATTGGGCATTACCCTCCCGGCGGTGCAGGTCGCCGGAGCATTGGTGTTGCTGCTGGTCTCCTTGGACATGTTGCGCGCCCAGCGTTCACCGGTCATGGAAACCGCGGAAGAAACCGCCGAAGCCAGCGGCAAAGACGATATCGCCATCACGCCCCTGGCCATTCCCATGCTGGCGGGCCCAGCGGCTATTTCGACCGTCATTTTGCTGGACGCCCAGGCGGCCGGGTGGGTTCAACGCGGCATTTTGCTCGCTTGCCTTGCGGTAGTCGGTCTGGCAAGCTACATTATCCTGGCGCTGGGAGCAAAGGGAGCCAAATGGCTGACCCCGATGGCCGAGAAAATCATTACGCGCCTCATGGGGCTGTTGCTGGCCGCTCTCGCCGTGCAATTTCTGTTTAACGGACTCAAGGGAGACGGCGGACTGCTACAGCCTTAGCGCACACTTCATCGTCATTACATGCGAGCTTAACCGAAGGAGGACACATGCAACGATCCCGTGCAGCAATCATGACTCTGACTCTCGCAGCCGCAGTGAGCCTGACGCTGGGCACATCCGGCGTCCGGGCCGAAGGATACGGCAAAGACGGCCATGCCGGCGGCGGACACAGCGCCATGGGCGGACACGGCATGGGCGGCATGATGCACAGCAGCACCGGCCACCTCATCCGCCATCTCCTCAAGCACGAGAAAGACATCGGCCTCACCGCCGAGCAGGTCACCAAACTCAAAGATATCCAGCTCAATCTGGACAAGACCCGGATCAAAGCGGAAGCGGATATTCAGGTCGCCGAACGCGAGCTAAAGGCGTTGACCGACGACGAAAAGTCCGATCTCGGAGCCATTGAAGCCAAACTGAAACAGAGCGAGGATATGCAAGTCGGACTGCGCATGACCTCCATCAAGACCAAACGCGAGGTGCTGGGCCTGTTGACGCCGGAACAGCGCGCCAAGGAAAAAGCCGAGCACGACAAAGTGATGCAGGAGCACAAAGGCGCCGGCAGCGGACACGGCAACCCTCATGGCGGCGGTGCGGTCAACCCGCACGGCGGAGCCAACCCGCATAAGGGTACCGGCACTCCAGCAGCTCCCGGCAATATGTCCGTGCAATAACCTTTCTTCTGAAGGAGGTGGCCGATGAAATCTCTCACACTCATTCTCACACTCGCGGTCGGAACCGTGCTGGCGCTCGGCACTCCCGCCTGGAGTGACAAGAAGAAGGGCGAGGAAGGCGATCTCGCCGCCCTGGCCAAGGACGCCAAGATTACGATTGAGCAGGCGGCGAAAACCGCCGTGGAGAAAGTGCCCGGCACCGTCGTCGAGGCGGAGCTTGAAAAGAAACACGGCAAAACCACCTGGGAAGTGGAAGTCCTCGGCGCAGACGGGAAGGTCACGGAAGTCTGCATCGATGCCGCGACCGGAGACGTCATCGGAACGGAAGCCAAAGACAAGAAGGACGAGAAGAAGAAAGAGGGCAAGAAAGGAAAGTAACACGTCATGCCGAAAGAGCTGAAGCTGAAAAGTCATGATTTGCTGGTCGGACCGGGCCGGGCCCCGGCGCGAGCCATGCTGAAAGCCGTCGGGTTCACCGATGAGGATCTGTCGAAGCCGATCGTCGGGGTAGCCAATACCTGGATCGAGGTCATGCCCTGCAATTTCCACCTCCGGCGGTTGTCGGAACGGGTGAAGGCCGGGATCCGCGCCGCCGGCGGAACACCGATTGAATACAACACGATTGCCGTCTCCGATGGCATTTCGATGGGCACCGAAGGGATGAAGGCCTCGCTGATCAGCCGCGAGGTCATCGCAGACTCGGTCGAGCTCGTGGCTCGCGGCCATATGTTCGATGCCGTGGTGGCGCTTTCCGGTTGCGACAAGACGATTCCAGGCACGGTCATGGGGCTTGCCCGACTGAACCTGCCGTCAGTGATGCTGTACGGCGGGTCGATCATGCCTGGGCAATTCCAGGGACACGATGTGACGATTCAGGACGTGTTCGAAGCCGTCGGCAAGCACGCCTGCGGGGCGATGACGAACGCCGAGCTGAAAGATCTGGAAGATCATGCCTGCCCGGGACCCGGCGCCTGTGGCGGCCAGTTCACCGCCAATACGATGGCGATCGCCTTTGAGTTCCTGGGTATGTCGGCCATGGGCCGCAACGGGGTTCCGGCCATGGATCAGCACAAGGACGATGTCGCGTTCGAAAGCGGCAAAATGGTCATGGAGCTCATCAGGAAGGATCTGCGTCCCAAGCAGATCATCACCCGCAAATCGCTGGAGAATGCCATCGCGGCGGTGGCAACGACCGGCGGATCGACCAATGCAGTGCTCCACCTGCTGGCGGTCGCCCGGGAAATGGGCGTGAAACTGACCATCGACGATTTCGACAGGCTGAACCGGAAAGTTCCGCTCCTCGCGGACCTCAAGCCTGGCGGGCGCTTCACCGCATCGGATCTCTTTGCCGCGGGCGGCACCACGCTCGTTGCCAAGCGGTTGCTGGATGCCGGCATCTTGCATCCGAATCAGCCGACCGTATCCGGACGCACCATCGGCGAAGAAGCGGCCGAGGCAAAGGAAACCCCCGGGCAGCAGGTGTTGCGTCCTCTCTCGAATCCGATCAAGCCCACCGGCGGGCTGGTGATTCTGAAGGGCAATCTGGCGCCGGAAGGCTGTGTGGTCAAAGTCGCCGGCCACTCCATCATGAAGTTTCAAGGTCCGGCCAAAGTGTTTGAGCGCGAGGAAGATGCGTTCGCCTCCGTCAAAGCCGGAAAAATCAAAGCCGGCGATGTGGTCGTGATCCGTTACGAAGGTCCGTCAGGCGGACCGGGTATGCGGGAGATGCTGGGCGTGACGGCGGCCATTGTGGGGGCCGGCCTCGGGGATTCCGTCGCCTTGCTGACCGACGGACGCTTCTCCGGCGCAACACACGGCCTGATGGCCGGACACGTGGCTCCGGAGGCGATCAAGGGCGGCCCGATCGGCGCGGTGAAGAACGGCGATACGATCACGTTCGATATCGCCAAGCGGCGGCTGGATGTGGCGCTCACGGATAAAGAAATCAAAGCGCGCTTGAAGAAGGTCAAACACCCCAAGCCGCGCTACACCACGGGCGTGATGGGCAAATATGCACGCCATGTCTCTTCGGCTTCAGAAGGAGCGGTGACGAGCTAGCAGTGTTGAGTTGGTGTGTATGGGATCGGGGCGGTACACGTCATGTGTGCCGCCCCGATTTCGTCAGTAGTAGGTGATCTGGCGCTCCCGGCTGACCACCGTTTCCAGAAGCGAAAGCGTTCCGTTTTTCTCGGCCCACCGCTGAATCGTTTCTTTCGTCCAGTTCCCCGCGGCATCGAACTCATACGTCACGACGGATTTGCGCAGATGCGTGCTCCGGAAGAATTCGCTCTGCTGTTCGATCCGCTGACCGGCGTCGTTGTATCGATAGACATCTTTCCGCATCAGCGTCCCGTCTCCCGAATAGAACCGGCCTTCCTTCAGCCGCCCTAGCGGCCCGTGATGATAGGTCGACTCCAGCACCAGCTTTCCCTGAAAATATCGGGCGAGATAGACCAGCTTCCCCCGGATATCGTAGAGCGATTTTTCAACGGTCCCGTTTCCGGTGATCGCAAGATCCTCCGTGAGGACGCCGCGGTCGTCATACAGCTCGAATTCGGCGTGAGCCAGCTGCCCGTCTTCGGTCGCCGCAATCGTCGCAACCTGCCGCCCTTGATCATCGAACCCGTAGCGATAGATCTTCCTGTAGAGAACCTGACCGTCGGGCTCGATCGTTTGTTCCTCCGTCACTCGACCGGACTCATCATAGGACAAATGGTATTGCGCCGAATCTGATTCCTGTACTGGAAACAATTCGACCGCCCTTAGACGCCCGTCACGGTCGAAATGATGAACGGTGCGGAGTTGGGGATAACGGGTCACCGCCGTTTTCACCGCGCCCGTCAGTTCCTGCTTGGACAGATCGCTCGCCGGCGCGGCAAGCGCGACTCCGGGACCCAGGCATATCGAGACACCGGCTATGACGAGGATGGACAACGGCCTGAGAAGATCAGTCAGCATGCAGGTGGCGCATCATACACCGCTCGCCTTGAAGTGGGAACTTCGGCCGGCAGAAACACTTACCGCTCTTTCATCCGGCCGCGCATCTCCGAAATCATGCTGTCGAGATCGGCTTCGGCCTTGCTCCGGTCGCTGACCAATTCATCCAGGTTGTATGCACGGGCCGGCGGATGAGTAGAGCGTGGTTGACCAGGCATCAGCTGGCTCCCCGGACCGGCCGTCTTAGGAACCGGGGTCTGATCGGGAATCTGACGAGGAGCGGGAACCTGTTGCGGCATCTGAGCTGGAACCGACAAAGACTCGGCCGCTGCAGGAGTCGACACCGACGGCGGCGCTGCCGCAGGCATCCGGCCGCTTGTCACGCCCTGCTCGCGCAGCCACTGTCTGGCGACCGATGATTTGAGCGAAAAACTGATGCTGGTGATCGGCATCCCGTCGGGCGCCACTCGGGCGATCGCCGTATTAACTCCGATCATATGCCCGTCACTATCGACGAGCGGACCGCCGGAATTTCCCCGGTTCAAACTGGTTTCCGTTTGAAACACATGCTTTCCCTTCACGCCGTTGAAATTATCGACTTCGGCGCTGATCACTCCGGTCGTCAGGGTCCACAGTCCACCCTGCTCGGGATGACCGATTGCGACGACACGATCTCCGATTTTCGTCCGGTCCGAGTCGCTCAGATCGATGACCGGAAGCGGCACGGCCGCCCCCTCCAACTTGAGCAATGCAAGATCCAACGGGGAAGAATAGGCCACCACTCTGGCGCGTACCATGCGGGCCAGGTCGGTTTTGCTGTCACCGCTGACGCGGGCTGGTTTCAGAAATACGGACAGACGCGGATAGGGCTTTCCGGTTTTTTCTTCGATGACCACATGCGCATTCGTCAACACGACGCCGTCGGCCTGAATGATCGAGCCCGTTCCCCCGCTGCCGCCTTTCCCGCTGTCGGAATGCCCCATGACCATGACGACCGCCGGGGAGGTCTGCTCATAAATCTCGCGGGGAGAAAGTTCTTTTGCCTCGGCAGCCGTCTGCCACTGACAAATCAGTACTCCCAGGAACACCAGGCTGTATCTCATCAATTCCTCCCTGTTCCCGGCACACCTCATGGGTGCTCGGCTTTCCCTCGGGATTTCTGAACCGGAGCGCATGTCTAAAGTATATGATTCAACGGACGGGAACACCAGACCGTTGACCGGAGTCACGACGGGAATACGGAAGAGGAGCCGCGGTCTATTGGCGCTTGAAGAAGTCGGCGATCATCTCGACCACATAGGTCAACTGTGCGTCGGTCAGTTCGGCATAGATTGGAAGGGAGAGAACTTCCTCCGCCGCCCGCTCCGACACGGGGAATGCCCCTTTCCGATAACCGAGGTCCTGATAGCACTGCTGCAAGTGCATGGGAAGGGGATAATAAATCTCCGTGCCGACCCCCTTCTCTTTGAGATGGGTGCGGAGTTCATCTCGTTGCGATACCCGCACAGTGTATTGATTGTAGACGTGGAAGTTCCCTGTGTTCGTCGCCGGCAACGTGACTCGATTCATCAGCCCCGCTTGCTGGAACAGCTGTTCATACCGGGCGGCGTTGCGGCGGCGGCCTTCGGCCCATTGATCGAGATACTTGAGCTTGATATCAAGCACGACGGCTTGCAGCGCATCCAACCGGCTGTTGATCCCGACCGCTTCATGGAGATAGCGCACCCGGCTCCCGTGCACGCGCAACATGGCCAGAGCATCCGCAAGCCTCTGATCCTCGGTAGTAATCATTCCGCCATCGCCGAATCCGCCGAGATTCTTTGAAGGGAAAAAGCTGAAGCAGGCGGTATCGGCCAGGACGCCGGCGCGCTTCCCGCCCTGTCCAGCCCCGATGGCCTGGCAGGCATCCTCAATCACCTGTATTCGTTTGGCCTTGGCAATCTGATTGATGGCCGGCATGTCGGCGCATTGGCCGAACAGATGGACCGGAATGACCGCCTTGGTTCTGGAAGTGACAGCCTGTTCGATTCGCGTCGGGTCGAGATTGAACGTATCCGGCTGGATATCGATAAATACCGGCTTGGCGCCCAGGCGAGACACTGCACCCGCTGTGGCAAAAAAGGTAAACGGCACGGTCACGACTTCATCGCCCGGCCCCACCCCCATCGCCATGAGCGACAGCAGCAACGCATCGCTTCCCGACGCGCACCCGATGGCGTACCGGGCGCCGACATACTTGGCCACGGACTCTTCGAACGCCGCGACACGTGGGCCGAGGATAAAGCCCTGCTCGTCGCAGACGGTCTGCACTGCAGCCATGATCTCGGCGCGAAGCGGCTGGAATTGAGCTTTCAGATCGAGCAGTGGAATATTCATGTCCTAACCTGTCCGGGACTCCGTTGAATTAGCCGACGCGATACGACCTCGCTTGACTCCATCAATACCTTGGACGCTGTATGTTTGCAAGTAGAGAATGCCGAACCGGTGCGACTGGCGCTAGCGGAAATCCCGACGCTGAAAAATGATACTCGCGGACATCAACAGAAAGGCGACATACGTCAACCCGTACACCACGATGAGCAGGAGGTCGGTACCGGAGACCTCGATGTGATGGATGACATTCCCCTTGAGATTGAACCGCTCCAAATTCGGCAGGATGTAATAGAGCCCGGTGACCAGCGCACGCATCCCTTCGTCCAGCTTCTCCCCGAAGGTCTTGAGATCGGCCGTGAGGTGACCGATCACGTAGGTCGCCAGCGTAAAGATGGCGCTAAGCGTCGCACTCGTAAAGGTGGAACACAACAGGGCCACCGCGGTAATGACCATGAACTCCATGAAGATCAGCCCGAGCGCTTTAAACAGCATGCTCTCGATCGGCACGTTTTGCGCAACGAGCACCAGCAACAGCCCCGCGGCCATAATCAGCGTATTGACGAACAGTGTCAGTGTCAAACCGAGATATTTCCCGATCAAAAACTGGTAGCGCGCGACGGGTTTTGACACGATGGTATAGATCGTTTTCTTTTCGATCTCTTTGTTGACGAGCCCGATTCCCACGAAGATGGCGATCAACACCCCGAAAATGTTGATACTTCCGAGCCCCACGTTCAACAACAGCCGGTGAAACTCTCCCAACGTCAGCCTCATGAGTAACAAGGAACTGCCGATCATGAGCAGCGCAAACACCAGGAGGTTGTACAATAACTTGTCCCGCAGATTTTCCCGGAACGTGTTGAGCGCGATCGACAAGACTTTCATACCCGCGCCTCCACTGGCGACTGCATGCCTTTGGCTTCCCGAATAAACAGATCCTCCAGGGACGCCTTATGAGGGGTCAACGAGACCAGCTTGGCATGTGCCGCCCGAATGACGTCAAGCGCCTCATCGACCTGACGCTGGCTTCCCAGCACGACCATAACTCGTTCCCCGTTCACCATTACCTTCGTCGCCAAGACTCGCAGATGCTCTAGACCTTCCAGCGAGAGCCGATCGATAACCATCTCTACTTCATGGGTGGTTCCCTGTTCGATCAGCTCCGAAACCTGTCCACACGCCACCAATCGACCTTTCATAATCATGGCGACTCGATCGCAGAGCAGCTCGGCATCATGCAAAATGTGCGAGCTGAACATGACAGTCTTGCCAGATTCCTTCAGACGGAAAATGAGGTCGCGCACTTCCTTCCGCCCGATCGGATCAAGCCCGGACATGGGCTCATCCAATACCACCAGCTCAGGATCATTGATCAAGGCTTGCGCGATTCCAACTCGCTGTAACATCCCTTTTGAGAATTTTCTGAGTTGGAGCTCTTTCGCGTGAGACATGCCTACCAACTCAAGCAATTCATCCACGCGCTTATCGAGGCTCCCCCCCCACAACCCAAAGAGATGGCCATAGAAGTTGAGAAACTCACGGCTGGTCAGATAATCGTAGAAATAGGGGGACTCGGGAAGGAACCCGAGTTTGGCTTTCGCGGCCGGATCGCCTACCGGATGGCCGAAAATTCTGGCTTGCCCGCTGGTCGGATAGATGAGCCCCATCAGCATCTTGATGGTCGTCGTTTTTCCTGCCCCGTTAGGACCAAGAAACCCGAATACCTCACCCCGCCGGACATCCAAGGACAGCTGATCCACAGCGGTGACGCGGCGGCCCCAGAATCCGACACGAAACACTTTACGGATGTTTTCAATCTGGACAACGTGGTCCGTGGCAGGAAGCATGTGAAGCCTTACCCCTTATCCAACCTGAAGACTTTTAGCCGCTCAGGATGGGTGCTGCTTGTGACCGCCCCCGTCTGAACGTCTAAATTATACGTTCCGCCGAAGGGCTCATCCGGAATTGCCTGCAGTATGCCGGACAAGACCAAGTCAGACAACGTTTTTGGAGATTTCCTATGTGCCTGATGATAGCGCTGAATCGCGTCTTCAAGGCGCCTGAGATCCCGCTCGATGATGATTTCTTTGACCCGCACCTCCAGTTTCTCTCGTACGGCAATGTCCGGATTCTCTCTCCACACCGCCTCAAGAAACTGCAGCGCCACATCGGGATTCCCTGACTCTGCATACATCCGGGTCGCCAATCCCGGGAGAAATCCAGGACCGCCAGGGATCTTTGCCGCGCGACTAATGTAGTCGGCACCCTTCGCCGGCTGGTTGAGAACGAAGTAGTAGTTGTACCCCAGCAGAAACGGCAAATTCCATTCGTTGGGATTGGCAGCGTGGCCTTTCTCCAAGAGCTGGTTACTCAAATCAACCCGCCCTGCCAATTCAGTCAGAACCACGCCTCCCACATAATAGACATACGCATAGAGGGGATCGAGCGTGGTAATCACGTCCATCGCATGATACAGCCACACATGCTCATCAACAGAATTGTGTTTTTTCCCGAGGACCTGAAGCATCCTGAGCCAGAGAATATCCGCCCCAAGATGGTGGTAGCCCAACAAGGCCGGCCGCAGGACCTCACCACGCGGGAGTTGCGCTAAATCTTCAATGGTTCCTGCCATCCGGTCAGAACGGCGATCCAGATCTTGTTGAAGGTAAGTCAGAAACCCGATGAGGATGGCCATCACAACAAAGAGGGCAGAGTAAGTGAGCCTTCGAGAAATATAAGATGATGATTGGGCAAGAGCGAGAGAAGAAGAACCGAAATACATGGGAAACTACCACCTCTTTAATAAACAAGGTCCCGCCGGCTGTTTCCAGCCGGCGGGACGCTTGATTTAGGCAGAGCCTAGGCCGACGTTAGAACACGCCGGTCGTGCAATCCTGAGCTCCGGTCCCGTCAGCTGATGCCCACACCGAGATGGTAGGATCACCGTCAAGGTTGGACGAAGCCGTCGCCCGGAAACCACCCGCGGTCGTACCCGCGTCAACGGCTCCGGATTCATGAACGGCGTTAGCAGCAGGGGTCAACACCGGCCCAAGACAAGATGTATGCGCAGCCGCATAGGTACCGGTTGCATACTGATACAGCACGTTTCCGGTCGGCTGGAAGCCGAGATCGGCGAACGTTCCCAACGTCACACCGGCACCGGCGGCACCTACGCACCAACCCTGAGCACCGGCAACCGTCACCAAAGGACCGGCACCGCCCGGGAACCAGGTCTGGGGAGCGTTCTTCGTAGCGACAACAGGAAGCGCCGCAACCGGCCAGCGAGCCACCGTGAGGTAGCAACCCCGCTCACCCTGCCACGACACTTCTGAGGTCTTGATGGCCCCCAGATTCGTCTTGGCTTCAGACTGCCGCGACTTCATCTGATACTGCAGGAAGTTCGGGATGGCGATAGCCGCCAAGATACCGATGATCGCCACAACGATCATCAACTCGATGAGGGTAAAACCCTCTTGTTTACGGAATGCTTTTAACATCGCACTGCCTCCTGGTTGATGGTTCACTGACTGGCCCATTCTCACTCTCTGCCTCTTCTTGCTACCCGAGGCGCTCGTGTTGGCGCCTACCTGGGCTATAGCAGGTTTGATGCCGGTCAGTGCTAAAGAAGACGGTACCATTATCTTTCTCTAAATCAACAAGTTACGAAAAATGATCCGAATGAGCGTCTCTGCTCCCTGATGCGCGGTCCTTCCGTAATCTGCTCAAAGATGCCGAGAATTGGCATCTTGCTCCCTGCGCAGATCTGAATATGGACAGTTCACCATCGCATCGGAACGCCCGTAACAAAGGCTCATCCATCCAGGAATGCTGGCTGCATTCTCAGCGATTTCACAATTTATGTCTTTGAATCTGCGTATAAACTATGAAGTACGAGACAGAAAACTGTCGACGCTATGGGGAAGAACTCCATCATCGATCAGGACTGATGTATGACAACTGATGTCCTATCGATCAGGTATAGAAGGTAGAGGGATGGCGACTATTGGGTGGATTGCTTGGACTGTATCTTCTCAGATACGCGCCGCTTCGCTTGTTGGATGCGATCTTCGCTGGCAGGATCACCAAGCCCTTGTTCGCGGAATCGTTGGAAGAGTTTGTCATTTGAGGGGTCCAGCTCAAGCGAATGGAGCCATGCCTCCTTCGCCTCGGACAATTTCTGCTGCTTCAAATAGATCTCACCGAGATGTTCATAGATAACAGGATCATCGCCCACCAGCGCCACGGCCCTCTTGATCTCGGTGAGCGCTTCATTGACTTGCCCGGCCTTATAAAAGGCCCACCCGAGACTATCGATGTAATATCCATTATCAGGCTTGAGCGCAACGGCCTGTTTAGTCAAGGTCAACGCCTGCTCCACCTTGATCCCCCGCTCCGCATAGCTGTACCCCAGATAGTTCAAGGCATCGGCGTGGTGCGGATCCAAGGCAAGCGCCGTCTCCATCGCCTTTACCACATCGTCAAAGCGGTTGAGCTTGTCATACGCAGTGCCAAGATTAAAATGCAGATCGGCATTCTTCTGGTGATAGCGAATCCCTTCTTCAAAGGTACTCAAGGCTTTTTCGAACTGCTCGGCCTGAAGATGCGCCAGCCCCAATACGATAAAGGGTTCCGGCTGCTTGGGATTGATCCGCGTGGCCTCCGTCAAATGTGTAATCGCCGCAGGATAGGCTTTGAGCCGATACTGCAGGACTCCGAGATGCATATGGCTTTCGGCGTATGAGGGATCAAGCTGAATGTTAAACTGATACGCCTCCACCGCCTTGGGAAACTCCTTATTCTCTTCATAGAGATAGCCCAGATAATCCCGCACTTTGAGTTCGGCAGGCCGCGCCTTCAGCACTCCCTGCAATAACTCAATCGCCCTGGGAAAATCCCGCTTCTCTCCATAAATCAACGCCATCCTGAGCTGTGCATCGAGATCCCCCGGCTCTTCCGCCAGCATTTTGTCGAGCTCTGCAAGGCCCCCCGTATAGTCTTTCGTATTGACGTAGAGCTGGATCAGATGCTGCCGAATATCCTTATTATTGGGATTGACCCGTTCCAGGTACCGCTTGAGTACGGCAATCGCTTTCTCTCGTTCCTGGCGGGTTTCGTACAGGGACGCCTGAGCAAGATAGGCCGGTTCAAACGCGGCATTGACCGCGATCGCCCGATCGAAACTCGCCAGCGCCTCTTCCTGCTTCCCGGATTCAAGAAAAATCCGTCCGAGGTAATAATGGCCGATCGGAGAGTCCGGCGAGACTTTCAGCCCCTGCTTTGCGGCCTGCTCCGCTTCAGCGAGCCGCTTCTGATTGACGAGAATAATGGCTTTAGGGAAATAGGCATCGCCATGCCCCGGATCCCGCTCGATCGCGAGATCCAGCAGCCGCAGCGCCCGATCGGGCTTGCCCGCGCTGGCCAGTATGCCGGCCATCTGCGTGAGTTGCTGGGCGTCCTGACCGACCCCTTCGCCAACCTCTTCCGCATAGCGGGCGGCGTTCGCAAGATCCCCTAATCCGAAATAGATCCCGGCCAGCCGGGCTTTGACCGAACGCGAGGCGGGATCGGTCTTCAGCACCGCACGGTATTCCTGGATCGCTTTCTCGTTGTCCTGCGCCAACTCCGCCTGATACCCCAACATGAAATGATAGGAGGCAGACGCATCCGTCGCCGGAGCCGCAGCCGGCTTTTTCGCAGTGGCCCCACTCGATGGGATATCCGACGAATGCGGCGCCGCCGCACAGGCGACGATGACTAATGGAATGACGACCCCGAGTAGTCCACGCCCCGCACGACGCGGCACCAACCGAGGAGTGAAGGATGAAGAGGCAACCGAAGACCAGCGTCGTGTATTCACAATAGCCTTGGGGGAAAAAGACTCGGAGTGCGTCGTTAACACGAGGAATTATACCGGCAGGGGAAAAGACCCGTCAAACGACTTTACGATTCGCGAACGTCGAGACTTTCAAACTTGGCGAACCGATCATGAAAGAAGAGATCTCTTTTTCCGATCGGTCCGTTTCGATGTTTGCTGATGATGATCTCAGCGATGCCCTTCCGCTCGGAGTTCTGATCATAAACATCTTCGCGATAGATAAACATGACGACATCGGCGTCCTGCTCGATCGCGCCGGATTCGCGCAAGTCGGCCAGCATGGGGACCGGGGGTTTTCTGGCCTCCACCGCTCGACTCAGCTGTGACAGCGCCAC
>FRDC01002798.1_pt1 | contig 14809 bp, 10 predicted proteins | sample 1106171 | NCBI WGS metagenome assembly FRDC01 (sample SAMEA3930566, study PRJEB13176) | freshwater metagenome | biome: Drinking water system; feature: drinking water; material: water | place: Singapore | collected 2014-12-20 | reverse complement strand
AAATTGAAAGCGCCGGGTCTGGTTCCTCCGGTTTCGGACTTGAAGGCGAAACTTTCAATACGGACAGACTATGTTCAGTTATCGCAGACTTCGCTGATGATCGGAGAGAGCGATCTTGGCTTCGGTGGCGAAGTGAAAAACTTCAAGTCACCAGTGATCAAGCTGGAGGCCTCCTCTCGGCTCATGAATCTGGACGAGATGCTGGGGCTTCCGGCGAAAGCCGAAGCTGAGAAGGCGGCTTCCAAGCAGCCCGAGAAATCCGATCAAGAAGTGGATCGAGAGATGGAGAATCTTGCGCAGGGCCCGATAGACATGTTGAAGAAAAATCCGGTCATGCGAAATTTAATTTTTCAATCGCAGATGAAAATTACGAAACTTGTGATGAAGAAAATTGCTATGACGAACGTGGCCGCAAAGGTGGATTTTGATAAATTGGTCTTGTCCATGAAGGACGCCCGGCTTGGAGTTTTTGGAGGGCAGGCGACCTCGAAAATTTCTGTCGACTTCAATGGGAAGGACCCCTCTTACAAGCTGGCTGGCGGGGTTAAGGATTTTGACATCGACGAAGCAATTGTTAGCCAGTTTGCTGATCTTAAGGGTTTTCTCACCGGCAAGGCTTTTGCGAATTTCGACGTCTCTGGCTCAGGTGTCGCTCCGTCCAAGGTGAAGATGAGTCTCTCCGGGCAAGGTCAGTTTGATATCAAGGACGGAACCTGGTCCGCACTCACGGCTCTGCAGAAGATCGGCGAAAAATTGCAGCAAGTCCCGGGAGCGAAAGAGAAGCTGGGGGGCGCGAAGATTGGAAATCGATTCAAGACTCTTTCTGGGAAGTTCACGATTGGCGGCGGTCAAATGAACCTTGTTAATGTCACCATGGAGCTTGCTGAGGGGAATACGGGGCTGATCGTGAATGGTAAGGTTGGCTTCGATAAATCCATGGAGCTGTCTGGAAAGTTGATGATGCCGTCTGCGGATATCCCAAAGAAACTTCAGGGACCTGATGGTCGAGTGCAGATTCCGATTGAAATTCGTGGTGCACTGATGTCTCCGGATGTGCAATGGGAGAAGACGCTAGCCCCCATTGCGGCGGCCTATGGAGAACACGAAGCAAAGAAGGCGCTGGGAAAGGCGGCTGAGCAGGGTTTGCAAAAGCTTAAGGAAAATGTGAAGGACGAAAACATTAAAAAAATTCTCGAGAACCAGAATGCAAAGGATCTCTTGAAGAAGATTGGTTTTTAAAGCGCGTCCAAGGGGTAAATCATGAGAGTGGCGGCTTTGGATCTTGGGACCAATTCTTTTCTCTGCTTGATCGCTGAGGGAAGCGGAAAGCTGGAGCGGATTGTCTCCGATGAAATTCGTATCACTCGTCTTGGGGCGGGTGTTCACGAGACAAGATTGCTTTCCAAGGAAGCCTTGGAAAGGGCCGAAGAGGCATTTGTGACCTTTTCCTCGATGATTCGATATCACCAGTGTGATCTAGCGAAGGCTGTGGCGACTAGCGCTGCTCGAGATGCTGAGAACTTCGATGACCTTGTCAGGTTGGGTCAGAAGTACGACTTACCCATTGATGTTATTTCTGGCACTCAAGAGGCCGAGATGACTTTTCGTGGTGCGACCTATCAACGTGTCCGTATCGACGATACCGCTGTTTTGGATATTGGCGGCGGCTCGACAGAAATTATCTATAAGCCTGTAGGGCAGGATATCATAGCCACAAGTTTCGATGTGGGTTGTGTGCGTCTCACAGAAATTGTAACCAAACACGATCCAATCACGGATTTTGAACTCCGCGAGTTAATGAATCGGTCTCAAGTGATGTTCGAGAATCTTAGGGACTTTCGACCCAAGGAGTTGATAGGGGTCGGAGGAACTCCTACATCCATCGCCTGCGCTATTCGCAATGTGTATTTCAATGAGCTTCTCGTTGAGGGATATGTGATCCGCGCCGATGATCTGGACCGCCTCATTGAGAAGATGGCTTCGATGACAAACGACTTACGTGCGGCAATCAAAGGCGTGGGGCCTAAACGATCGGATATCGTTATTGCGGGTGCAGTGATTCTTAGGGAGGCGATGCGAACTCTTGGCCAGGAGTCGGTGACGGTTTCAACAAAAGGGTTGCGATATGGTTTGGCATCGGACCTTTTGTGTCGGCCAGGGGCGACTTCGTAGGTGAACAGTATGACCTGGGGGTTTCGATGGTTTTTTCAAAAGGCTTAAAGCGGTTGGCTGGTTGGCGACCCGGTTTTTTTCTGGTTTTAGCCGCGGCGGCGGCAGCCCAAGCTGAGTTAACTCAAGATCAGGTGTCCAATCAGGTCCAGAATCCAGACTATAAAATCAGCTTCGAAAAGCGAAAGATCCAAGTCGGCCTTCATGCTCTCACAGTAGAGGTTGCCGACACCGATCTAAAGCGGGCGCGTGGTCTGATGTTTCGCAAGAAATTTGTTGAATGTGACGGAATGCTCTTTATTTTTGATCGGCCAGAGCGGCTTTCCTTTTGGATGAAGAATACCTGGATGCCCTTGAGCATCGGGTACTTTGATAAGAATGGTCGTCTATTGAATGTCCAGGAGATGGAGCCCTCGAAGTCGGAAATGCAAACAGCTCTCCCGTCCTACCCAAGTGCAGGAGTGGCGAAGTACGCTCTTGAAATGCCTCAAGGTTGGTTTGATAAAAAAAAGGTTTCAAAGGGCGCCCGGCTTAAGTTGAAATGATTTTTTACAGAATCACCCTTATATCGCTTGAACTCTGCGCGCCAGGACGGGACGATTGATCTATGGCGATCACCGGGAGATCGGGACGTACGGCGGTTTGTACAATAGTTGCGCGAAACTATTTCGCACAAGCGCAAACGCTGTTTGAATCCCTTGCTCGATATGGAAGTGTGGATGTCGACTGTTTTGTTTTGCTGACGGACCATGAGGGCCCATCACCGTACTCGAAAGCGAGCGGGTTCCAGGAGCTGACTTTAGCTGAGATTTCGGAGTTTCTTCCGACCTTGGAAAAAATGAAATTTCAGTACCAGGTTGTTGAGTTTGCCACCGCTGTTAAGCCGTCTCTGCTAAGGTACTTGCTGGAATCCAAAAATTATGATCACGCCGTCTATTTTGACCCGGACATTCTGGTGATGGACTCCTTGTCTGGTCTGATCCAAGAGTTCCAGTCGGGATCGGTCCTTCTGACTCCCCATATTCTGGAAAGTGTCCCGGAAGACGGGCTTCGTCCGACTGAAAAAGAGATTTTGATTTCTGGTTGTTTCAATCTTGGTTTTATCGGAGTAGCGAACCGACCCAAGGTGCATTCCTTTCTGAAATGGTGGGAGTTTCAGCTAAGGGACCTTTGTGTATGGCGACCGGATCGTGGGCTTTTTGTAGACCAGAGGTGGATCGATCTGGTTCCGAGTTTTTTTGAAGACTTAAAAATACTACGCTCCCCTGCCCACAACGCAGCTTTTTGGAACCTTCACGAGCGGCCCATTTCCCTTCGTGATGGGAAATTCTTCGCTGCGGATGTGCCGCTCGGCTTCTTTCATTTCAGTGGCTTTGATCCCCTCCAGCCAAATCGGCTGTCGCGGCATCAGAACCGCCATGCTTGGACTCCGAGTCTCAGAGTCCTTGCGGACAGGTACCTTAGTCTTTTGGTAAAAAATGGATTCGAGGAACACAGTAGGGTTTTATATGGTCACGATACATTTGATAACGGGCTAAGAATTCCGGGGGTGGCCCGCCGACTTCTCATGCGCTTGGGTGGCGCCGATCGATTTCGAAATCCTTTTTCATCTTCGGGTGCAGAATCATTCTTTAGTTGGATGCTTGTGCCAGAGCGCGCCGACGCTCTTCCTCCGTTGTTAGAACAAATTTGGCTTGAGAGGTTGGATGTACAACGAGCGCTTTCAGGTTCGCAGGGGCGCATTAGGGCGCGTTTTTGGGAATGGTTTGAAAAACTTGGAGCCGTGGAGTTACGGATTGAAGAGACAATCGTTCGCCTTCTAAGACTAAACTTTGGAGGGCTGCATCCAGCAGCAACGCCGGACAATGGACTTGAAAGACACCCATGAGAAAAAAGTATCAAGTTATATTGAAGGTTGATGAGTTTTTCCCGGTGAATCTTGCAAGTATAGCCGCGAGCTTGGAGCTTTGCCGCGAAGATCTATCATCCATCGTGCTTTGGCCACAGAACGAGCTCGCGGCTCGCTTTCAGAAGCAGGCGGTGTTGTTGGGGACGAGGCTTCGTATTCCAACAATTCTTGTGGGAAAAGCGGAGGGCGCGGCATACCTCATGAAAGAGGGAACGGAAGGTTTTGTCATTTTCCTTCGTTCCGACTTTATTGTGACAGGGAAGTGGTTGAGGGAGCTTCTCAGAGAGGCCCGGAGATTACCAAGGTTCGCAACTCTTGGAGCAACCCTGTTTGACGCTCATAGTTTTGGGGCTGCGAAGAGACTTTATGACGGAGCGCTAGGGCGGGAGAAAGAACTAACGTTCTTTGATTTTGGTCGAGCTTTGGAGCGAACGCCGAGAGAGCCAGCGCTGATTGCTCATAGGCCCCAGACCTCCTGCACTCTTATTTCTTGCCGGGCCATTTTTGAACTTTCTGAAGAGCAGGTCGGCCGTTTGCTTTTAGAAGAAGATATAGCCCAGGACATTCTTAAAACTTGGGAAGACCTGGATTTGAAGAACTATGCAACATCCGCTGCGGTTGCTCTCTCGGGTGAACACTCGGCCTCGAACGTGGGTCCGGTAGAAATGAAGCGGGTGTTGCTCAGGATCACGCGGGGGGCTTACTCCAGTCAGCTTCGACCACTCCTCTATGTGCTGCATGAAGGAATCGACGGCTCCGTGGGGGGTACTGAAAAACACACACGGGATCTCGTTGAAGCGCTGCGGATGGAGAGGCGGGTTTATGTTCTCCACAGGGCAGGACCTTCCTTGAAGTTGAGCTTGTACTTTAGGGATTCAAGAGAAGATCTCCTGTTTTCGTTGGCTGGAGAAGAGCGAGCCACTTTGTTTTCATGGCCCGATCTAGAAATCATTTTCGCTCGAATTCTCAGAGATTATGGTATTGGCATCGTCCACTTTCAGCACTTGATGGGTTTGCCTTTGAGCCTGTTAGAAATTGCTCGTGAGCGATGCAAGACCGTAATTACAATGAACGATTATTTTCTTTATTGCGAAAACTACGATTTTCTTAACGGGGAGGGGCGGTTTTGCGGGATCGAACGAAATCCTGAAGTCTGCGATGACTGTATTTCCAAGAGTCGTCGACCCTATCGACGCGAGACCATTAAAGAAGGCGAAACTTTTCGGAGACGTTCGTTTCTTGAGACAGAACTTCAACGCCATACGCTGATCTATCCAGCCGAAGGAGTTAGAAAACATTTTCAACAGCTCTATTCGTCCTTGGATCCCTCGAAGGCTTTTGTTATCCCGCCGCCCGTGCTTCCGATCCATCGGACGGAGCATGGAGGCGTAGGGGACACTTTGAAGATAGCCTTTCTTGGTGCGTTCACTTTCAAGAAGGGGGCAAACGTATTTAGGGATGTGGTTTTACATCTCAATAAAGTTTTTCCGGAAAGAATCCATTGGTTTGTATTTGGTAAAGTTGCAGACGGCGGAGTGGCTGCAGTTCTGCTGGGGCAGAACAATGTCCAGTTTCATGGGGAATATCAGCCGTCCCAGTTAGCAGACCTGTACGAAAAGAACGCGATAGATCTGACGATGATACTTTCTATCTGGCCCGAAACCTACTCCTTCACTCTGACGGAGGCGTTTTCCTGTGGAACACCTGTTATCGCCACACGTTTGGGAGCGCACGGCGACCGTGTGGAATTCCACAGGTCGGGTTGGACAATCGATGTATCCCGAGGGCCAGAAGAGTGCGAGCAGATCGTGAGATCAATTTTTGATTCACAGAACTCCTATACTCTTCGGCAACAGTCCATTCCCCAACTCCCTTCCTTTGATAAGCAAGTCAGCGCATTTCGGAGATTGTACGAAGCTCCTATTTCTCAGTTGAAGATGCCCTTATACTATAGGACTCTAAGCCACTCGGAAGAGTGCGAAAAAAGATAGAACGATTTTAGAGGTTTCAATGGGAAGGTCGTCATTTCGACACGGGAAAGCGGAGTTAACTTCGGCGCAAGCATTGGAGCGTTTCGAACAAGCCCAGCGTACTTTTGTGCAGACACTTGAGGCTTCAGAGAAGGGCCTGGTCGAGATGCGATCTGTCGTGGCAAAGGTAAACTCCGAAATCGACCGGCTTAAAGCGATCCTGTTATTGGAGCACGGAAAAAAATTACTTTCCCATTTTGAGGAAGCGGCGTCCATTCGAGATGACCAGTTGTTGGGAATTTTACGAGCAGTGGTTGGTCAGACAGGCCCAGAGCGGAATTCTTTTGAAAGTTTTTTGTCCCTACGGCAATCCTTGGCGTCCGCCTTGCCTGGGTCTCCCCGTTCTCGAAGGGGAACTCGCGCAGCTGCCGGTGAGGCAACAGATGCTCCGAAAGGCGGTGGGTTAAAGATTCTATACGTCACAGGAATGTTTCCATCCCGCAAGCACGGGGGTGGGCTCCGAGTGCACGACATACTAATGGAGCTCGTGAAGAGGCATGAGGTTGACTTGTATTCCGTCTTTCACCCCGCATCCGACCGAGCCTCTTCTTTTGAATTTGAAAGATTCCGCAAGCAATTCGGAGCGGTAAGGCTTTGTGACGGAGACACAAACTTCAATTTGAAAGATGTTCTAAATTGGCTCAATCGAAGATCCGTATCTCCGAAGCATTACGATATTATTCAGTTCGAGTACCCTGACTCTGTGCCTTTGATAAAAGGCCTCCGACCCTATGGAAAGAAACTTGGTTATACGTTTATGGAGAGTTTGACCAGGCACCATCTTCTGGATGTTGTAAGGCTTGCATCAGCACCGTCCGAAAAGGCTGGAAAGAGTTTTGTGCAGCTTTTGCAGGCTTTGCGTACCGAGGGAACGGCGCTCAGGCTTTCGGACTTTTCAATTGCGGTGACGGATTCGGATGCTCGATTTACTCAGCGTGTTTTCGGCTATAAACCGGCCGTGGTGCCGACTGGGCTGAGCGAGACCTTTTTTAGGTTTCGCGCCAAGAACAGTTTAGGGCTCGGTTACCCTCATCCTGATCGAAAGAAAAGCGTGGTGTTTATTGGGTACTACGATCATTTCCCAAATAGAGATGGGGTCGAGTGGTATCTCAAAAATATCCACGAATCTCTTTCACGTCGCTACTCCGACTATCACTTTTATGTCGTCGGAGCGGGGGGCAAAGCGTGGGTCGAGCAGCTTCGTCATCGGTATATTGGGGATTCACATATTTCGGTTATAGGGTATGTAGAGGACTTTCGACCTCTTATTTGTGCATGTAAGGTGAGTGTGGCTCCATTAATTTCGGGAGCAGGTATTCGCGGCAAAATTAATCAATACGCGGCGCTAGGTGTACCTACAGTTGCAACGCCTTTGGCGGCGTGTGGGACGGACTATCAGAATGGTAAATCGATCTTGATTGCAAAAACTGGAAAGCAATTTGCTGGCCGAATAGCTATTCTACTCAAAGACGCAAAGTTTCGTAGAGAGGTTTCTTCTCGGGCGAGCCGACTGGCGAGATCTAAGTACGTTTGGAGCCATCTGGTAAAGGATTTGGAGTCGGTCTATGGTTGCTCCTGAAATCCGGGTTGTCTATCTGCAATTCGGTGATGAGCACTTCCGAGATGGGTACGAGCACCTCACCGGTCTGTTAAGCGAATGGTTTCCTGAGAGCCACCGCCGAATTTGTGTTGTGGATAATTCTCTTGAGGGCGACCTAGAGATTTCTTTGAATACAGATTCTGATCTGATTTCCGGGGATAATTCGGCGCGTGATTTTTCGGGCTATGATCGAGGAATTCGTTGGCTAAACTCTGCCTATGCTTCCAGGCGTAAATTGATTTGGGTATTTGCGAATGACACTTTTCACAGGGATCTTGGTGTGCCAACCTCACAGTATTTCAAGAAAGCGGTGGTTCGTTTCGGCCTTCAGAAACGGGCGTTTGTGGGCTTTGAGGACAGCTATCCCAAGGCCGTGGAGCTTTTCGGTTTGAAGTTCCGACGGTGGATGAGGACCAATTTTTTTATACTTCCCGGAGATGTCGTAGATCGTGTTTACCCGTTGACGATGCCCTTTGCAGATTCGGAAGTTTTCGGAGAGACGCCCAGGTCATTTTTTAGAGAGCCTTCGCCGTTGAGTGAAAACTACAGAAATTATCTGCGCACTTGGTTGTTTGGTAGAAGGGATCCGAGAGGAGAGTTTCGTTTTGTTTGGCGATCGGCAGAAAGATTAACGGCAGAAAATTTAACTGAGTTTCAAACTAAAACAAAAGCCATTCTCAGTGAGCACTATCTCAGTGCGCGCATTCAGTCGCTTGGGACGACCATTTTTCCGGTGAATAACCCGATCCTTTCCGCATTCGTGTCGAGCAAGGTTGTTCCTATGACTCAAATGTGGCGGAATCGAGCAGCCAACTCAAAGGACGCAAGTCATCAGAGATCCCGACGCTCTTGGGAATAACTGTCTTTGAACATTCGACCTTGAGCACAAAGCGTTGGCCGCTGACTAGGGGGAGAGGTACGTCCAGATCGAATTTGCCAGGAGGAACAGAAACTTTCTCGATTTTTTCTTCATCAAGATAAACTGTTAAGTCTCTAGATTCTAAGTTCCAGTCAGGAGTGCGTCCTTTCAAAGAGAATCTTGTGAACGGAGCCAGTGCCAAGGCGTGAATTTCTAGCCCTGGTCCAACCCAGAGGTCGTCGTAGCAACCCTTGATCGCCAGTGTTTTTAGAAAAAACTGAGGTTCCAGCGGAGGGAGCGATTGTAGCTGGTGCGGGGTTTGTTTGTTATGGTTTTCGATCTGGGTGAGGAGATGGGCCTCGCGTTTGTAGAGATACTTAATATGATGGTCTCTGCGGGCGATCAGGTTCTCTAAGAGTTGCTCGTCCCCCGTTTGCAGGGTGTAGCCAGTTTGAAACTTTGATGGCAGGGGCCGGTTTAGATAAACCGTAGAGTGTGTCATTCCCGTGTCGGAGGACGGGCGCGTTTCTGTATAGAAGTACACCGCAATTGATTTTCGGGAAGCGCTCACATCCGCAGGAAGCACAATACGGTCAAAGCCGTGCCAGGAGTCTTCCGTAGTTTCAAAAACAACGCAGCGGTTGAAGAGAGGAAGGATAGAAACCGAGTCGGTGTCTTTATCTCGCGACAGTGGGTCGGCGCGCAGCTCGAGCGAGCCACCCCACTCGCCCTTCCATTCTGTGTTGAGGAATAGGATAAGATTGAGTCGGCGATGGTATTTTGTTTTGGGATGGCGATTGAAATCGATGTGGAAATCCAAGTCTTGTCCCGAAAGATTTTCATGTGTTCCGCCACCGACATAGTCTGGATCATAGATGAGGTTCGAAATTCCGGTGGCCCTACCGAGCAAATTCAAAAACTCGGGGGACCGCATAACTTGATCAAATTTGCGATAAGCGGGCCCGAGATCTCGAATGTTGGAGTAGGTAGACTTACCACCTTTCTGCCCTGCCTCATTGAGGCTGTCACCTTGGTCGAAAAGAGGGAAGTCCCGCAGAAGGGCTTCGCAAAAGTGGGGGCTGAAAAACTGATCAATGGAAAAGTGCTTGAAGGGCCTCGCCTCAGAAAAAAAACTGTGCAATGAACTGGGGTTCGTCGAGAAAATACTGTTTTGGTTCAATAAAAAGGGAACGGGTGACTTTTGAGATTTCGCGGTCTGTTTTGGCCGAAACAGAGCGAGGTGCTGCTTCTCCGAGGCCCTGCTTTCCTTTCTGAAGGAACGACAGAACAGTTCGACGTTCTTGCACAGTTGTGGTGCCCGCCGATCAGCCTCCTCAATGGCCCGCGCGAGGGCTTCAGCCGAAACTCTGTTCGCGGCGATTCCAACCCCCCAGGCCGCAATCATTTGAGCTGATTGCCCATGCGGGAAGGCGACGAAAGGTGTTCCCAGGATAAGGAGCGCATCATAAGCCTGTATGCTAAAACCGGCGGGCCATATGGTCGGTATGACCACGAGGGCTCCGCGGGCCAGAGGTGCAAGTCGCTTTAGATGAGCAGAGTCGCTATAGCCTCGAACTCTTACCTTCTTGATATCTGGCAGTGGTTCGGAATAGGGCCCCCACAGCTCTACGGAGAGCCGGGTCAGATTCTTTTCTAAAAACCCACGAACAATCTCGACATCGGCGTGGGGATCGGATGCGCCCAGGAAGATGATCTTTCTGAAACGCCTCACGATGGAAATTTTTTTAACTTTTTTTCCTCCCGGCACCAGGTGAGAATGGTCAATGACAAGACTTTTCTTCTCGATAGCAGCCGACAAGCTTCTGAACTCCGGCGCTACAAACTGAAATAGACCTTTGAGCATTGTGTATTGAGCTTCTTCCGAAGAAAAAACGATGTGGTCAGCACGAGCGAGCAACGCAACGGAATGTTGGCGGTGCGATGAAAGCGAGAATCTGCTATGCGGGAAAGTCTTGGATAAACATTTTTGGCATGTCTCAAGGCGCGTGGGAACGCCACAGAAGCGCTGTTGACTATTCACTAGGTGATTCGTTGGACACGCAAGATAGTAATTATCACAACTGAAGATTTTTTTAATACGTGGGTCATGAAGGAGGAGGTCGATCGATTCCTTCGGAAAACTTGAGAACTGATGTATTTGTACAGCTTGGCAGTGTGGCAGAAGCTCTTTGAGGGCTTCCAGGAAACCTGCGGAGGACCTCAATAAAACTTCCCATAAAAGCTGCTTTCCATTGGTGTACCTAAGGGTCCAGCCCGCCGGGGATTGAAAGAGGAACACCGTATCCAGATTTTCTTGCGAAGAAAGAAGGCTTGATAGGGCGACGATGTGTCGCTGACGTAAGGCTTCGTTTTTTAAGGGGTCGCTATTGTTGACGATAAGGACAAGGCCGCGCTCGTGAGTGTTCCTCTCTATTTCAGAAAGACTAATGAGTATGGAAAAACGAATACTATCTAGATTCCCAGAAGAAATAAAACGTTCAACGGACCGCGGGTAATGAGGATAAAAATGAGAGAGGGTCTGAAGCCCTTTCCGGACAAGCTCTCTCCGGCTTTTTCCGAAGGATTGGCTTCCTGTATGATGAACGTATGCGCCGGTATAGATGTAGTGTTTTAGTCCCTTCTCGGTCGCCCTCAGGCACCAGTCGTTCTCTTCCCCATATCCTCTAGGGAAAAGGTCATCGTTGAAGAGTCCCACCGCGCGAATCGCAGAGAGGGGAATGTACATGCAGAATCCAACTGTGGTTGGGGCCGCGACCAGGTGTCGTAGGTGTTTTAGCTGCTCAACAGCTCTGGAAATTTTCTGAGGGTCAAAGGAAAAGGGACTTGAGCCCCCATCCGGCCAATTGAACAGACTGCAAATTGTTGCGGAATTTGAAAGGGGTGAGATAGACCCGAGGAATTGATTCTGAATTCCGATCTTATGGAGGTCTTCAAATAAATTTGGGCCAACGATGGTGTCGGAGTTGAGGAGCATGATAGCGCCGGCTCCGGTCAGTTTTCGAATCCGCTGGTTCACGTTTTTGGTATAACCGAGGTTCTTCCGATTGATATTTAGAGAAACGTCGGTCCGTCCAAAGAAGGGATCTAGAGAATAGAACTTGTGAATATTTCGGTCCGTCGAGGCGTCATCTGATACGACAAAGCGCAACCATTCAAGGGGTCGCGGGTAGTATTTTTGGATTGAATCAACAAGGGTGTGAATGGAGTTTGATCCGTTGAACACAGGAACAATCACAGTCAATGGGACTTCAAACACAACAACCCTTCGTTCAAACGGCTCTCAGCAAATTATCGACGGCAGATGTTGTCAATGAAGAGTTGAACTGAGAAATGATGCAGCTTATTCTTTCTCGGAATGACTTGTAAACGAGGTGTTTGCACTATTGTTTCGGGTAGCCATTTTGGACGCGCAGTGGCTCTGATCCGGTCGGCCCAGAGCACCGTATCGGCGCGGGAGATGGTCTTTCATATTCTGGTGGTCGATAGGGAGGAGGATCATTTTCGTGTTCCTCTTCCAAATTGCGTGACCTATTTTCTGAATGACCTTGTTTCCGCGTCTGCCTACCTGAAAGCGATGGCGTTCCTTTATCCATTGCCGCAGATCTGTTCCGCCTTAAAGCCTTTTTTTATGAACTACCTCCTCAAGGAGGGAAAAGCGGAGAATCTTGTCTATTTGGACTCGGATGTTCAAGTTTATTCCGCTCTGGATGAGGCTTTTGAGCTTCTCCAGGATCACCCAGCGCTTTTGACTCCGCAGATTTTGACACCCTCACAGCGGCGGATCCCAGACCTGACAGATCTTGACGCTCTTGTTTCAGGCGCTTTCAACACGGGCTTTATCGGCGTCGGAAGGGGGCAGGTCGGAATTGCGTTTTTGGACTGGTGGGCCCGGCATTTGGAACAGCAGTTCCTGCGCAGCATTGACCGCCAGGTCCATCAGCCGCCCGACGAAGAGCCCTTTATGAATCAGCGGTGGTTAGACTTGGTGCCTGCGCTGTTTCCGGAGATCCTCATTTTGCGATCAGAGGCGTATAACGTGGGTTCCTGGAATCTCCATGAGAGGGATGTGGCTTGGAAGTCCGGTCGCTACTGCGTGGCAGACAAGCCACTGGTCTGTTTCAATTTCAGTGGTCTGGATCCAAATCAGCCGGAGGGGCTTCTTCAGACCTTTTCTGGCGGCGCAGAAAATGCCCATGCCTTTGTTCAACGTCTTTGCTCTGACTATTCGGGGAAACTTCGTCAGGCGGGGCATCACGTCTTTGCTGGTCTGAGCTCCCCCTTCGAGCACTGGGACAATGGAATTCGAATTCCTGACCTGGCTCGAAAAATGCTTTTCAGGGTGCGAAGTGAGGACTGTTTTCTTGATCCACGAAAGACGGCTCTTCCAAAATCTTACTTTTCTTGGTTGATGAGATGTGATCCCGCTTCCGCGCCTCGACTTCTAGTCGAAATTTGGAACCTTCGAGAAGATGTCCGTTGCTTTTTTCCTGATCCTAACGGCCAGGATCGAACGAGGCTTCTTCAGTGGGCCGTGGATTTCGGAATCCGCGAAATGAACTTGGACCCGCGGCTTGGGGTGATATTTTCCGAGCAAATAGCTTGGCAGACTTCCCTGCTTTCGCCATGACTCGACTTTTGTCGTGTCGGTAGCAGGGTAACCTTTGAGGTCTGGGCGCACACCCTAGGCCCAGACACCCTGGGAAACTATTTTTTGCTCAGCGCTAGATGTGGTCTAATCAGCTCTATGACACCGATGAGTTTATCCAAGTTCGAGGCTCTTCAAAAAATACTGCGCACGTTTCTGATGATTTCTCTTGTGGGGACGATGGCGCTCCAAACCGGCTGTTCAAGTAGCGACACAACCGCTGATTCTTCGGAAGAGAGCGCGGATTTAGACTCGGAAGAATCCGGGGATGATTCCGGGTCCGAGGAGTCCTCCGGATCGGAGACGGCGGAATCAGACGAAGCTGAAAAGTCTGATGGCGGTGGGGAGGAAACCGCTGAGGCTGAAGGCGGCGAAGAGGGCGAAGCTGAAGGCGGCGAAGAAACTGCGGAAAAGGAAGATGCCGCTGAGGGAGAAGAGGTTGCCGAGGACGAAGGGAACGAAGAGCTTGAAGAGGGTGAAGAAGGAGACGGCGAGGCCGTGGCTAAAACCGAAGAGGCGCCGCCACCTCCTGTAGAAAAGGTTGAAGAGCCGACTCCTCCTCCGGCAGTCGCCGAAGCTCCACCTGCAGAGGCACCGCCTGCTGAAACGGCGCCAGAGCCGCCACCGGCCCCGAAAGTTTCTCTCAAGAAAATCAAGGATGGGCCGTTTGATGTCGGCGGAACGATTTTGAATACGGTCTATATTGCCCGTCCTGGAGACAGCGTCCGTGGAGTTGCAAAGAAACTGGGTGTGGGCAGAAATGAGCTTGTGCGATGGAATTCCCACATCGCGGGCGGAGTAAAAGCCGGGGACAAGGTGTATTACCGCTCGCAGACTCGTCCCGACGATACCTCCACGATGCTGACCTACTATGAGGACAAGGGAATTCCTGCTCAGAATTACGAGGCTCAAGAAGGTGAAAATATCCGTGCAATCGCGAAGAAGTTGATCGGCTCCTCCGAGGGGTGGAAAGAGCTTTGGGCCACGAATCTCCAAGTGGAATCCAAGGGAGAGCTGCCCGGTGGAACAGTTCTCCGTTATTGGCCCGAAGATGCGGCTCCAGTTGCAGCGGCGCCGCCGCCGGAGCCACCGGCCCCCACGCCTCCGCCCGCACCGACACCTGCGCCGCCACCTCCCCCACCGGTTGCAGCGATTCCACCACCTCCGCCTGATCCAAACCAGGGCCTGCCGCAACAGCCCTTGGATAACACTAACCCCGATGCTGCAGCGATGGGTTCCGTTGGTGCGCCTCCGCCTCCGGGACCTCGTCCCAAGCCCAAGGCGGATGTTGCGCAGGCGGATGCTCTTGGTTTGAGCGAAGAGAATATTTATCTCATTGGCGGCGGAGGTCTCGTTCTTCTCACGTTGCTCTTTATGGTTGCGGCGATTCGAAAGAAAAAGGCCCGACAGCTAGCGGATTCACAGACGCAGATTTAGCTATCACTCTCCAAAAAAAAGACGGGCCCCAAGAGGCCCGTTTTATTTTGTGGAAGCGACCATTAAAACCTAAGCAACTTTTTTGAGGATCGAATCCAGAAGGTTGCGATTATTCGATCGTTTGGTTTCTACGAACAAC
>FRDC01004546.1_pt2 | contig 14816 bp, 25 predicted proteins | sample 1106171 | NCBI WGS metagenome assembly FRDC01 (sample SAMEA3930566, study PRJEB13176) | freshwater metagenome | biome: Drinking water system; feature: drinking water; material: water | place: Singapore | collected 2014-12-20 | reverse complement strand
GGCGGCCCGCTCGAGGAGCTCGAGGAACGCGCGGGTGAGGGCGAGCTCCTCCTCCAGGCGCGCGATCTCGACGCGGACCTGGTCGCCGGTGACGCCCTCGAGGAGGCGGGCGACGATGCCCGTCGCCGCCTGCACCTGGGTGGGAGGTGCGGGCGGCGTGGGCTTCGCGGCAGCCGGCACCCTAACCGGCTTCACACTGGGCTTGCCGTTGGGCGTCGACTTGGGTGTCGCCTTGGCTGTCGGGGTGGCCGGCAGGCCTGTTGGTGCGGTGGCGAGGCCCGCGGCGCGGATCGCCGCCCCCCAACCGCCGCACGCGGTCTTCACGACGTGAGCGGCGGGCCACTTCCCGCCGGCGGCGCGGAACCGTTCAGCGCGCTCCGGCCGGCCCTGCGCCTTGGCGATGGCGGGGTCCCAATCGGCCTGGGTTGGTGGGCGCCCATGCTCGCGGTACCAGTCGCGGATCGCCTGGAGGCACTCCTCCCGGCTCCACTTCCGCTTGGCGGCGTGGGGAGCCTGAGGGGGCCCGGGCTCCCCATCCGCCTCGAGCGCCGGGCCGGGGTCAGCGCTCGCTCCCACAGCGGCTTGTCCTGACTCCTCGGCCGGCGCCACGCTCGGCGCGGGCTCGGGCTCGGCGGTTTCGGGTGGTTCGACGGGCGGGTCGAAGATGATCGTCGGGGCCTCACCCGCCGCGTCGGTGATGAACACGGGGGCGTCGCCGGCGTCGACGCGCTCCGGCTTCGGCTCGTCGCTGCGCTCGAGCTGGTCGGTGCGGGCGTACTCCGTGTCGCCGTCGTCCCACGCGACGAGCCGCCAGTTCTGGCTCCCGCCGTCCTGCACGACGCCGAGGCGGCCCGACTCGACGTGGCGGACGCGGGCGCGGGGCGTGAGGGTGACGTTCACGACCGTGCGGCCCGACCGACGAGGTTGTGATTGCACCCGGCGGCCCGGGCGACGTCCATGACGCCGGCGCCGGCGCGGACCGCCCGCTTGAACGCCTTGTCGCGGGCCCGCCGCGCGGCGAGCTCCGCCCGGGCGGCCTGGCGGTGGGCGATCGCCGCGGCCTTCGCCGCCTTCACGGCGTCGTTGACGTCTGGCATGTCACAGCTCCTTTGGTTGGGTTGGGGTGCCGGCGTCCAGGCACGGCCGCCGGCACCCTTTGGGTGGGCCTCCACGCGGGTCCCGCCCCGCGGAGTCCCGTTCCCCGGCCCGGACGGTGCCGGGGAGGGTTGGAGGGCGCACCCGCACGCACACTCGGGCGCACCCCAATCGTTGATGTCCAGGCACGCGGGGCACACCGCGCCGAACTGGCGGGCGCCGTACTCCGCACGGATCGCCGTCGGCGTGCTCCTCACAGGACCGCTCCGCAGACGGGGCAGGTGCAGCCGTGACCACGCGACGGTGACGCCGGCGTGGTCGATCGCGGACCTGACGCGCGACTGGTACTGCTTCGTCGTCGCCGGCGAGTACCGGTCGGAGAGGGCGTTGACCCACGCCTGGAAGTCCTCGAGGGTGACGCGGGTCACGTCGACGCGGTGGAGGACGCCGGTGGTGGCGAGGGCGGCGCGGGCCTTCGCGTGCTGGGCCTCCTGCGCATCCGTCCGCGACGGGTAGGTCGCGACCCACGCGTCGAACGCGGCGAGGACGGTGACCCGCTCCGGGGGCGCCTCGATCGCGTGGGGGTCGGGGTAGCGGCCGACGGCGAGCTCCCCGTTCACATAGTCCTGCGCCTTCACGGCGAGCTTGCGCGTCGGGTACGCCCCCCAGTGGACGGGGTGCTGGCGCCGCGGGGCTTATAGCGCACGTGGAAGCTCTTCCCGGTCGCCGTCTCCCGCTCGACGATGTAGGCGCGGGGGCTCATGCGGCGCTCCTGGTGCTGCGCGGCATCGTCCTAGTGTGCTCGGCGAGCCACTCGTCGAGGACCTCCCGGCGGACGTACACCTTCCGGCTCTCCGGGAGGACGACGAGGGGGACGCGGTCGAACATGCGGTCGACGTCGGGGCGGGCCATCCCGAGAGCCTTGCAGTCCGCCTTCGTGAGCAGCTCCTGGGTCACGCCACCACCCGCACCGGCGTCGGGATCTCGCGGACGCGGAGGTCCTCGGGCCACTCGTCGACGTCGCCGCCCTTGCGGCTGGCGAGGGACAGTTCGTACCCGGTCGCACCGTCGTGCTCAGGCGAGACGAACGGTCGCGCGCCGAGCTGCTTGACGAACACCGCGGCGCCGGCGGCGTGGCCCTGCGCGATCGCGTCGCGCGCCCACGCGAGATCGAACGGACGGGCGTGGGGACCTGACTCCCCGCCGACGATGATCCAGTCGACGCGGCGCGGGTAGGTGACGCCGTCCCCGATGTCGTCCTGAGTGAAGCCCTGGGCGAGTGCGACCTCCCACCAGTCGACGGGCCCGATCGCTGGCTCGTACGACACGAATCGGATCGCGGCGGGCGTGTCGAGCAGGACGGGGATGCGCTCGTCGGCGCGCTCATGGTCCTCCGCCGTGACGCCGAGCCACAGGTTCGGGGGTGGCGGCCAGTAGAAGTCGCCGCCGCCGGGCCACGCGAGGGACTCCTCGCGCCACAGGAGGGCCTCGAGCATCCGCTTCGCGTTCGCCGGCCGCTTCGTCAGCAGGAGCCAGTCGAGATTGGGCGTGTCGTAGATGAGGGCGAAGAGCCGCTCGCGCGGTCCCTCGAGCTCGGGCCGATCCTCGAACACGTCCGCGAGGGACGCGCAGAACACGCGCCTGCGTTCCCCGGCCTCGGCGGCGAGGCTGTCCCACCGCAGCGGGGTCCGCCAGTAGGAGTCGCCGGCGATGACGCGCTCCCCGTCGTCGCCCCACGTGCCCAGCTGAGCCGGGTTACGCTTCGACCACGCCTCGGCGTAGCAGTGGTCGCAGCCGGGGCTGACCTGGGTGCAGCCGCGCCACGGGTTGAACGTGTGGTGGCACCACTCGATATTCGTGTGCTCACCCATCGGCTACGCGGCGATCTCCGTCTCGGCCTCGTCGACGTCGCCGGCGGGCTCGGCCTCCACCACCTCGGGCTCGTCGCCGGCGTCCCGGGCCTCCTCGAGGGTGGTCCAGTGCTTGACGGTCGCGTCGAACTGTTTGCGGGCCCGGCCTTCCGGCACGACGGCCTCCCCGACAGCCTTCACGACGGCGGTGAGGTGCCCGTCGTGAATGTAGCCGGCGTACGTGCCCCGCCGGTCGCTCTTCGGCAGGGCGTCCGGGTCGCACGACCAGGAGGCGAGGAGCCACCGGACGGTGCGGGCGACGGCCTGGGCGGGTGTCGTTGCCTTCTGGATGCTCTGGCGGGCGTGCATGACGCTCTCCGACCTGGTGACGTAGTCGACCTTCACGTCCCCGTTCTTCCGGGTGGTCTCCGTCTGCAGGGAGTGCTCCACGAGGCGGGGGCCCTGCCCGAGGTTCTCAGCCCGCTCATGGATGAGCAGGAGGCACACCATGCGGGCGAGCTCGAGCTGCAAGTCGTCGGGCCCTCCGTTGTCGAGGTTCTCGAAGAGGGCGGCGCCGAGGTCGAGGTTCGTGCGGCGCGCCGTCACGCGCGCGGCCTTGTCCTTCTCCCGTTCCTTCGCGCGGGCCTCCTTCGCGTCCTTCGGCGGGGTCTCGTCGCGGCCGCTGAGGCTGCGGGCCCGCGCGCTGCGCTTCTCCGCGTCGGATGTCGCCGCCTGGACGCGTGGCAGGAGGCGGTCGGCTGCGAACTCCGGGTCGGTGATCCACCCCATCGGCACCCACGTCGACTCGTCGGTGTACTCGGGGTTCGGGAGGAACGCCCCGTAGGCGCGGGCCGCGTCGGCGTCCTCCTCGTCGAGGCGGATCTGCGCGTACTTGTCGATCGCCACGAGGGCGCCGACGGCGGCGGCGAGGTCCGGGTGCGCGCCGGCGTCGACGTCGGGCTCGAGGGTGTAGGCGAGCTCCCGGCCGGGGACCGGGACGATCCAGATCGGGTCACCGGCCTCCTGCGCGTAGTCCTGGGCGACCCTGATGACGTCGTGGAACTCCTCGGGGTCGCCGACGTCCGCGGGCCGCATACTGGACTCCGGGTCGGTGACCGCGACGGCGACCCACTCCGCCAGCCGCGGCGACACCTCGGCGATGTCCTCCAGCCTGCGCGTCGCGTTCAGCGGGAGGTCCCCGGAGGCGACGCGCTGGCGGATGCCCTCGTCGAGCTTGAGGAGCCGGAGGCGGCCGGTGACGTGACGGTCGGATGCCCCGACGAGGCGGGCGACGTCTGCGATCTCGCGGCCCTGGTCGAGGAGCCGCTGGTAGCCGGCGGCCTCGTCGACGGGGTTGAGGTTCTCCCGCCGGAGGTTCAGGACGATCGCCTCCGCGAGCTCGTCGACGTCACCCGTGCGGATGAGGACCGGGACCGTGTCGAGGCTGAGGGCGACGGCGGCGGCCAGCCGGCGGTGCCCGTCGACGAGGACCCGGTCGTCCCCGTCGGCCTCGCAGATGAGGGGCTGCAGGATCCCCATCGCCTGGATCGACGCGACGAGCTCCGCCTGGTCGTCCTCGTCGACGACGCTCCGGGGGTTCAGGCCGTCGCGGACGGTGACGTCCGCGGGGGGCAGGTTGACGAGCTCGAGCATGGTTCCTCCTGTCTTGGTGGTGGGGCTCACGCGGCGCGCAGCCCGAAGTCGATGCCGCACAGGGTCGGCCAGATCACGAATGAGCGGTGGCCGAGGGGCCGGCTGGACAGCTGGTGGCCGGCGGCGAGGATGACCAGGTCGTCGTGGACGACGGACTCCGGCAGGGCGAGCCGTTCGGAGATCTCCGTCGTGATCGCGTCGAGGCGGACGGGGCCGTCGACGAGCTCGCACGCCTCCGTGACGAGGTCGGCGACGGTGGCGAGGCGTTCCGCCCGGGCGCGCCGGCCGTGGTCGATGACGCCGGCGTCGTACTCGCGGTCTGCAGCCTTCACCATCATCGGGATCCCTCCACTCGCTTGACGGTCCACCGCGTCGACCCGCGGCGGGTGGTCACGAACGCCTCCAGCTCGGCGGGCAGCTCGAACCCCGCCTTGCGCATCTGCGCGAGGCTGAACCCCTCGCCCTCCGCGACGTCGGTGACCTTCACCGACACGCCGCCGGCGATGTGCTCGCCCGCCCCGGCGTCGACGTATGCGAGGACCTCGGCGCGCAGGTCCTCCCGGCGGGTCTTCAACTCCTCGAGGGTGTCCTTCGCCGCCGCCTGGGCGATCTCGTCCTCCACGTCGGCGAGGGCCTGGAACGCGGCGGGGGCATCGACGTGCTCCACCTGCGGGGCCCAGTCCTGGAAGCAGTGGCCGTCCCGCCCGGCGAACGGGCAGAAGATCGCGGGCCCGTCCATCGGGTGCCGGCACACTCGGTCCGGGAGGACCCCGTCGCGAATGCCGGCGACGACCTGGCCCTTGATCGCCTCCCACCGGTCGCGGAACGCGTCGATGTTGATTGGGTAGACGCGCTCTTCCCCGGTTGACGGGTCGATCGACAGGACGACGGCGGCGTTGGAGTCCGTCTCGATCGCGTAGGCGGCGGCCTGGAGGGGCTTGTGCTCCGGGAGGTCCGCGTCCTTCGTGGTGGTGATCTCGACGATGCTGGGCTCGTCGGGGATGTATGCGTCGCAGTGCCCCGTGTACCCATCGCCCCACGGGATCTCCACCTCAAACTCGACGTCGCGGCCCTGCGCGTGGAGGTCCTGTGCGATGTCCACCTTCGCGGCGTCGGCGAGCGCGTGGCCGCGTCGGAACCGGCGGAGCTCCTGCTCCGTATGGGCGCGCCCTTCCACGCCGAGACCCTGGTACACAGCCATTCGAGCACAGCGCACCGCTGACGAAAGACGCGGCCCAGTGAGCACGAGTTCGCGGCTTGAAGTAGTCACGCCGCCTCCCGGAGTCGTGCCCTATACCGGGCTTTCCGCTCGTTGCGGCAGGGCTTGCACTGGCGCGTACCGTTCGGCCGGACGTAGACCGTGTCCTGCTGGTACTCATGCCCGTTCGGGCAATGAGTCGCGTGATGAAGATCCCCGCGAAGCCCCCGTTGGCAGTTCTCACGATGGGTTACTGCCTCGAGGTGGCCAGGGTTGATGCAGGACTCGTTGCGGCACAGGTGGTCGAGTTCGAGGCCGTCTGGGACTGGCCCGTGCACGAGTTCCCAGGCGACACGGTGGGCTTTTCGCTGCTCCTTGCCACCGACGTTCACGACGCCGTAGCCGTTGGACTTGCCTCGCAGCCAGACCCAGCACCCCGAATCACTGACCTCGATCGAACCGGCGAGCTTCACGAGCATCTCTGAAGGCGTCAGCGTCATGCCGCACCTCCGATGGTCTGTTGCGCTTCGCTCCCTACCAAGCACGTCTCCTCGACGATCTCCTTGACGCGGTTCCACGTCGCGTCGTCGGCGAGGGCGGCGAGCTTCCACGGGATCCCGTGGGCGGTGACGGCCTGGCGGATGACGGCGAGGTGCGCCTCCTGGAACCGCTCGGGGTCCTGCGCGTGCAGGGCGGCGGGCATCGCCTTCAACTCCTCGAGGCGGTTCCCACCGGCTGGCGGCGCCGGAGGCGGCGGTGCGGGGGCCTGCTCCTGCTCCTGTTCGGGCCCGGGGTCCTGGTCGATCGGGTCGCCGGTGTCGCCGGCGTCGTCGTAGGGGACCTCTTCGACGTCGGCGTAGTCCGCGTCATCCCCGTCGGCGGCGGGCTCGGGGAGGGCGGCCTGCGGCTCGCCGGCCTCGAGCTGCTTGCGGCCGCGCTCACCGATCCACAGCTGCGTCTCCGCGGTCGCGCGGGGCTCGAGGACGTGCACCGTCTTCGTCTTCCCGCCGGGGGCGACCTGGACCGGGACGAGGTGCAGCTCGAACGGCAGGCCCCGCAGGTCGGCGGTCATCCCCTCCATCATCCGCAGCCAGTTCGCGATCTTCCTGGCGCCGATCGGCGACTGCGTCTCGACCTGCCACACGCCGACGCCCTGGACGCCGGGGAGGAAGACGTTGAGGGTGTAGATCAGCCGGCAGTGCGCCGGGTTCTTCACCATGTTCCCCGAAGAGTGCTGGACCTCCTCGGGGATGTCCTGCGCCTGGCAGACGCACGGTTGGGTCTCCCACCCGCCGGTGGCGGTGCGCTCGTCGCACTCCTGCCCGTCGCACTTGCGCTTGAGCTTCCCGGTGCCGTAGAGGCGCCACGCCCCCTCGAACACCTGCTCCGCCGAGACGGCGGGGAGGATGCACCTGAGGATCCGCGGCTCGCCGGGGTAGAGCTCGAGGAACGACTCGGCGGACTCGGCGGTGGTGACGCCGGCGTCGTCGGCGGTGACGACGAAGTAGTCGGTCGCCTTCGGCCGCGTCACGCCCTCGCGGCCCTGGACGTCGACCTGGACGCCGAGGCGGACCTTCCCGACGCGGGGGAGATCCCCGGTCGCGGGGAACGGCACGGCACGGCGCTTCGGACGGTCCCCGCTCATGACGGCACCCCGAGCTCTTCGGGGAGGAACCCGCCCGGCGCGTGGTAACGGGCCTCGAGCTCCTCCCACACGTCGGGGAAGGCTGACTTGAGCTTCGCGCTGTTGTCGGTGTCGGCCCGGCGCATCGCGGCCATTAAGAGGGCATAGAACGATCCGGCCTGCTGCAGGTTGGCGGACGTGATGTAGTCCAGGCGGCTCATGCGATCCACCCCGCCGCCTGGCCGGCGAGCCAGTGGAAGATCGCCCACCCGACGAGAAGGCCCGCGCCGGCGTACAGGACGCCGCGGGCGACCTGCCGCACGACGGGGTGCGGCGTGGGCTCGACCTCGAGCTCGTCGAGGGTGCCGTCGTAGACGGGGTGGTCGGGGGTGACGAGGTCATCGAGGAGGAGGGCGCACATCAGGCGGCCGCCTTTCGCCGCAGGTATTCACGCTGGTTGGTCTCAACTCGGCAGCGTTGGCAGTACCGCCATCCCTGCCGTGTCCATCTCGTGTTCTCCTCGTCGAATTCGTGGCCGTGGACGCAGTGAGTCTTGACGGCGTTGATCGCCGCGATGCCCTCGCCGCGCAGGATGTTCTCGCGGTGGGTCACGACGTCGAGGTGGCGGGGGTTCACGCACAGCTTTGTGCGGCAGAGGTGATCCAAGACGAGCCCCTCCGGCACCTGTCCAACGAGGACGAGGTAGACGGCGCGGTGGGCCTGGCGTGAGAGCCCCTTGCCGATCCATCCGCGGCCGTAGCCGTTCTCGTACCGATCGCCGGTCCAGAGCCAGCAGCCGGTCGGAGCGAGCGCAATCCTGCGCGACATGTTCGCCGGCAGCGCGTTCATGGCGTCGACGAATTCCATCTATGCCACCTCCCCGAGGTCGAGGGCGGCGCGGTAGGAGTGGGCATCGGCCGTTGAGTCGGGGTGGTCGGACTCGATCCGCTCGAGGAGCTCCTCGAGGCGATCCTCGAGCTCCGGGGCCCACGGCCAGATCGCGAGGGACCGGGTGAGGTACTCGGCGGCCCGGGCGAGGTCGCCGCGGCGCTCGGCGCTGTCGGCCGCGACCCGAAGGATGTTGGCGTGCGACTCGGGGGTCGCGCCGAGGGCGCCGGCGACCGTCGCGTTGAACGTGGGGGTCTCGCTCCCCGCCGGCGCGGTGCTCGCCTCGGGGGCGGCGGTGGCGGTGGTGGGGAGCGGAATGTTGGTGTCGGTGGTGGTCATGCTGCGTCCCTGTCCCTGGGCTTCTTGCGGGCGTTGCGCCGGCCCTGGACGCTGGGCCGGAGGCGGCGCAGCTCGAGGAGGGCGCCGCGGGTGGCGGCGAGTCCGGCGCGGGCCCGGGCGGCTTCGGCGAGCATCCGCTGGCCGGCGGCGACCATGACGGTGCCGACGCGGTGCATCTGCGTCACGGCGGCTTCGGTGTCGACGCGTCCGAGCTGGGCGTCGTCGATGAGGGCGTCCACTTGGGACGGTGTTGCCATCGGGTATCCTCCAGGTGTCAGGAGCGCCCCGGCACCGCGGACAACGGTGGGGCGCTCTCGGCGTTTTCAGGGACTTCGGGAGTAGCTACTTGCGGGTCGGTACCGTCCTCGTCATGGATGAGGTCGTTGATCGTGACTCCGAGGGCGTCGGCGAGGACCTTGACGGTGTGGACGCTGGGTCGGTGGTCGGCGTCTACTTCGATCCGGATGACTGTCCGGGTAGTGACGCCGGCTCGTTCCGCGAGTTGGCGTTGGGTCATACCGGCGGCTTCTCGGGCGGGTTTGAGTGCGACGATCATGAACCCATCGTAGTGCCGTTGCCGTCACATGTCAAGAGCGTCACGTGCTCTCCCGCCGGCTCGACCGGGCGGTGGAGACCCTCCCGTGACGGACCCGGCTGTGGTTGCGGCGCGGTTCCGTGAGGCGCGGGAGTCCCTCCCCGCGCAGGAGGGCGTGCGGAAGAAGAAGGGGAGCCTCAGCCGCGTCGACCTGGGCCACCAGATCGGGGTTGTCGAGTCGACGATCCAGAAGTGGGAGCGGGAGGGGCCGGTCGGCGTCGGCCCGATCGTCGAGCTCGCCCGATTGTCGGGGTTCAGCCTCGACTACCTCTTCGGGCTCGTCGACACGCCCGTCCGCCGGCGTACCATGCGGTAGCGGCCTGATTGAAAGGGTGGAAGATGAAGAAGCTATCTGCGTTGAAGATCGTTGCGGCGGCCGCACTCACCGTCGCGGTCCCGACCGCCCTCGGTACTCCCGCCCAGGAGCGCGAGATCCGGGACTTGAAGGCATACGCGAAGAAGCAATCGGCGGCGATCGCGAAACGTAACGCCACGATCACCAAGCTACGCAAGGCGACGTGCAACGCGGCCGCGTTTGTGCCGACACCATTCAACCCCTTCACGACGGTCGATCGGATCTTGCCGGCGGAGACCTGCAGAGACGTGATCGAAGGACTCGCGTTTGAGCGTGACAGGGGGCTTTCCCAGCTCGAGCAGGTACGGGCTGCGGCGGCGTCGAGCATCGAGGGTCAGATCACCGTGCTGACGGCGGCTCAGGCGTTCGGGTTGCTCCCGGGGATCCGGCAGCGGATCCTGACCGGTGGAGTCGCGTACTCCGCGGACCTGTTCATCAGCGGGTCGTCGGTGAACTACAGCTTCTGGCGCTGGTAGGGGATGGTGGCCGCGAAGACTGGGCGGTGGGCGGCGTGGGCGGCGGTCGCCGTGCTCCTGGTCGTCGTCGTGGTCCTCGCCGCGACGCGCTCAGACACGAGCTCGCAGGCGACGCCGAGCCAGCTGGAGCGCAACCCGGCCGAGCTGCCGACGGTCGCCCTCACAATCCCGGGCCCTAGTCGTTGAGCGGGTTGCCGTAGGCGTCGAGCCCCCGGGCGTAGAAGCCCACCGGCGCGGATGTGTAGCCCCTGAACGGGGTCACGCGAATGCGGTCACCAGGCAGGTGCGGCGAGATGACGCAGCGCCAGAAGTGGTGGACGCCGAGGCCCGGCGGGATCGCCCGGAGTGAGAAGTTCCACGGGTCGGGCGGGCAGATGATCTGCCCCGTCGACGGCCGGTAGCGGTCGAAGTAGTAGGGGACCGGGGTGCCGAGCGATTGGAATACCTCGATCGACGCGGTCTGCGAGTTGATGTCGTAGTGGATTGCCCAGGTGTTGCCGTCCGCCCAGATCTGGCGGGCGACCCAATGGGCCTCGGCCTTCGACGGGACGAGGAACGCCCCGGCGGCCACGAGGGCGAGGACGGCGGCCGCGATCGGGATCTTCGCGTCGATCGCCGGCGCCCCACCGGGCGGCGTGCCGGAGCTCGGGGTGATGTACCCCAGGAGGGCGGGGACGATGGCGGCGGCGAGGATCGCGACGGCGTCCCGCGCGCTGAGGACGCCGGTGCCGCCGAGCCACGCGAGGAACACGGTGCTCGAGGCGAGCGCCGAGAGGGCCAGGGCCCCGATCTTGCGGATCGGCCACCACGGGTGCACGAGGCCGTCGCTGGGGACCAGGTAGGCGAGGACGACGGGGACGGCGGCGGTGAACGCAATGGCGAGCCACATGCGCCAGTCGGCGGCGCCGTCGCCCTGGAGCCAGGTGAGGAACCCGGCGGTCGTGACGACGGCGGCGATCGCCGCGGCGGCGACCTTGCGGATCGGTGTCCAGATGCTCACTGGAGCTGTCCTTTCTGGTGGAGGGCGACGAGGGCGCGGCAGACGCTCACGACGTCCTGCGGGTCGCGTTCGACGCGCCGGTCGGGCCCGGGGTTGCGCCACGCGATCGAGGCGGCGGTGCCGGGGCGCAGGCCGTTCCGGGCGACCCAGCCGACGGCGGGCCACGCGCGGTCCCACCCGATGTACTTCGTCGTCTGGCCGCCGGCGGGCGTGACCCAAAGCTGCAGGTAGTCCGCCCAGGTGGGGCGGTCCCGGCGGGTCAGGTGCAGGTTGACTTGCTGGAGGTACCAGTCGGCGGGGAACCCGGCGCCCGGGTCGGTGTGCGTCGACTTTCCGAACGCGAGACTGACGTTCGCGTGGCTGGTGATGCCCCGCCGCCCGGCCTGCAGGTCGGCGGGGGAGAGCCACACGGGCGGGAGGCCGCGCCGCCGGCAGATGTCGGCGGACAGGAGGGCCGAGAGCTCGAGCATCGGCCGGCTGTAGGCGTCCAGCCACTCCGCGCGGGTTTGGCGGGCCCGGCCGGCGTGCTCGATCTGGATCCCGTCGTGGTTCGCCCCGGGTGCGGCGTAGGCGACGACGAGCTCGGGGACGCACTGCACGATCGAGTTGGTGTCGACCGCATAGGTCCAGGAGGCCTTGCGGTCCGATGGGAGGGTCTGCGCCCACCGGCTGACGGTCTCCGCCGTCTCCGCCGCCTCCGGGGACTCCATGTCGTGCAGGCAGATGACGTCGATCGCCGTCCGTGGCTCCCCGTACCAGCGGGCGGGGATGACAGCGTCGACGTGGATGCTGTCGCGGGTGAACATTCGGGCGGGCTCCTGTCGGTCGCAGGCGGTAGCGCCCTGAAAGTACCAACAGGGCGGTACTACCCGCGCACCACCCGCGTATTACGCCCTTCGGTTGCGGTGCACCCGGTCCATGTAGTCGCGGATCATGTCCCGGGGGATCGACCAGGCGTCGGAGAGCTCCGTGTTCGACAGCCCGGCGTCACGGGCGACCGGCAACGCGGACAGCAGCAGGTCGCGCATCTGCCCGACGGCGGCGGGGTCCTTGAGGCGTGCGACCTTCTCAGCTCGGCGGGCCGCTTCCCGTTCCGCCGCCTCGATCTGCGCGAGGCCGTCGAGCGCCATCCGCTCCTCAACCCTCACGGGACCAGCAACCCCGGGCCCGGCTGGGCCCTGACGTACGCCAAACCGACGACTTCCATGCCGATCTCCGGGAGTTTCGTCGCCGGGACTGCGGAACCGTCGGGGAGGCTGACGACAGCGCAGCCGTGGCCGTCCTCCTGGTCGATGATCCACGCGACGACGACGAGCTCCGTCTGCGGGCCGCCTGGTTCCCGCGCGACGATGACGACGCACGGGATCATCGGGGCGACCGCCACACTCCCGAGCTGCTGGGTTTCGTTCATATGTTCTCGCTCCCGTTCAAGATGTCCGCTGCGTCCAGTGTCATGACGTCCTCCCGACCCACACGGCGGAGAACATCGGAGACTCCACCCCATTGGATTCAAGATTCAGGTTCCCGCCCGAGTTTTGCAACGCCTTCAGGAACCAGTATTCGCCGGATGCTGATGCCGCGAGGACGCTTCCGTGGACAGTTGTCGAGGCACCGGTAATCGGGGGGTACCCGCTCGCGTCGTACTCGACGTCCGCCCCGTTGTTCTGGAACAAATAAGTGAATCGGTACCCGGTCGCGTTGCTCTGGAACCAACAAACCCAATGGAAGATGTAAACCCCTGTCGTCGTGATCGTCATCCGATGGTTGTTCGTCACGGTGTCGTGCATCGAGTCCGTGTCGAAGTCTTCGGTGTTCAAGGCGACAGGGGAGAAGAGGACGGCGGTAGTGAGGACTTGGTTCGCGTTGTGCCTGGCTCGCGCCATCGGCGGGACGATGAGGTTGTTGAGGTTGTCCCGCAGGTACGTGTCCCACATGAGCTCGGTGAACTGGTCGCGCACCGCCTTGTCCGGGACGGCCGTGTAGGTCTTCGCCATCTAAACCCTGCCTTCCAGGAACTGGGCGAGCGCCGTGTCGAACCTCGTCGACCCGTCGTCCAAGGTGAGGGTCACGACCGCCCCGGCGTCCCCGGCTTCGACGCGCACGTACCGGACCATCCCCAACCCCCCCGTCGGGCGGCGGGTCATGCCGGCGTCGGCGTTCGTGACGGGCTCGTCGAGGGTCGTGTCGAGGTCCGGGAAGTGGCACCACCACCCCGGCCGGATCATGGGGGCGTCGACCGTCGTCTGGAATTCCATGGGGCGGCCGCCGAACGTGTCCGGCCCGCCGATCTCCGACACGCCGATGAGGAACGGCGTCGTCGTGCCGACGTCGACGCGCTGCACCTTCGGGAGGCTGATCGTCACCTCACCCGTGATCTGCGGGGCGCCGTAGCGGGCGAGGAGGGCGGCGGCATACGTCGCGATGTCGTCCTGCCCGAACCCCTCGGGGGCGTCGACGACGCGGCTGCGGATCTCGAGGGGGGTGCTCCCCGGGCGGTTGAGGGGGCACCTGGGGTCGTTGAAGTTCGAGTAGACCGTCTCGTACCTGACGCCCGTCGACTTCCCCAGCGTCTTCATCTGGACTTGGTTGATGACGGCGGCGTTCGACTCCTTCACGTTGATGTCGTGGCCGTCCTCGACCCGCAGCGACAGGTACCACGGCGGGTAGTCGTACGTCTTGCTCTCCCGGAACCCGAGGGCCGTGACCGTCTCCGGCGGGCCGGCGTACATCCGGGCCCCGTCGAACACGCCCCATTCCCATCCGATCAGGTCGCACAGCCGCTGGATGATCGTCTCGGGGGTAGCCTCGTCGAACGTCGCCTGCTGCACGACGTACCGGCTCGGGGCGAACCCCTCGTCGCTCGTGCTGATCTTCGGCACCTGGATCCGCGTCGCGAGGATCGACCGGATCATCAGGTCGACGGTCATGTCCGCCTCCGTCAACACGGCGCCCGTGTCGGGGTGGAGCTCCCCGAGGATCACCTGGTCATAGAACCGGTGGTAGATGTCGACGAGGACCGTCACGTCGCTCACCGGGGTGCCCGTCGTGTCGAACCACGCCTTGTGCCGGTAGTAGAGGAACCTCGCCGGGGAAACGGGGACGAAGACCATGGGGTAGGCGGCGTCCTGGGTGCCCGTCGCCGCGGGCCAACTCGCCGCCGTCGTGTTGTTCGTGATCGTCGCGGTCGGGGTGTTGTCCGTGTCGGAGGACGCGACGCCGAGCTCCCAACCCCACGTCGCGTTCCCCGTCCCCGAGTAGGCGGACGCGTCGATGTAGTGGTTTCGCATCGTTGCTCGGAACGACCTGATCCGCGCCCCGAACGGCGGGACGTACACGCCGCCACGGTTCTGGGTGTACACCCCGCCGTCGGCGAACTGGGATCCGGCGGCGAGCAGTGCTTGGGCGACCGCCCCGTCGGTCCCCTGCACGGATGGGGCGGTGAACTGCATCAACGATGCGTCACCCCACCCCTTGATCACCTCCGACGCGTCCTTCCACCGGTCGAAGTTCCGGTCGACAAACAGGACGCCGAGCGGCTGGTCCTTCAACGTGACCCCGTACCCGAGGCACGTGTACGTCACGGCGAACCCGGCGGGGTCGATCTCCTCGACCTGCCCCTCCCACACGACATCGTCCCCGTAGAACACCTTCACGTCGTCGAGGTAGTAGATGTTCGCGGTGTCGCGGTCCCCGACGGTGGTGCGCTTCGACGCGACGGTGAACTGGCACGTCTTGAAACCACC
>FRDC01004027.1_pt2 | contig 14852 bp, 13 predicted proteins | sample 1106171 | NCBI WGS metagenome assembly FRDC01 (sample SAMEA3930566, study PRJEB13176) | freshwater metagenome | biome: Drinking water system; feature: drinking water; material: water | place: Singapore | collected 2014-12-20 | reverse complement strand
GGACGGGCTCGAGCTCGTCGATGATCTGCATGGCGCGGACCTTGGGCGCGCCGCTCACGGTGCCCGCCGGGAAGGTGGCCGCGACGAGATCGAAGGCGTCGTGCGCGCCGGAGATGTTGCCCCGGACGCCCGAGACGATGTGCATGACGTGGCTGTAGCGCTCGATGGAGCGGAAGGGCTCGACGCGGATGGAGCCGGGGTCGGCGACGCGGCCGAGGTCGTTGCGTGCGAGATCGACCAGCATGACGTGCTCGGCGGCTTCCTTCGGGTCGGCGAGGAGCTCGCGTTCGAGGAGCGCGTCGTGGGCATCGTCTGTGCCGCGCGGGCGCGTGCCGGCGATGGGGCGGAGCGTGGCGACGCGGCCGGACAGCCGCACGAGGGCCTCTGGCGAGGAGCCGACGACCTGCGAATCGCCAAAGTCGAAGTAGTACATGTAGGGCGAAGGGTTGAGCAGCCGCAGGGCGCGGTAGACCTCGAACGGATCGGTATGGCACTGGCCGGTGAAGCGGACGGAGAGCACGAGCTGGAAGACATCGCCCGCGCGGATGTGGTCTTTCACGCGGGCGACGCGTTCGACGAACGCGGCTTCGCTCAGGCTGGCCTCTGGCGGTTGGTGGCCGCTGCGCGACGGGGCGGGCGGCTGGGGCCCGCGCAGGGCGACGATGAGTTCGCGGCGGAGGCTCTGCCGTTCCCACTCCTGCCCGGCGTGCAGGAGCGCGACGCGGCGCGTGAGGTGATCGAAGACGAGCAAAGAACGCGGCGCGATGAGGAGGGCGTCAGGGTCAGCGGCGGTGGGCGCGGCAGAGGCGGAGAGGCGTTCAAGGCGGCGCACGAAGTCGTAGGCGATGAAGCCGGCGAGGCCGCCATCCATGGGCAAGCCGGGGACGCGGGGGAGGAGTTCGGGCGCGGCGGCGAGTGCCGCGCGGACCCTGGCGAGCACGGCGGCGCGGTCGGACGTATCGCTGGCCTCGATACGGACGCGGGCGGCTTCGCCCAGACCGATGAAGCTGTAGCGACCGAGCCGCTCGCCGCCCTCGACGCTTTCGAGAAGGAACCTGGCGCCGAAGGGGGCGAGCTTGCGGAACGCCGAGACGGGCGTGTCGAGATCGGCGGCGATATCGAAGGGGGGCTTCATGGGGGAAGAGGGCCGAGGGTTTGGGGCCGACGGAAGCGGCAGGGAGGGTAAGCGTGGGGTACGAGCGCGGTCCGAGAACCGCAACGCCGGAGCGACCTGTGCTACTCGTGCGGCTGCGCGGCCGGAGGGGCCTGAACAGGTGCGCGGGTCTGTCCGATATCGACGGCGTGCCGCCGGGTGCGCGGCAGCGGAGGTGCCGATTGCAGCCAAAGAGCGAACCGACCGTGGTGCGTCAGCACGAGCGCGTCCAGTGTCAACTGGCGGCCGTGGTGCGCATTGCGCCCGAGATGGAGGCGCGCGTGGTGTTCTCGGGAACCGTTTGCGGGACGGGGCGGGCGGGCGGCACGGTGGGCGCGGAGATGATCGATTGCAGCCGCGGCGGGCTGGGGCTGAAGATGAAGGTGTTTGTGCCCAAGCACGCGAAGCTGGTGGTGCGTGTGGCGTGCGGCCCGGAGGGTGAGCAGCACGACTTTGCGGTGGTGGCGCAGCGCGTGAAGATGCTGGACCGCGGGCCGACGTATTACGTTGGCGCGAGCTTCCCGGGCGGTGCAAACGAGCAGGGACTGGTCGATGCGCTCATCGCGGCCGCGAGGGCCACGGCGGCTGAGGCGGCCGGCGCGAGCGCGCCTGACACGTCGGCCAAGGAGCCTGCACGTGCTTGACCACGATGAGTTCCTGGTGGCGGCGCTGGTGGAGGAGGGGCTGATCGGCAAGCCCGCGGCGGAGGAGGCTGCGCGCTTCGCGGCCGAGCAGAGTCTGCGGGTGAGCAAGGCGCTGGTGCAGCGCGGGCTGGTGACAGCGCGGGATATTTCGCTGGTGCGGGCGACGATCTGCGAGTGCCCGTTTGTGGATCTGGAGCAGTTCCAGATTGACGTGCGGAACGCGGCGTTGTTGCCGCGCGGCACGGCGGAGACGCTGGAGGCGTTCCCGATCTTTGCCATGGCGAGCGTGGCGACGGTGGGGATGACCAACCCGATGGACCTGCGCGCGGTGGACCAGCTGCGCACACTGCTGAAGGTGGAGATCGAGCCGGTGCTGTGCGAGGGCGATGCGCTCTTGCGGCTGATCGACCGGGCGTATACATTGACCGGGCAGTTTGGCGCGAGCGGGACCACGGTGGAGGGCGCGGCGGCAGGCAGCGCGGCGGACGCGGCCGAGAGTGAGGTTGGGCGCGAGCCGATCGTGGCGGCGGTGAACCAGATTCTGGGTCAGGCGATCGAGAAGGGCGCGTCGGATGTACACATCAACCCCGACGAGACCACGCTGCACATCCGCTACCGGATTGACGGCGTGCTGCAGGGGCAGCAGGCGCCGTCTTTGGCGGCGCACCAGGGGCTGGTGCAGCGGCTGAAGGTGATGGCGAACCTGGACCTGACGCAGACGCGCCGGCCGCAGGACGGCAAGTTCAGGTACGTGCATCGCGGGCGGTATGTGGACCTGCGCATCTCGATTATTCCGACGGTGTGCGGCGAGAACGTGGTGATGCGGCTCCTCACAGGGAGCGGGCACATCAAGGGCTTCGCCGAACTGGGCGTGCAGCCGGGCGAGGCGAGCGGGCTGGAGCGGCTGCTCGACCATCCGCACGGCATGGTGCTGGTGACGGGCCCCACGGGCAGCGGCAAGACGACGACGCTGTACACCGCGCTCAAGCGGCTGAACACGCCGGAGCGGAACATCATCACGATCGAGGACCCGGTGGAGGTGCGGATGCCGATGATCCGGCAGGTGCCGGTGAACGCGGAGATCGGCATGACGTTTGCCGGCGCGCTGCGGAGCGTGCTGCGGCAGGACCCGGACGTGGTGTTCGTGGGCGAGATTCGCGACGAAGAGACGGCGCGGATCGCGGTGCAGGCCGCGCTGACGGGGCACCTGGTGCTGTCGAGCCTGCACACCAACGACGCGCCGGGGTCGATCCCGCGGCTGAAGGACCTGGGCTGCCCGGCGTTTGCGATCAATGCCGCGCTGTTGGGCGTGGTGGCCCAGCGGCTGGTGCGGCGTGTGTGCGGTGATTGTGCGAAGCCCTTTGCGCCCGATACGACGATGCTGGCGCAGTTTGGCGAGGCCGCGGCGGGGGCCAAGTTTGTGCAGGGCACGGGGTGCGCCCGCTGCATGAGTTCGGGGTACAAGGGGCGCGTGGGCATTTACGAGTTGCTGAAGATGAGCCCGGCGATGCACGAGGCCGTGACGGCCGGGCACCCGGTGGATGTGCTGCGGCGCTTGGCCGTGGCCGATGGCGTGAGGCTGATGTGGCGCGACGGGCTTGAGAAGGCCAAGGTGGGCCTGACGACGCCCGCCGAGGTGCTGCGCGTGGCGGCGGCGGTGGAGGTGGCGGCCGAGAGGGCCGCGGCTGCGGCGCCGGCCAAGAGCGGTGAAAGGCGGGCCGCGGCATGAGCGCCGTTGCGTTCGCGTACAAGGCCATGGACCGGACCGGGGCCAAGCGCGAGGGCTTGGCCAAGGCGGCCGATCGCGCAGAGGCGTATCGGCAGGTGGCGGCGATGGGGCTGGTGCCTCTCTCGCTCGACACGGTGCGGAACGCCGCGGGCAAGCAGAAGGCGATCAAGTCCAAGGACCTGGCGCACTTCACGTCGCAGTTGTCGGTGCTGATCGGTGCGAGGCTGTCGCTGAGCGATGCGCTGACGAGCATCGCCGAACAGGAGCGCCCGGGGCACCTGAAGGACCTGATCTCCGACGTGGCGCGGCGTATCGAGAGCGGTCAGAGCCTGGCCGACGCGATGGACACCCACCGCGGGGTGTTCGGCGATGTGTACGTGGAGACGATTCGCGCGGCGGAGAAGACGGGCAACCTGCCCAAGATTCTTGAGCACGTATCGGAGATGCTGGAGCGCCAGCAGGAGACGCGGCAGATGGTGCGCGGCGCGCTCACTTATCCGGCGGTGGTGGTGGGCGTGATGTGCATCGGCGTGACGTTTCTGGTGGGGTTTGTGGTGCCCAAGTTCGCCAAGATGTTTGCCAGCCGCGGCGTGAAGTTGCCGGCGATCACGCAGGTGCTGGCGGCGGCGGGCGAATCGATCAAGAGTTTCTGGTTTCTGTACCTGCTGGCGATCGGGCTGGCGGTGTTCGCGGCGCTCAAGGCTCGCTCGACCGAGCGTGGGCGGGCGATGATCGAGCGGATGGTGAGCCGCGTGCCGGTGGTGAGCGGGATTGCGCAGGGGATTGCGCTGGCGCGGTTTGCGCGGGTGATGGGGCTGTCGCTGTCGTCGGGCCTGGGGCTGATGGACGGGCTGGAGCTGGGCGGGCGGGCGAGCGGGAGCACGCTGCTGGCGATGGACCTGGAGAAGCTGTCGCGGCAGGTGCGGACGGGCGGGCGGCTGAGCGAGTGCCTGAGCACGTGCGCGCATTTCACGACGTTTGCCAAACGGATGATCTCGGCGGGTGAGACCTCTGCGCAGTTGCCGGCGATGTGTACGCTGATTGCGCACCACTACGAACGCGAGACCAAGCACCAGACCAAGACGCTGATGACGCTGGTGGAGCCGCTGCTGATCGTGATGATCGCGCTGGTGGTGCTGGTGGTGGCCCTGGGCATTTTCCTGCCCATGTGGGACATGGTGAACCTTGTGAAGTGAGCGTCGAACGCGCGAAGCGGGCAGAGCGAATGCAAGATATGGCACACCTTCACACAACCAGACGATCGACGGCGTTCACGCTCATCGAGCTGATCGCGGTGGTGCTGATTCTGTCGCTGTTAGCGGGCGTGGCGGCACCGAGATACTTCGATTACGCGGCGAATGCCCGTACCTCGGCGTTGCAGGGCACGCTGGGGAACGTGCGCTCGGCGCTGAACAACTTCTACACGAACGCGAGCTTGGGCGGCACGCCGCGCTACCCGACGCTGGCCGAGTTGACCACGGGCGGCGCGGTGGTGCTCAACGCGTTTCCGTCCATGCCCTATAACAACCTGAACACGGTGAGCGCGGCCACCTCGGCGGAGTTTGCCGCCCGGACCGTGAGCGGCACGGCGGGGTGGCGGTACTTCGCGGACAACGCAATCACCCCACCGCAGAGCGGGTTCTACGCGAACTCGACGGCGTCCACGACCGTTCTTGCGCCCGGCGCCTCGACCTCTGCGAGCGGATGCACGACGACCACCTCGAGCACCCTGACCGCCAACCAACTGTGAGCGTGGTGGCGGTCTGTGCCGGTTGTGCGGGCAGCGCGCACGAGACACCGGGTTTTCGGCGATTCCAGGGGTGAACAGCCCGTCCCGCAATGCCGATGTTCACCACGTCGGGTGCAGCGGATGTGTGCCTCGGTGCCGGCGCGGCATCGAGGGGACCAGTTCAAGAATCGGAGGCATTGACCATGACTCTCTCCCGTCGCTCGTTCCGTTCGGCCTTCACCCTGATCGAACTCATCGCGGTGATCGTTGTGCTGGCCATTCTGGCCGGCGTGGCGGTGCCGCGGTACTTTGACTACACCGACCGAGCCCGCACGGCGGCCCTGCAGGGCACGCTGGGCAACGTGCGTTCGGCCGCGTCGAACTTCTACGCGAACGCGTCGCTGTCGGGCACGCCGGCGTACCCCACGCTGGCGCAGCTGACGACGGCGGGCACGGTGGTGATGGACGCGTTCCCCGCGAACCCGTACAACAGCCTGAGCAGCGCGACGGCGGCCACGTCGGCCGAGTACACGGCACGGACCGTGACCGGCACGGCCGGCTGGCGCTACTACGTGGACAACACGACCACGCCGCCCGCGTATGGCTTCTACGCCAATTCGAGCAACAACACCACGGTGAACAACCCCAGCGGCAGCGGCGTGCTCACGGCCAACCAGCTCTGAGCGACCGTTGCGGCAAAGCGATGCCGATCACCGGTATCGCGCCCGAGTATCTCCCGCGGCCAACGGCACTGACCGTTGGCCGCGTTCGTTTGAGGACCGTGCGGCGAACGCCGAGAGTAGAGGTTGCCATGGCCGCTCTTGATTCATGCTCTACCCCCCCACCCCTTGTCCTTCGCCTGGACGTTGCCGGGGCGATGGCCCGGCCGCGCGAGGGTCGTGGCGGCGGGGCGTTTACGCTGGTGGAGTTGATCGTGGTGATGGTGATGATGGCGGTGGTGGCGGCGGTGGCGATCCCCTCGATGAGCAACCTGGGCACGCAGCGGCAGGCGGTGGGGGCGAGGCAGGTGCTGCGAGACCTGAGCTACGCCCGTGAGCGGGCGATGGCGACGGGCACCACGCACTGGGCGAGTTTCAGCGTGAGCGGCAACACGTACAGCGTGCTGGCGGAGAACCCGGCGAGCCCGGGGCGAGCGGGGGCGACGACGATCACGGACCCGGCAAGGGGACAGGCCTTTTTGCAACGGCTGAACACCGGAGAGCTGGTGGGGAGCAGCCTGAGCGCGGTGAGTTTCGACTCGCTCGCGGAGGTGAGCTTTGACCGGCTGGGGCGGCCGGGCACGACCGCGGCGACCTCCCTGAGCGCGGACGGCACGGCGACCCTCTCGGGCGGCTGGACGGTGCGGGTGTTGCGCACCTCGGGGCTGGTGACGCTGAGCAGTGGTGCAAGCCCGGGCGTTGGGGCTTCATCCTCGGGCGGCGCGGAGGGCACGGAGTGACCGTGAGCGGAGGGCGAACCATGCTGTGCCGGAGGGGCCACGGGCGGGCACCCGTTCAACGGCGCGTGGCGCGCGGGTTTTCGCTTGTGGACACGATCGTGGCGATCGTGGTGCTGGCGTTGGTGGTGCCGGGCACGGTGGTGGCCATCAGCGACGCGAGCGTGCAGCGGGCCAGCGGCATCGCCTTCTCTCGCGCGCGGTGGCTGGCGACGGAGAAGATCGAGGACATCATCGCCGATCGGGCGAGCGGCACGCGCGGCTACACCTACGTGGTGGCGGCAAACTACGGGGCGGAGTCGAGCGTGACGGGCTTTGCGGGCTTCACGCGCAGCGTGTCGATCACAGAGACGGGCGCGAGCCTGAGCGGTGCGGGGACGGGGTACAAGACGGTGACGGTGACGGTGGCGTGGACGGACCCGCGTCGCGGCGCGAGGACGCTGGCGCTGTCGACGGTGGTGACGGACTACACGCCGTGAGATGAAGGCATGGAGCATTGGGCGCGAGGCACACGCATGACGGACGCGATGCACACACGGACTTCCACAAGGTTGCCATGGGGGCGCAGCCGGCGGGGCTTCACGCTGATCGAGATGGTCGCGACGGTGGTGATCATCGGGACGCTCGGCTCGGTGGCCTCGGGGGTGATCTACCAGGCCTCGCGCACGTACACGCAGGCGGCGCTGAGCGCGCAGGTACACGAGGAGCTCGCCAGCGGCCTGGATCGCATCGACCGTGCGTTGCGGGAGATTGCCATCAAGAGCCCGTACGCGAGCAGCGCGCCGAACATCGTGAGCCTGACGGCGGCGAGCATGACGTACAACACGTCTTCTGTGCTCACGTACACAGCGAGCACCGGAGACATCACCCTCAGCGAGTCGGGCGGGCCGACGGGCACGCTGCTGCGGGGCGTGTCGGCGTTCACGTTGCAGGCGTTTGACGAGAGCAACGCGGCCATGGCGGCATCGCTCTCGGGGAGTGCGTGCGACGCGATCCGACGGATCAGCGTGTCGATCACGCTGACGCGCGATGGGGTGAGCCAGACGCTGCGGACCAAGGTGTTTCTGCGGGCCCTGTTGAAGGGCGGTGCGCCGTGATGCGTGTTCACCCGAGGCGCACGGCGCGAGGCTCGGCGTCGATCGGCGTGGTTCTCACGCTGGCGGCGTTGCAACTGGTGGTGGTGGGCGTGGTGCTGGGCGGGGCGCGTGATCAGGACCTGAGCAGCAAGCGGCTTGACGCCCTGCGTGCGCAGTACGCGGCCGAGGCCGGCGCCAACATGGCGGCGCGCGAGTTTGCGCAGAACGCGGATGAGGACGGCGACGGCACGATGGGCACGATCTCGGCGAAGACCGCGCTCACGCGGGCGACGTTCAGCGTGAGCAAAGCGGTGGCGGGTTCGACGAGCACGTTCACAGTGAGCGCCTCGAGCGGCGATGCCGCGCGGCGGGCTCAGTTGGTGGGTGTGGAGACGGCCGCCGCGACGGGGCTTTCGCCGGGCGTGAAGACGGAGGGCTGGGCGTTGACGCCAGCGCCAACGGGCTTGTCGAGCGTGCCGTTTGGGACAACGCCCGATGTGGTGGGGTGGACGTATCAGGTGAACATGCCCAACACGGTGGGCACGGCCTTCTGGGCGGCGGGGCCCAGCAACAAGTTTGGCATGCGGCTGAGCGCCACGCTCACGATCCCGACGACGGGGAGCTGGACGTTCACGCTTGGCAGCGACGACGGTTCGGATCTGACCATCGATGGAAGCCTGGTGGTGAACCACGACGGGATCCACAGCTTTTCGAGCCTGTCGGGCACGGTCGCGCTCTCGGCGGGCACGCACACGCTGGTGGTGCGGTATGTGGAGAAGACGGGCAACAACGGGCTGACGCTGTCGTGGAGCGGCCCGGGCGTGGCCTCGACCACGGTGATCCCGGCGAGCGCGTTTTCGGCAAACCTGACGGGGATACCGGCGGTGGCGGCCACCACCACGGTTTCGATCGGCGGTGACGCGACCGCGTCGGCATCGACGGTTGATGGCTTCAACTCGAGCAGCGGCGTGTACGGCGGGGCCAACATCGACACGACCAACACGGTGGTGGGCCTGAACAGCACGAGCGGCGGGGCGTTTGCCATGAGCGGGCTGGCGCGGCTGCAAGGGAGCGGGCGGATTGGCGTGGGCGGGACGCCGTCGAGCGTGTTCAGCCTTTCGGGCGGAGCGACGATTTCGGGCACTCAGACCGCCGCGACGAGTGGCGTGGCGATCATGGGGCGGGTGGGCGTGCCGACGATGCCCGCGACGTCGGGCTCGGTGTCGTACACATCGGGCACAACGACGCTGTCGGCGAACCAGCGTTTCAACAACCTGACGCTGAGCGGTGCATCGACCGTGCTGAACGTGTCGGGGCACATCTCCATTCAGGTGGACGGCACGCTGTCGCTGGCGGGGAACGCGCAGGTCAACATCCTCAGCGGCTCGTCGCTGACGATCTACGCGAACGGCGCTACGACCATGACCGGCACCAGCGGCATCAACGCCAACACGGGCGACCCGGCCAAGTGCAGACTGTTCATCTTCAGCACGGCCGCGAGCAATCTGAGCCTGTCGAGCTCGGCCGTGTTGTGCGCCCAGGTGGCAGGCAGCAACGCCGAACTGGTGCTGGACGGGACGGGCGCGACGCCCGCGCAGCTGATCGGCACGTACGGCGGCGAGAGGATCACGCTGACCAACCGCGGGCGCATCCACGCGGACCTGGCGGGGCGGACCGGCTCGGGCGGGTCGGGCACGCGGACGGTGAAGTTCACGTCGTGGGCCATGGTCCCGTAACCAGCGGCCCAGCGTCGGAGCTGCGTTGTGGCGCGGTTCGTGCGAAGGCGGGCCACAACCCCGGCCCCGCACGGGCCGAAAATGACAGGGTGCGTGGCCACGGGCGCGGGGCGTTGACCCGGGCGCGTGGCACGGATTGAGAAGGGGCCGACGAGTGCAGGGCACACGCGTTGTCATTGAGATCACCCCCGCGGCCTTGAGCCTGTGGGTGCTGCGTGCGGCGGGTGGCGCCGGCGCCAAGCCTGTGGCCGAGCGGCGGATGCCGCTGTCGGCAGCGAGCTGGACGGAAGCGTGGCCGTCGGTGCTGGCGGATGTGCAGAGGCCGCTGTGTGAATGGGTGAGCGAACTGGGCATCGCGGGGCGCGAGGCCGAGGTGGCGTATGTGTCGCCGAGCGGGGCGGTGGCGCTGGTGTCGTGCCCGCACGCCGCGGGCGAGTCGGGCGCGCATCGCGCGGCGGAGCTGGCGGTGGCCGGCCCGGCCGGGATGGGCAACGCGAAGGGCGGGCAGCCGCTCACCGCCACGGCCACGCTCAGCATCGACGCGCCGACGCGCGAAGCCGGAGTGGTGCGGCAGTGCCACGTGCTGGCCGTGAGCGAAACCGAACTGTCGGCCAGCGCGGTGAGCGCGTGCGTTCAGGGGGCGGGCCTTCGGGTGGCACGGCTGCTGCCGCTGGACGCGGTGTCGCTGATGCAGGCATCGTCGCTGGCCCGAGAGAGCAACGATCGCGCCGAGCCGAACGGCTGCGGCCAAGCGGTGCGGGTGGTGGTATGGCTGGGGCACACGAGCACGCTGGTGTTGGCGGCATCGGCAGGGCGGGTGCGGTTCTTCCGGTCGCTTTCGACGGGAACCGAGCCGCTGGTGGACTGTTTCGGCCGCCCGCTGCGCGGACGGGCGGAGGGCGCCAAGGCGTTTACGCCGGATCGTTCGGCGGCGCGCCGGATGCTGGAGCACGGGGGCATTCCCACACCTGAGATGGTGGTGGATGCCGAGCACGGGGTGGACGGGATGGCGGTGCTGCCGTCGCTGCAGCCTGTGTTGCAGCGTCTGGCGGTGGAGCTCAAGCAAACGCTGCGGTTCGGCGTTCCGGAGGCGGAGCGCGAGTTTGTTCGCGTGGTCTTCGCGGGGCCGGGCGGGGCGGTGCCACGCCTTGCGGAGGTGGTGTGCCAACTCTCGGGGCTTGGGGCCGAGCAACTGGAGGCGGTGGGCGGGAGCGAAGCGGAGACGGGCGGCGCGAACGGGACGAGCCTGGCCCGCACTATGGCGGGCTGCGAGGTGAACCTGCTGCCGCCGGACGTGGCCGAGGAGCGGCGGCTGTCGAGGATGCGGCGTGTGATGTGGGCCGGCATCGGCAGCGCGGCGGCTTTGATCATGATGTATGCGGGCAGCGCGGCGCTGACGCTGCGGAGCGAGACCCAGCGGGCGCAGGGCCTGGTGGCGAGCCGCGCGGGGCAGGAGAAGGAGCGGCAGATCTTTGAGCGATCGGTGGCGGCGCACGCGGCGACGGCGGAGCTGCGTGCTCGCATCAGCGCGCGGATCGGGGAGAGCCAGCCGATTTCGCACGCGCTGGCCGCCTTGGCCGAGCACACGGGCGAAGGGATGAGCCTTACGTCGGTGGATTTTTCGAGCGGCGATGACGGCCGGATGAAGTGCGTGCTGGTGGGCCAGACAGCGAGCGCGGGCGCGGCGGAAGTGGCGGCGACCCTGACCGACTACGCGCACCGGCTTGCGGGGGTGCCGATCTTCCGCAACGTGAAACTGGGCGGCACGCAGCGGCAGCGCAGCGGCCAGAACGATGTGCAGAGGTTTGAGGTGTCGCTTGAACTGGTGGGCCTGCCGGCGAGCTTTGCGCGGGTGGCCGGCACGGCGGGCCGGGAAGGGGAGGCCAGACCGTGAACAGCGTAGGAACACGAAGGCTCGCGGCCGAAGGGGGCATTGGCCTGGCGCTGTGCGTCGGGCTGCTGCTGGGCGTGGTGGAGCCCGTTGAACGGCGTACGCAGGCGGTGCGTGAGGCCGCGGCGGCCGCCGAGCAGTGCGATGCAACCTCGCAGGGCGAGTCGCCCGAGGCCGCCAGGCGCGTGCTGGCGGAGGCGCTGGCCGCGGCGGATGAGGTTGATCGGATGAGCAAGCCGGCACGCAGCCAGTCGGAGTTGCTGGCGGCGGTCCTGCGGCTGGCGGATGAGCAGAGCGTGAGGGTGGAGCAGATCGAGCCCACGCTGGTGGTTGGGCGCGCTGTGCCGGTGGCTGCGGCGGCGCCGGGCGCGGCCCCCGGCAGCGGAGCGGCGGCAAGCGGCGGCGCTGTGCCTGCGGTGCCCGCCAAACCCGACATGGTGCTGGGGTGCTCGCTGTCGGCGCAGGGCGACTACGCGTCGCTGGTGGCGTTTGTGGATCAGCTCGAACGGTCGGCCGGGTTTGCGCGGGTGCGCACCCTGCGGTTTGCGGCCCCCGGCGATTCCGCAGGCCGCACGGTGATGGCGAGCGTGCTGAGCGAGCACGTGGCGTTCGATGTTCTGCCCGTGCGTGCGGCGGCCGGCCTGGTGTCTGCGGCGAAGGAGGGCAAAGAATGAACCTCGCCAAGGGAACCAAAGACCGGCTGGTGCTGGCGGCCGTGATGATCGGCCCGATGGTGGGCGTGCTGGGCTTTCGCGCTGGCGCGGGCGTGCAGCCCCGCAGCAGCGGGGCGGCAACAAGCCCGATGCCCGCGACGACGGCGACGGACCTGGCCCCGGGGCCGGCCATGAACGCGGCACAGAAGGCCGCCGCGGCGTATCTGACGGCGCGGCCCGTGGCGGTGGCGACGCGGTCGCCGATGCGGCACACGGCTGCGCCCGCTGCCGCGCCGGTGGCGGCGGACGCGGACGCTCGTGTTGAACCGGAGGGTGTGCCCGCGGATGCGCCGAGCCTGACACTTTCGACGATCTATTCGAGCTCGACGAACGTGGCGGCGATCATCAACGGGCGTGTGTACCGCGCGGGCGAGCGCGTGGCCAAAGACTGGACGGTGCGCGAGATTGATGCCCGCGCGATGTCGGTGGTGGTTGAGGGGCCGCGCGGAAAGACCATCAGGCTTTCCCAGCCGCGGGCCAACTGAACAGGTCGGTCAACGGGCGGCCGCGGCTTGTGCCTCGGGCTGAGCGGCGGGCTCGGGTGTTGTGGGCTGCGCGGGCTCGCCGACGGGCGAGGCGGGCGGCGGCACGGACTTGCGCGGCTTGGTGGCCTTGCCGTAGGCCTCGATGACGGCCACGAGTTGACCGGGCTCCCACAGGCTGGGGCGGATGCCGGCGACGATGCGCTCCTTGCAGGCGCGCTCCTCGATGGGGCCGAGGCCGAGTTGCTCGACATCGGCGAGCAGACCGACGAGTTGATCCATGAGCGTGCGTGCCGCGTTGTCGGCGGGCTGCTCGATGAGGAACTCGGCGATTCCGACGGCATCGAAATCGGAGTCGGTGTTGAAGGCGGCCACATCGTCGAGCACGGCGCGCGACTCGTCGGCGCGGGCATCAACGGCCTTGTAGGACTCGATCACGCGGGTGACGGCCTCGATCGAGAGGCGACCCTCGGAAACCCGCCGGTCTTCGGAGCTGACGCGGGCGGCATCGGGCTTGTCAACGTAGATGTTGCGGCCGATGAGGAAGTCGACCAGTTCGGAGGGGAACGAGGCACGGACGTTCACGCTGATCTTTTCAAGCTCGGCACGGAGAGCCTGGCCGATGGAGGTGTCGGGCTGCAACTGGGGAACATCGACGATGGTGAAGGGCGTGATGGTCTCCGAGACGCGCGTGTCGGTGGGGCCCTGCGCGCGGCGTGTGAGCGGCAGGAATCGTCCGCTGGCGGGCTGGGTGCCGTCGAGGCTGTTGTCCGTGAACTCGGCGATGAACCGGGTCTGGTCACCGCCACCGCCGAAATAGGCGCGGCGGCGCACATCGCCGTTCTGTTCGCCGGTGATGAGGATGTCGTTGGTGTTGGGGGCTGCGAAGTCGGTGGTCCCTGTGACGATGGTCGGGGCGAACACGCCCTGCGGCGAGAACCCGCCGGTGGTGCGGATCGGGCGCGATGAGAAGTTGATGCTGGTTCCGGAGACGAAGTTGACGCCCTCGTCCATGCCCTGGGTGTTGCGTGCAGGAGCGGCCGTGATGCCCAGCACGTTGCCTGCGGCGCGCGTGCGCACGCGGATGTTGGCCGAGTTGAGGTTGAACGCGCCCGTGGTGACCACATCGCCGACGTAGGCCGTGCCGTTGTAGGCGGCGGCCGTGCCCGTGTTGATCGTGAGGTTGCCGGTGGCGAGGAGTTTCTCGTTCTGGCCCTGCGCGAAGGTGCCGCCGCTGGAGATGTTGATGGTGTGGGTGAGCGTGTGCGCGCCGGGGGGCGGCGGGTTGAACACGCCTGCGGTGAACGACGCTGGATCGGTGAACAGGATGGTGGAGAGAGCGGGCACGCCGGCCGACGACCCGTCGAAGTCGGTGGTGCCGACCGTGCCGACATTGAGGCCCAAGAAAGACAGCGCCGAGGTGTTGCCGATGTCGCCGGTGAAGGTGAAGGGCACCACGAAGTTGCGGAGTTGGTCGCCGTTGGCCAGGTCGATACCTGTGGGCGTGGGGGAGGTGGCGAGGGAGGCCGTGGAGGCCGTGGAGACGATGCGGAGAGCCTTGTTGGGCGAGCCGCCGAGGCCATCGGAGTTGATCGTTCCGGCGAAGAACACCCGGCCGTTGCCGGCGTTGAGGAGCGTGTCGGCGGTGAGCACGACGTTGTCATTGAACCGCAGGGCCTCGGCGCCGTTGGCGACCGCACCGTTGGCGATCGTGATGTTGGCGCCGATTCTTGTGCTGCCGTCGGCGTTGGTGATGAGGTTGAACAAGCCGCCGTTCGCCCCGGCACCGATCGTGCCGCCGAAGGTGGTGACACCGCCGCCTGTGGTGTTGACCGTGAGGCCGCGTGGCGCGGCCGTCTCGTTGTTCACGGTGCTGTTGAGGCTCACGGACGAACCCGCGAGCGTGCGGTTCTGACCCGCGGCCCAACCCAAGAGGACGGCATCGTCGTAGGTCTGCACGCCCGTGGTGGTCACGGCATCGCGGAGGATGGTGGTGCCGCCGCCGTTGGTGGTAAGACTGGCGAGGGCGTTGCCGACTCCCGCGCCCACCGTGGAGTTGAAGGTGGTGATGCCGCCGCTGGTGGCGGTAAGGGCCTGCCCGCCGGTGACCGTGCCGGTGAAGGTGATGTTGCCGGTGGCTCCCGCCGTGGTGTTCAGCAGGGTCGCGCCCGTTGTGAGTGCCACGTTGGATGCGAAGCCGATGTTGCGGTCGTTGGTGTTGATGGCGCTGTTGGCCAGCGTCA
>FRDC01001884.1_pt2 | contig 14870 bp, 16 predicted proteins | sample 1106171 | NCBI WGS metagenome assembly FRDC01 (sample SAMEA3930566, study PRJEB13176) | freshwater metagenome | biome: Drinking water system; feature: drinking water; material: water | place: Singapore | collected 2014-12-20 | reverse complement strand
CCATTGCGATTCGACGTGCGGGGCGCCGGCCGCGGGCCTCGTCGTTAGGTCGCACGTGTACACGGCGCGGATGATGTCCGGCCGGACCGTCGCGTACGTCCGCAGGACCTCGAGGAAGCGGCGGAGCTTCGCCGCGGTCGGATCGATGCGGAAGAACTCATCGGCGATCAGGTGGACCTGCGGCCCCCGCGGGCATCCCCGCAGGAAGTCGGCGAGCTTGGCGGTGTCCACGTCCGTCGATGTGCCGCCCTGGGGTATCCAGGCACGGTCGGTGAAGAACGTCTTGACCCCGTGGCCCTGTGCGTCGGGGAGCTGATGCGTCGCGTTGAGCCACACGGTCCACCTCCTTCGCGGCATACTTCCCGCGCCAACCCGGCGGTCAAACCTCGACGTAGATGACCTGGATGGGCACGGTGGAGCCGGCGCCGGTGGTGACCGAGAGGCCCTCGCCGGCGGCCGTCTCGAACCACCCCGCCGGCGTCTCCGGGAGCACGATGACGCCGCTGACGCTGGGCGCGAATGTCGCACTGATCGCCGTGCCGGCCCCGCCGGGCTTGCTGTTGAACGTCACCGGCCCGCCGCACGCGAGGGCAAGGGCCAGCACCCTGATCTTCTTGCCCGTGACCGCCGCGACGACCGCGGCGTCGGTCTGCGAGGCCGCGACGTTGGCGAAGGCCCGCTTGTACGGCGCCGCCGCCGCGGCCGGGTCGGTCACCACGCCGACGCCGGAGGGGACGGCCTGCACGGCCGGGCGGCCCTGGCCGTCGATGGTGACGCCGGTCAGCCCGACGTTCCAGGTCCCCGACTGCGTCGCGGCGACCGTCCCGGCGACCGAGTCGATCTTGTTGTGGGTGACGTGGTCGCTGCCGTCCAGCGTCGTCTTGAGCGTCCTGGCCGCTCCGTTTCCGTCGAGTACTGCGAGAGACATCGGGGAGCCTCCTTGCCTACGTCACACTCACGAGCCCGCTGTTCGCCGCGGCGCTGAAGTTGAGCCGTCCTGCCCGTACGAAGGCCGTGGAGCCGTCCGCGCTCCGCAGCCCCCGCACGATCGCGTCGATCCTTGCATCCTGGGCCACGCCCGTCGGCCCGAAGAGCCGGACCCGTGGGCCGGGCGTCGTGAACTTGTTCACGAGCTCCCAGGTCCAGCCCGCGCCGGTCCCGTTGAACGAGATCGAGACCGTCCGCACCGCCGCGAAGATCCCCGACGAGATCGGCAGGGCCACGTCGCCCGGGCCGTACCGCAACTCGGGGATCAGCGCCGCCGTCTCCAGGTCTTGAATCTCCTGGGTGATCGTCTCGGCCCGCAGCAGGAACACCAGCTCACGGATGATGGGGAGCGTGAACCCGTTGCCAATGGAGAGCGTCACGCGGAACCGGCAGTACCTGGCCCGCACGGTCCGGCTGGCGAAGAGGGCCAGGTCGGTCCACCCCGCCCAGGTCGTGCCATCGACCGAGTAGTCGAACTCGACGGTGCGGACGCCGTCGGAAACGGCGTAGATCGCCGGCTCGAAGTCGAACACGAACCCGGCGTCGATGGTCGGGTGCTCATAGACGATGGGCGTGAAGGGATCGAGCGTCCAGGACGTCCACTGCGACCAGGTCGAGACGCCGTAGGGGAAGGCGAGCGTGTCCCAGGTCTCGCGCCCGCGGGCCACGAGCGTGCGGTCGTTGCTGACGTAGCAGCCGGTCCTGGTCCCCGGCCAGCCGTCGGCCTTGGCGTCCACGCTCACCGCGACGCCTTCCTGGCGTGGCGCCCCCAGCGTCCGGTCGATGAGGACCGCGTTGCGGGACTCGTTGCCCGAGGTGTCCACCATCTTCACGCCGAACGTGTAGGTGCCGGCCGGCGGGACGTTCATCTCGGTGGGCGACGCGCCCTCGAGGACGCCGTCGTGCAGGGGCGAGAGTTGGTCCCAGGTCCGCCCCTCGCCGCCGGGGCCGTACCTGATCTTCACGCCGGCGATGTCGGGCGGGATGTCGCCGAGCACCCACGAGTACCGCCGCGTGCCGTCGGAGAGACGGACCACGTCAAAGGCCTGCACGTCCGGCGGCGGGCCGACCTTTCCCACCACGGTGTGCTCGGCCTCCACCCACACCGACGCCAGGCCCGTCGCCGTCACGGTGCGGAGGCGGAGTTGATACGTCATGCCCTCCTCGACGCGCTCGACGGAGACCTGGTTGTCGTCGATGGGGACGAGCGGCAGGTGCATCCACGGCCCCTCGCCGGCGGCGCCTGGCGCGGGGATCGGGCGGAGCCGGACCTGGGCGGCGTTGGGGATCGGCCGCGTGCCGCTCGGGCGCCGGAGCGTGATGAGCATCCGCGGCCGCAGCGAGCCGTCGGCGTCGCGGATCATGACGAAATCGTCGGAGCGGATGCTCTCGATGATGGGGGCGTCGGGGCGGTTCTCCCAGGCGGGCGGGAGCGAGATGCCCGGGTCGTACGGCGGGATCGGCCCCTGGTCGGCCTCGTGCACCGCCGGGGCGTGGTCCACCAGCGTCATCCTCGCGCCAAGGTCCTTGTCGATCTCGATCGACTTGACGAGGAGTTCCCGCGTCTCCTGGCCCAGGCGGCCGAACATCCACAGGTCGCCGACCTTGGGCCGCGGGTCGCTCGCGCTGACCGGCCCCTGCAGGGCGATCTCCGTGTACTGCCCGGCCTGCGTCGTCACGCTCCGCAGCCAGCTCGTGCCATCCTCGAGGCGGACGCGGACGACGTACTGCTCGCCGGCGTCCATCGTGACCTGCTCATCGAACCGCAGGCCGACCAGGTTGTTGTCGCCATCGGTGACGAGGCCGACGACACGCCCGAAGGAGAGACCCCACAGCGGCACGTCGTGGGTGACCAGGACCAGGTCGCCGCGGGTGCAGGCCAGGTGCTCGATGTCGGTGGAGAGCTCGTAGACCTCGGGGCGCAGGCGGGCGACGGCGATCGTGTACCGGCCGTGCTTCCAGACCTGGTCTGTCGCGGTCACGCCGAAGAGCTCGAGCGTCTCGAACTTCGTGGCGGAGGCCTCGTCGTACCCGTCGTCGTAGACGACGCGCTCGTCCTGCTGGTAGCCGGCGTCGCGGTTGAGGAAGCGAATCCGCAGGGCGTGGGGCAGGTCGGGGAAGGCCTTGCGGCCCCGGAAGCCGGCGGAGTTCCGCGGCGTGAAGTGCTGGACGGGTACGCTCTGCCGCTTGTCGCGGACGATCGAGTACTTCCCGTCCCGCATCCCGAAGGAGGCGCGGCCCGCGGCGGCGACGTCGGCGAGGCGCTCCCACACCGTGCCGCCGAAGTCCAGGACCGCGTTGAACTCGAACCCCGCGGCGTCGTTGGCCTCATGCCACGCCTGCAGCTCGGCCAGGTCGAGCCGGTCGTCGGCGACGGGGCGGGCGTTGGCCGGCCCCTGGAGGACCGCCCGGTAGCAGCTCGCCGGGTTGCTCGTGGCCCGCTCCACCCATTGGCCGCTCGCCGCGTCCCAATCCGGGAGGATCGATCGCACGAGGCAGTTGAACTGGTCCACCACGCCGTTGAGCTGGTCGGTGGCCTTGATCCGCAGGGCGACCTTGGCCATGCCGGCGATCTTGACCGGGTCCTCGTTGCGGATGGTGCGGAGGGCCGTCCAGGAGACCTTGTCGAGGATGCGGTCGCTGGTGGAGTCCGGCGTCACGCGCCGGATGCGGATGTCGTACTGGCCGGGCTGGACCGCCCAGGCCAGCGAGCGGCGGATCTGCTCGGCGCGGTTGGCCTGCACGACGATGCTGTGCTGGTACACCGACGTGTCGAACCAGCGGACGTTCAGCCGGCCGCGGTAGGCCATCGCGCTGCTCGCCCGGCTCGCCAGGCTGTTCTCCGGGATCGTCGAGAACACCGACTCGCCCGGGCGCTTCCAGCCGACGGCGACGGCGCCGCTGGTGGTCCTGGCCTCGACGCGGATGCGGATGGCGTGCCACCCGCGGCGGAGGTTGATCGTGCCCGAGTGGGCGGCGAAGTCCGGAGCGCCACCGCCCGCGGTCCCGTGCGAGCCGTACCAGCTCGCCACCACGCGGCCGTCGATGGCGATCTCGCCGGCATCGGAGCAGTCCACCCCGAACTCGTGGGGCAGCGGGAAGTTGCCAGGCCCCTCGACGTACACGTAGCCGCTGGCCTCCCACGAGTAGTTCGTCGCCGGCAGGTAGGCGGGCTTGCTGCCGGCGAACCCCAGGCCCCAGGCGACGCTGCCGGCGTGCGTGCTCTGACCGCCCACGGCGACTTCTGGCGTCCTGAACATGAAGTCCAGGCCGCGGGAGAAGTCCGGCGAGACGCCGTTGATGCGCGTCCAGGCCCCGGCGCCCGCGGGCGAGTACTCGACCTCGAGGGCCACCGTGCGGAGGAGGCGGTCGCCGCGGGCGTTGAACTCGGCCAGGCCCTGCGGGAACGTCACGTCGATCGAGAGTTCGTCGGCGTCCGTCTCGCTCGTCCTGGTGGTCCAGGAGGCGGCCTGCTCCAGCAGGAGGGACTCGGCCTGCTCGAGGACGACGCCGGGGTAGAGGCTGAGCGGCGCGTCGGTGGAGCGGCCCTCGCGGATCTCGACCTCGACGCCCTCGTACTCGGAGAGGGGCGTCTCCCCGATCTTGAGGTCGGAGACCTCGATGGGGCCGTACCCGAGCACGAACAGCAGCCGCAGGTACTGGTCATCGCCGACGATCTCGGTGTAGGGGGCCGCGCCGTAGAGCGGGGCCATGCGGTGCTCGCCCAGGACGACGGGCACGACGCCGAAGGGGCGGAGCTCGTTGCGGGCGCCGGTGATCGTGGGGCTGGACCGCTGGTCACCGTTGTCGCTCAGCCGCGGCTTGGGTGGCGGGATCAGCGCGTTGATCGCCAGCATCCCGATCATCGTGACAGCGGCCGAGACCACGCCCGAGGCGATGAGAAAACCCGTCGAGGCGGCGGCGGTCGCGGTGGCTGCTGTCCCGATCCCAAGGGCGCCCGCCGCGGCTGGGCCGGCCCACACCGCCAGTGCGACCACCGCGATGGTCAGGATGATCCGCAGCGGCGTCTTGCCGCCATCCCCGCCACCGGGCACGGCGGCGACCGTCACCAGCCGGCCGGGCTTGGGCCGGACTGCCCGCCAGTGCTCGCGCTCGATCTCCGCGTCGCCGATCCAGACCCGCAGGAAGGGCGACTCCGGCACTCCCGCGGTGGCGAGCATGTCGGCGACGGACCCGCCGGCGGGCAGCGCCACACGGATGATCGCCGGCCGCAGCGGCGAGACCCGCCCCGCCAGATGCACAGGCCCGGCGAACCTGTACGCCCCCTCGAACCTCGGCGACCAGACGCCGTCATCCCATCGCTCGACGCACGAGTCGCTCCCGCGCCGGCAGTGGAGCATCCGCCCGCGGGCGACCGCGACGCCCACGTGCCACAGGTCGCTGGCCCCGGCCCTGAACAGGAGGGCATCCCCGGCGTCTGGATGGCCCTCCACGGCCCGCCAGTTCCCGCCCGGCCGGAGTTCGGCATCGAGGACCGCCGCCACGCCTGGCCGGTCCTCCGTGCCGCTGTAGCCGTCGTGGTGGCCCGGGAGATAGATGCCGTACCGCTCGGCGTAGACCAGGCGTGTCAGGCCCCAGCAGTCCACGCCGGAGCGGTCACGCCCGCGCTCGACGAAGGGGATGCCGACGTACCGGGCGGCCCAGGCGGGGATGTCGTCGGTGAGGCGCGGCATCAGGCGAACAGTCCGGGGAATCGGGCCGGGGTGAACGAGTCCGCGGGGTACGGCTCGTTGAGGACGTCCTCGAACCGGAGCGTCCCCTCGACGATCGCCGCGTCGTACGCGACGTCCCGCAGGGTGAAGCGGTACGGGCCGGCCTCGATCGTGTCGGGGCTGCTCGCCAGGATGACCGAGAGGTCCACCGTCATCGCCTCGCCGGCGAGGGCGCGGACCGCCTGGACGATCTGGCGGTCCGCGTTGGCGATGCGGAGCGTGACGGTGGGCGGGGCCTCGTCGGACTCCGGCGGCAGGGCGAGCTCGAAGGGGAAGCGCTGGTACGTGAAGCCGCCGCTGACGACGTCCTCGGAGTTGTTGACGACGCGGATGGGCGCCGGGAGCGAGGGGTGACTGATGACCAGAAGCAGCAGGAAGACCTCGCCCGTTTCCTGGGCGTAGAGCGCTCGGCGCGCGGTGTTGGAGAGGGTCCTGGGCATTGGTCCTGACCAGTCATGACCGACCGCGGCGATCAGCCGAGTTCGACTTCCATCCAGGCCCGGCAGGTCTTGCCGCTGGCCCCGTAGACCCGCAGGCCGATCTGCTCGGCGGGGCCGAGGTCGATGCCGGCGAGCGTTTCGAAGGGGCCGGTCGGCGCCATGCGGTGCGGGCGCACGATCCGGGTGCTGGCGTCGCTCCCCGGCTCGGCCGAGTAGTTCTGGAAGGCCGATCCGAGCGAGGTGGTCAGCCCGGAGACCGCGGCGATCTCGGTGGAGATGTCCGTCGCCGTGCCCGCCGAGGACGGCTTCTTCTGGAAGTCGATCGTGGCGCGGGCGTCGGTGCTCGACGTGCCGTCGAACGAGACGCCGTATCGCAGCACGCGGGCCGCGACGCCGGTGGGCGCCTTGTACCCGAGGACCGTCTTGGGCGAGACGGCGCCGCAGGCGATGTCGGTGTTGGTCTGGACCAGGATCTTCGTACCCATGTGCAGGCTCCTTCTGCCGGCGATGCCGGCGGTGCGGTCGGGTCAGGGGTCGGCGCCCACTCCGGGCGTGCTGTTCGGGGGGATGGGGACGGCATCGCCGTCGGCCCCGATGATGGCCGGCAGCAACGGCTCGTCCGCGGCGATCTCGCCGACGAACACGAGCGGCGTGTCGTCGGGCGCGGGCGTGATGGCATCGGGCTCGTCGAAGTACGACACCGCCAGGGGCTGGAGCATCTCCTCCAGGAGCGTGTTGAAGCCGGGCTCCGGCGACTCGATGTGGATGAGCGGAGGTTCGCCCGGCGGCGGGGGCGGGGGAGGCGGCGGGGGCGGGGGCGTCACGACCTCCGTGCCGGGCATCGCCTCGAGCGTGAAGGTCGCGGTCCAGAACTCGGTCCCCGACTGCCGCGGGGCGTACGGCGAGAACGTTGGCGGGCCGGTGAAGCGGTAGTCGATCTGGTTGCCCGTCTCGTGGTGCTTCCACTCGAAGGGCAGGGCGCCGGCCTGGGCCGAGTCGCGGAAGAACGTCTTGAGCGTGGCGACCTGGGCGCGGGTGAGGCGGAGCTCGATCTCGCACGTCTCGATGGCGGCCGTGGCGCGGCGGCGAACCTTGGCCGGACCCACGTCCATCGCCGTGCGGACCGTGCGGTCCTGATCGACCTGGCTGTATCTGGCGACCTGGGGGGCTTGGGGCAGCCCCGCGGGCCAGAGGATGTCCGCCATGACTCCGACTCGCCTGCCGGTCCACGGCGGCGGCGGATACTACCCGGCGCAGCACCTCCGACCACGCATGGATCAAGAGGATCGAGCGGGCCACTGCACGACGAACGTCCTGAGGGGGCCGTCGTGTACCAGGCTGACGTGGCGAAGGAACGCCTGGCCGAGGCAGACCTGGTACGGGCTGCCATCGCCGAAGGACTCGACGATTCCGGCCGGCACCTGCCAGGCTTTCGCGCCGGCCTCGAACGCGATCCGCAGGCACGCGATCTCAAGTTCCCGTGTTCCGCCGTAGAACGAGCCGCCGCCGAAGACCGTCCGTGCGTACGGCGCGATGTTCAGAGTCTCCACGACGCGGCGAGCGACCGTCGCCAAGCCCATACCCGTGTCGAGCAGCGCTCCACACGTCGCGTGCGGCTGGCCCTGGTCGATGCCGTAGCCTTCCGCGCCGGGAAGACACGGAGCCACCAGAACCTTGGCGACCGGCCCGAACCGTGGGTCAATGGGTCCGGTCAGGTGGGGCACGGCACCTCCGGCGCCACGACCATCTCGACCGGCACTCGCATGAACACGGGGTGCAGAGAGGTCGTGTAGAAGCCCCGCGGCCCGAAGCGTTCGAGGCCGTCGGCGATCGCCGCGTCGAGCGTGTCGTACAGCCCAACCAGCCCATCGTCCTTGAGCACGGCGAACTTCTGGCCGTCCTCGGCCAGGTGCGGCCGGATGCGTGCCCACGCCGCTTTCTCGCGCTCGTACATGCGCCATCCTACCCGGCGGGAACGCGCCCGCCAGGCCGTCATTCTCCGAAGGCGCGTTGAGTCGCTTCTTTGCTCTTTTTCCGCTCGACGGTCCGGTTGCAGTTGGAACAGAGCGTTTTGGTGGTGCCGTCGGACATCGTCCAGGTGTAGCGGTTCCGCTTCAGCGAGACGCCACAAAGTTCGCACTGCCGCGTGGTCCCCGCCCCCCCAGGCCCATCGCAACCTTGACGATGATCCAGAGCACAATCGGCGCGATGACCAGAAGCCAGACTGTGCCCGATGTGCTCAGCCCCAAGGCCGACCCCGCGGCGGCGATGAGTCCAGCGACGAGCACCAGGCCGAAGATGATCGCACACCCGGAGGAGGACTTCTTCGCCACAAGGACCTCCGGGATTACTGCGTGATGCTCTGCACCTTGAAGTCGTGGAGCACGATGATTCCGTAGGCGTGAGATGGAGCGCGCTTGCTCACGGCCAGAACCCTTTCGCGGCCATCGGGATAGAGCTCCCATCAGCGAGCTCTATTCGAATGATCCGCACGGAGAGGACGGCGTCGGCGCGTTCACGCGGGGCACCGGCCCAGGCAGACTCGTAGTACTTCAGGGTGAACGACCTCGTCTCGCCAGGCTCGATGCCACCGGCCACATCCTCACCGAAGATCTTGTCCTTGACCCAGGGAACTTGTCGATCTGGCGTGGATATCGTGCCAGTGGCGGTAAATCCGGCTACGGCTACATCCAGGCCGTTTCGAAGTGTGACCGAGATGACGTGGCTGCCGTCAGACCAGCCCTTCTCGAACGTGTACTTCGCATCGACTACATCCAATCGGCGAAGCAGTTCACTGACTCGCTCCTCCTCAGCCTTCTTGGCCGCCTTCCGCTCGGCCTCCTCCGCCTCTCGCAGTGCCCGCGCCTTCTCCGCCTCCGCCTTCCGCTCGGCCTCCTCCGCCTCTCGCAGTGCCCGCGCCTTCTCCGCCTCCGCCTTCCGCTCGGCCTCCTCCGCCTCTCGCAGTGCCCGCGCCTTCTCCGCCTCCGCCTTCCGCTCGGCGTCGACGATCGCGGCGGCCTCGATGATCTCCGCAGCCGTCTTGCCGTGCAGATTCGCCTTGAAGCCGCGGCGAAGGCGGCCGGCTGCATCACCGGAGGCGAATGACCGGAGGTCGAAATCGGACATTGCCAGCGAGGCGACAGCGTCCTCGAACTGCTTCTGCTCCTCGGGGGGAAGCGACAGGCGGACCTTTTCGAGCGACTTCTCCAGCGCCTCGTCAGAACTGGCGTCCACGCGAGGATCGCCGCATCCGGCGAGGCACATGGAAAGAACGATACAGAGCAGCAGTGTGGCGACGGCGCGATCCGGCATCGGCAGGCCTCCCGACGGGTCCAACCATCAGTATAACAACTCCTGGGGAATCAGCGAGAGGTTCCGCGGCGTGTGCCGCCGTAGGTCTGGGCCATGTCCCTGTCGAGGGAGCCGTCGCGGAACATGCTCTTGACCGTGCTGCGGATCAGCACGTCGATGATCCGCTGGCCGTCGGGGCCACGCCGCTCGCGGGTCTCGGACTGGCCTCCGGTCTCGTTGTAGACGTTGACAATGACACCGCCGCCCGCGGCGTTCACGCCGAGTTTCCCCCCGATCCGCTCCAGGGGCATGATGGCCTCGGGACCGGCTTCTCCCATGAGGCCGACGCCGCGGGCCATCGGGAACAAGGTCGCCCGTCTCACGATCCCGCCTTCGGCGAAGACCTGAAGCCCTCTGTCGATGGCCATGCCGGCGGCGGCGAAGGGCAGTCTCCCGGTCTCGGTGAGGCCGGGACCGCCGTAGGACGGCAGGGCGCCTGGGCCGCTACCGCCGATCGTCACCGGAGTGGGCATGAAGGCGGAACTGATGGCCCTCCCCAAGCCGCTGACCAGCGCGTCGGTGAGCGGCCCGAAGATGTACCGCTGAGCGGCCATCGCCACCAGTGTTTGTGCCCAGGCGCTGAAGAGCTCCCCGAAGCGGGCCTTCCCCGTCACCACCATCCGTCCGAACTCGTCGGACAGCGACCGGCCGAGTTGGGTAATCGACTCCTTTACGCTGAGCGCGAAATCCAGCGCCCGGTCGCGGAGCCGCAGGAACTGCTCCTGGAGTCGCTGCACCTTCTCGGCGAAGACCTCGTCATCGATGATCGACGGGAACTCCTCACGCAGTTGCCTGAGCCGGTCGAGTTCCTCGGCGAACTGCTCCTCCGGGAGGATCTCGAAGCGGATCTTGGTGGCCTCCTCCCGCATCTGGCGGTACTGCCGCGACGCCTCCTCTGCGGCCTTGTTGAAGGCCTCCAGCTCGCGCCGCGTCATCACCAGCGGGAGCGGCCCGTCTTCGAGCAGCTTGCGGACGGCGGCGATGGCGTCGCCGACCTTGCCTTTGAGCCAGTCCATCGGGCCGCGGATGCGATCCATGAGCCCGGTGAGTTTCTCGCCGACGACGTCGGCTGCCTTGCCGAGGTCCTCGCCGAGCACGTCCATGAAGGACTTGCCGGTCGCACGGTCCTTGCCGGAGAACTCCCGCTCGATGGTCTCGATCGTCGCCTGGTAGATAGCGTCGATGCTCTTCTTGGCCTGCTCCAGGGCTTCGGTTCTCTCCTTGAGCTTGGCGGCGAAGTCGAATCCACCAGTCGCTGCACTCAGTTCCTTGGCGGTTTTCCTGAGATCAGACATCCCCTTGGATGTTACCCCGACAGCTTGAAGCGCCTTGTCGGGGATGAGATCGAGCCCAGACACGACGATGCTTAGAAAACCGCCGAACCCCCGCTTGAGGAACGCGACCCCCTCATCCCACGCGTTCCTGATGCCGTCCATTGCGACGAGGAACCCGAACTTGAGGTACTCCCACCCCTTGTTCACGTTGGCAATCGTTGCTGCGGCGGTCTCCTGGACGACTTTGAACTCGTCGTAGAAGTACTGCCCCAGCCGAAAGGCCGCGATGGCCGCGCCGATGGCCACGAGGCCGCCCAGCACGTACGGCAGCACCGGCAGGAGCGCCGTGAAAGCGGCGACCAGTCCCTGCACGGCCGACACCCCGAGCCCGAGGAGGCTCAGGGTGAGTCTCCCCACCGCCCACGTGACCATGCCCAGCCCCCGCGAGAGCGTCATCAGTGTCGTTGTCAGACTCGACGCAGCGAGCATTGCCGGTCCTGCCGCCGCGGCGATCAGTCCCCACTTCACGATCGCCCGTTGGGTCTTCGGGTCCAGCTCGGAGAAGGCCCGCGAGAGGTTGTTGATGACCGAGACGATCCGCTCGAGCGTGGGCCTGGCCTCCTCGAACAGCCGGATCAGGACCTCGCCGAGGGGCCGCAGGGCTGCTTGTGCCTGCAGCCCGAGCCGCTCGATGTTCTCTCGCATCCGCCCGGTGGGGTCGGCGGCCTTCGTCGCGGCGATCGCCAGGGCGGTCAGCGGCAGCGTGACCTTGAGGGCGAGCTTCCCGCCAACCTGCTCCAGGCCCTGATTGAACTGCTTCAGCGAGGCCGTCATTCCCGCGATCTTGCGATCCAGGATGTTGCTCCCCTTGTTCAGGCCCGACACGAGCTTGGCGATGTCGGTGACCAGATCGATGCGGATCTCGCCGATGGATGGCATGTTCACACCTCGCAGAGTCTGTCGAGTTTCGCCGCGAGTTCGTCAGGCTCGGGCGGTGGCGGTCTCATGGCTTCGAGGGAAGGGAAGAAGTCCGCCGGCACGAAGGGAGCACCGGCCTTGGGATCGCGGTGCGCGTTGGCGATGATGGAGGCAAGTAGTCCGGTGCGGTAGTCCAGTCTGGCCTCGCGCCGCTCCCAGGCCCGAAGGAGCTCATGGAGGTCCGCCGGGCCGAGGCCGTCGATCTCGGCGCTCGTCAGGCCGAGTTCGACGCGAGCCCAGGCTCGGAGGCGGCGGAGGCCGTCGGAGGGTCCGCCGCGGCGCCCCCGTTGAGCATGATCACTGCCTGGCAGAACGGCGCGACCAGGACCGAGAATACCTCCATCAGCCGACACATGGGGACCGCGGCGTCGAGTTTCGACGGATCGACGCCCAGGCAGCCGGCGACGAACTTCACAACAAACCCCACTCGCACCTTTCTCAGGGCGGCAATGCTCGCCTCTTCCGACCCCTGCTTCTCCGCGGCCGGCGAGTAACTGGCGAGCTCGCCAAAGACGATGTCGTTGACGGTTCTCCCCGTGGCCGTCTCGATCGCCTCCAGACGCGAGTAGTCGAAGACCACGAGGTGCTTCCACTCGCCGATGGCGAGTTCGACGGACGGAGCGGCGAGGTTCGGCGGGGTCGCGGTCATGGGTGCCTCCAGTGGACGATCGGAACGGCGACGAGGCGGATCTCGCCGCGGCGCGGGGGTCGGGACTCGAGCCGGACGTCAACGCCGGCGGGACGCCGGCGAAAGACCGCCGCGACCAGGCGGAGCAGGGCGAGGGTGATCCGCAGCCGCCGGGTGTCGAGATGGACGGTGATGGTCGGGTTACTCGCCATCGCCGATCAGGGGTTGTTCTCTTTCACCACCTGGCCGGTGATGGAGACGGTGACGTCGTTGACGATCTTGCCCTTGACCGGGTAGGCGTGCCCGATCCGCTGGACGAACCCCGAGAAGGACAGCCGTTTGGTCCCGCTGGGGTAGACCAGGCGGAAGTTCCGCTTGGTCGAGGCGCCCAGGTCGGCGTAGAGCGAGTTCTGCGTCGTGTCGTCCTGCAGCATGTGCATCTGGAACGTCACGTCGCCGGCCTCGCGGACGCCGACCGCGATCTTCTCGCCCCAGCCGTTGGGGCTATCCATGTTCGTGGCGTCCTCGATGATCTGCGTCAACTCGGGGCCGTTGATGTCGAGCACCTCGGCGACCGCCACGAACGTGCCGGTGCCGTCGTCCCGAAAGAGTTTCGCCCCAAAGCCGCCCTTGGCTTGCGTCGCCGGCATGACCGCCTCCTTGCGTCCACGCGCGATACTACCCGCGCCGGCGCGGCGATCTACGACGCGAGATCCATACGCACAGCGGTCCTATCGAGACGCTCCGTGCTGGCCTCGGAATCGGGGACCAGTCACCCCACGAGACGCCGATTCGCCCTAAGTACCAGAAGTGCATGGCGCCTCGCCCTTCTTCACACCGACGATGTCGACGTCTCGATCGAGCAGCACGACTTTCACGCCAGGGAGGTGCTTCGTGAACTCATCCCGCAGCCGCTGCCTGGCTGCCTCAGAGAGCAACGTGTTCACCTTCATGATCAGGGTGTCACCGGGTTGGATGGTCAGCGTGGCCAACTTTGGCACATCTACGGTCGGCTGCCCAGCCCACTCGCGTTCCTGGTCCGATGCGATGCGATAGTCCATCCGCGTCCTCCTTACTCGTTGTGCCAGACGGTGAAGTCCATCCGCCACCAGTAGACCTTCAGGTCGTCGTCGTACCCGTCGTCGTCGTCCTCGAGGAACGCGCCGTTCACGTCGACGCCACCCGCTCCGCCCATCACGCCCTTGTACCCGTCCAGCGCGATCCGGACCTTCTCGGCCAGGTCCTTGGCGGCAACGTGCGTCCTGGCGAACAGATCGAGCTGGAACCGTGGGTGTGCCAGCCCGCTGCTGCCGTCGTGGGAGTGCTCCCGCGGCCCGGAGATCCGGTGGTACACGATCGCCGGGTACGTCGGGTTCTGCGGCAGGTGCTTGGGGTACACGCGCGCGCCCAGCACCGCGGCCAGGCCGGCCGTCTCTGTCAGGTGCTTTGTGAGGGCAGCCTCGATGGTCATGAGCGAGACCTCCCCATCTTCTTCAGTTCCTTGGCGAGCTCGGAACGCACAACTTCCGCGATCCTCTTGACCGCTTCGTCTCGCTTGGTGTCGAAGGCTTTGGTCAGGAACTCCTGGGCCGGAATCCCGGGGTGTTTGGCCCCGCGCTGCTTCCCGGCGCCCCTCACGCGGAAGCCTGGACCCTTGATGACCTGTTCGAGGTCGCTGCCCTTCCCGACGGCGTGCGGGCGAGTACCGAACTCGACCAGGTGCGCGTATGAGCGTGGGTTAGGGCCGCGCCCTGTCCGCCGCCCGCCCTCGCGGAGTTCGCTGTCAGACACGTCGCCAGACTTCCCCGGCTTACGAACGCTGACGACCGCGGCATAGACCGTGCGGCCCTGGTTGCTCCCCCTCTGCCGCTTCGTCGCGGCGACGATGCTCTTTGCGAGCAGACCACGGCGTTCGTTGCCCTTGGTGCTTCGTCCAGGTGGCTGGGGAGCATTGCGCCTGGCCTCATCGCGGATAACGCCGGCGCCGGCGAGCAGACCTCGCCTGATGATGTTGGTGCTGAGCTTTGTCGGCAGACTGAGCAGCTTGGACCGGACGTCCTCCAGCCCGAGCACCACGGACTCTTTGAACCCAACCAGCCTCTTAGCCACCGCTCTTCACCTCGCGGGCGTACCCGGCGAGGACGAGGCCGTCCCGCCGCCCCTCGCCCGTCTCGCCCACGTCCTCGACCTCGTACCGCTCCCCGTCGTACACGACCGTCATCGTCGGCTCAATCCCCGGCCGGTAGCGGATGGTGAACCGCACCTGCTGCCGGTTGGTCCGCTGCTCGGCCTTGAACTCCTCCCCGCCGCTCACCCGCTCGAACTTCGCCCATACCGTGGCGATGTCCACCCAGCCCTCGACCTCTTCGCCGTGCTCGTTCCGCACAGGGACGCGGCGCTGGATCAGGATGCGTCGATCGAGTTGCCCGGCCTTCATCGCGTCCTCCAGGCGGTCCAGCCGCCAATGCACGCCCACCAG
>FRDC01004600.1_pt1 | contig 14886 bp, 13 predicted proteins | sample 1106171 | NCBI WGS metagenome assembly FRDC01 (sample SAMEA3930566, study PRJEB13176) | freshwater metagenome | biome: Drinking water system; feature: drinking water; material: water | place: Singapore | collected 2014-12-20 | reverse complement strand
TGGATCTTCGCGCTTTCTATGGCACTCGGATTTTTGACCGTGCCGACCCACCTCTTCGGAGCGGCCGCTTTGGGAATCTGGATGTTCGCGCGCGGACCCGAAGTGGGATTCAAGCGCATCATAAAAGTCTGGTGTGGAAGTGTCGCACTCAGTCTGGTTGTCTTGGTGCCGCTACTCTTCTTCGTCTTGTTTGTTGGCACGAAGATCGAGCCCAAGGAAGAGTTTTTCCGTTTACCGTCGGCCATCGCCGGTCAGATCCTCGCGGTTCTGACCTATTGGCGGAGCGAACACACGCTGGTGTTTATGCTATGGATCGGAGTCGGCTGGGCGGCGGTCGCCGGTTCGGTTCGAACCAACCGAACTCAAGCGGTCCTTGCGATCTCTCTGCTTTTGGGTCCCTTTCTGGTCTGTCTCTTGACCCGTCGGCCACCTCCATATCCGAGAGTTTGGACCTACTTGCTCCCGAGCCTCTTTATCTGCGCGGCTCTGGGATGGGTACGGATAATTTCATTCGTTGGTGGACGAGAGAAGTTTCGGGTTCGCGTGCTCTCTTTGTGTCTCACCGTGCCCATCGTTTTTTGTTTGATTGCGACGGTCGGTGAGGTGAGCAGCGTTCTGAAATCTTCCAGTCAGGATTCAGCTGAGCACGCCTACTCTGTCTTTTCGGGACTCATCCGTCCCGGAGATCACATTGCGATGGACCACGAGTTTTTTGATCAGGTCTGGGCGGTGGCTCTCATGAAAAACAGCGTCGACTTTGTCTTCGATCCGCTATCGCGTCGCTCGGGCGAAATCAAAGTCATTCAACAGAACGGTCGTGAAACGCGAAAAGAAAACCCATTTGATCCGATTCGTCCCGGCCGGGTTTTTCTCTATATGACGTCGAGCCGCCAGGTCGAAGCGATGAAAACCTGGCTTGCGCCTTACGTCCCAGTCGGGAAGCGACTGGATGTGCATTCGCTCGGAATCTCCAATCGCATTTTCGAGTTTCGTTTGAGCGAAGCGCGCTCGAGCACGCTCTAGCCATTCTGGGATGTCGGCTCCCGGAAAACCGGTGCCGACGAGATCAACTCGTCTCTTGAAACCGAGAATGAGTCTTCGAAAGAGGTCAACAAATTGTATTTTATTATGCACCAGATGGCTGAAACGCCGTCCTTCCATCCGATTTTCTTGCCCTCTTCATAGGTTCGCCCATAGTAGGAAATTGGAACTTCGTAAATACGCGCACCCTTGATCTTGGCGATCTTCGCGGTCATTTCGGGTTCGATGCCGAATCGATTCGCCGAGAGTTTCATGGACCGAATGATCGACCCTCGGAAAACTTTGTAGCAGGTTTCCATATCGGTGAGGTTGAGATTCGTGAAACAGTTCGAAACGAACGTCAGAAACTGATTGCCCAGATAGTGATAAAAATAAAGGACGCGCGCCGTTTCTCCTTTGAACCTTGAACCGTATACGACGTCGGCTTTTCCGGCCGCGATCGGGGTGAGCAGGACTCTGTAGTCGCCCGGATCGTATTCCATATCGGCGTCTTGAACCAGCACGACATCTCCGGTCGTCATCGAGAAGCCTTTTTTAATCGCCGCGCCCTTACCCTGATTGACCTCTTGGAGGTGGATGCGGGCTTTGCCATTGGCGCGAAGATTTTGGGCGATGAGGTCGCGAGTTCGGTCCTTTGAGCCATCATCGACGACAATGAGTTCGTAATCGGCGACAATGTCTTGAATCGCGCGACAGCCCTCTTCGACTCTCGCGACGAGCTCCAAGAGAGTGGCTTCTTCGTTGTAAACGGGAATGACGATGCTGAGTTTGCCCAGTTTCAAGCTCATCTCCTCGAACGGTGCCTTGAGACTCGATGAGAGCCCAATGATCGCCAGTAAACTCGAATTCGCTTACGATGGCAAGATGGCTCGAGGATCCCTAGAGCGAGGCTTGGCCATAGGGTGCGTCCGTCCTCGGAGCGAGAAGCGCGAGAGCATCTGCGGCGAGCTCGGTATCCGAGAGCACGAAAATATGCGTGCCGGGCGCTCCCATTTTTTTCAATTTCTCAGTCAAAAGCATGAATGCTTCGAGAGAGCGGCCCGAACTCGCGTCAGAATCCGATTCCGGCAAAACATCGAGATACCACTTCGGGACTGGAATTTCGAAGCGCTGAGACATTTTCATGGCTTGGGATTTTGACTTGAGAAGCCGAGTGCCTGGAAGAATAGGCACGGAACTACCTGCCGCCGCGATCTCTTCCAAGAAGCGTTCATAGGAATCGGCGTCGAAAAGCATTTGCGAAATTGCGTACTCAGCGCCGGCATCGATCTTGAGTTTGAAATGTTCAACTCGTTCTTTCGCTATGGGATGATCCGGGTAGCAAGCGACACCGACGCAGAAATCGGTTTGCTCGCGTTCGTTGATCGAAAAGCCGCGGCGTTCGAGATAGCGTCCTTGATTGAGAGCGCGGATCTGCTCAACTAGCATGTAAGCGTAAGGAAAACTTCCGGCCCTCGGCATCCAATTCTCCACACCTTGTGGAGGGTCGCCTCTGAGAGCCAGAATGTTGCGAATTCCGAAGAGATGGTGGTCGACGAGTTGATTCTCGACCTCTTCAGGCAAGAGATCGCGGCATGTGAAGTGCGCGATACAAGGAAGGCGAAACGATTCTTTGATTGTCTGTGCGATCGGCAGGCTTCCGCCACGTAAGCTTCCGCCGGCGCCTTTGGTGACCGACATGAATTGGCTTCCCGCATTGGTAAGTCGGTCCAATTGATCGAGAATCTGCTCGGAGCTCGAGCCGTTTCGCGGCGGCACGATTTCGACCGAGAGTGTGAATTTTTCTCGGTTGAGAATTTCGGTGATCTTGCGGTCAGGTCGAAGCATCGCCGTTCACTCCATAGTATTTCGCGTCCGGGTGATGGAAGACGATCGCCGAAACGCTCGCTTCGGGATCCATCATGAAACCTTCCGTAAGTTGTACGCCGATATCCGCTGGCGCGAGAAGTTCGAAGAGTAGCGCTTGGTCCTCAAGTCGGGGACAGGCCGGATAACCAAATGAATAACGTTTGCCGCGGTAGCGCGCTTGAAAGCGTTCGAGCATCGTCATATTGAGCGGATCCGGCATTCCCCACGAGGCGCGCAGGAATGAATGCAAATACTCCGCATAAGCTTCCGCGGTCTCGATGGCCACGGCTTGAAGAATGTGCGATTTGAGAAACTCGCCCTTGGCGCGTAGTTCAGCAGAGGCTTCACGCACACCGTGACCACAAGTCGTCACGAAAAAGGCCATATTGTCGTGAGCGCCGCCGGCGGGAGCGAGATAGTCGGACAAGCAGAGCTTCTCGTTTTTCGTTTGCCGATCAAACGTAAATCGAGCCGAAGGCTTCACATCGGTCTCGTCGGAAAAAATCGAAATCGAGTTTCCCTCGCCTTCGGCGCGGAAGAAGCGATACACAGCGGCCGGATGAAGTACGGAGGTCGGTCCGAATTCGGCTTTGACCTCTTCGACTTTTTCCCAAACCGTATAAGCCGATGGATCCTCTTCTTTGACCTGACGTGCGACATGGGGGTCTTTCGGAACCTGCTCGAAGAGTTTGGCCATTTTCGCTTTCACACCCAGGTGGCGAGTGTAAAGCATCAAAGGATTCACGAATTTCCAAATTGCCTCGACGGGAATCTGCTTTTGAATATGGCGTCTGAAATCGGGTGGCCGCGGAATCTGATCGATCTCGAGAACGCGAACCGAAGGCGAGCGCTCCGTGGAAACGGGTGCGACAGATTTCGGTGCTTCTTCCTGGGCCGCGCTCGCCGCCGCTCGTCGCTTTTCTTCGACTTCGACTTGCAGAGCGGCGTATTGAACCTTGTCGGTGATTTTGTTTGCTAAGTCGAGTCCGCTCATCGCGTCTTGGGCGTAAATGACAGAGCCTTTGGCGTAAGCCGGAAGAATTCGCTTCTCGGTGAAACTCCGCGAGAGCGCTGCGCCGCCGACGAGAACCGGGGTCGTAACGCCCGCTCGAGACAAGTCTTCGGCCGTCGTGACCATTTGGTGAGCCGATTTGACCAGCAACCCTGAGAGCCCGATGATATCCGGCTTGTGTTCACGTGCCGCTTGAATCAATTGCTCCGGCGCGACCTTGATGCCCAGATTGATGACCTGATATCCGTTGTTCGACAGAATAATATCGACCAGATTTTTGCCGATGTCGTGCACGTCGCCTTTGACTGTGGCGAGAAGGACTTTTCCGCGGGTCGAAACATCGGTTTTTTCCATATGCGGCTCGAGAAACGCGACCGCCGCTTTCATCACTTCGGCGCTCTGGAGAACTTCAGCGACAATCAGTTTGTTGGCGTTGAAGAGTCGACCGACTTCATCCATCCCGGCCATCAACGGCCCGTTGATGATCTCGAGAGGTTTACGAGCCTTCATCGCTTCGGCGAGATCCTCAAGAAGACCGTCTTTGGAGCCTTCGACTACGCATGCGGCGAGCCTCTGGTCTAGAGGTACGAGAGAGCGATCCTTTTTTTCTGCGTGCTTGCGATCACGGAACTTCGCAGCGAATGCCGCGACCGGATCTGGGCCGCGCGAAAAAAGAAGATTCTCGGCAAGATCGATCTCCTCTTGCGGCAGGCTACCGAAGCGCTCGAGTTTCTCGGAATTGACGATGGCGAGATCGAGGCCGGCTTGGACGCAATGATAGAGAAAGACCGAATTCAAAACTTCACGGCCGGCGCCAGGTAAACCGAAGCTGACGTTTGAAATTCCAAGCACCGTTTTCACCGCCGGAAATTTCTCTTTGATCAATCTCAAACCTTCGATCGTTTCGGGGGCCGAGGTTCGATACTGCTCGTCGCCCGTGCCGCACGGAAATACCAGCGGATCGAAATAGATATCTTCAGCTGGAAAACCATATTTTTCGGTGAGCAGGTGAAATGATCGTTCCGCAACCGCTAGTTTTCGTTCGCGCGTGACGGCCATGCCCTGAACCGGGTCTTCGTCGATTGTTCCGACCACGAGCGCGGCGCCATAAGCTTTGGCGAGCGGCACCACTTCTTCGAAGCGCTCTTCGCCGTCTTCGAGGTTGATCGAGTTGATGATGGCTTTCCCTTGGCAAAAGGTGAGAGCGCGAGCGATCACTTCGCTATCGGTCGAATCGATCATTACCGGCACACGGATTTTCTTCACCACGCGTTCGAGAAAGAGTTCCATATCACGCAGCTCGTCTCGATCGGGATTGGCGAGGCAGACGTCGATGATGTGGGCTCCGGCTTTGACTTGGAGCTTCGCGATCTCGGCCGCTTCGTCATACCTCTCGGCTGTGATCATCTCTTTGAATTTTCGACTGCCGATCACATTCGTGCGCTCACCGACGATCACCGGACGCAAATCGTCTGTGATTTCGAGAAAATCGACGCCAGAAAGAATCGAACGACTCTGCTTCTCAATCGCGCGGGGTCGCACTCCTCGAACGAGCTCTGTCATCTCGTGAACGTGACCCTCGTGAGTTCCGCAGCATCCGCCGATTAAGTTGATCCATCCTTCGCGAATGAAATGTTTCAAAGTGGCGGCGACCATCTCCGGAGTTTCCAGGTAACAGCCATCTTCATCGGGCAAACCGGCGTTGGGCACGCACGCCACGCGATAAGGAGAAAGCTTGGCGAGACTGCGGACGTGATCGGTCATGAACTCGGGTCCAGTCGCGCAATTGAGGCCGAGATAAAAAAGTTCACGATTCATGAACGACGTGAGAAACGCTTCGATTGACTGGCCGGCGAGCGTGGTGCCGCTGCTTTCGATGGTCGCGGAGACCGCCACTGGGATCCGCTCTCCGCGCTCGGCGAAAAGCCGATCAGCCGCGAGGAGTCCTGCTTTGACGTTGCGAGCGTCGTTGCAAGTTTCGAAGAGAAGGTAATCAGCGCCGCCGTCAAAGAGTCCCCGGATCTGTTCGTGGTAATTGTCGATGAGCTCTTCGAACGTCGCCCCGCCAGTGAGCGAGAGAGATTTCGTCGTCGGGCCGATGGAGCCCGCGACAAAGCGAGTGCGGTCGGGTCGGTCGAACTCGGCGCAGGTCTCGCGTGCGATTTCAGCTGCGCGGCGATTGATCTCGTAGGCCTTGGTGCCCAAACCGTACTCTTCAAGAACAATCGGCGTCGCACCGAAGGTATTGGTTTCAACGATGTCACAATCAGCGCGGAGATATTGACGATGGACATTGGCGACGATTTCGGGGCGCGAGAGAACCAGATTTTCATTGCAGCCCTCAAGATCCCGTCCGCCAAAGTCGTCGGCTGTCAGATTCAGACTCTGCATGGCGGTGCCGGTGGCGCCGTCGAGAACGAGAATTCTTTGGCCGGATTCGAGCAGAAGGCGTGCGGTGCGTTTCGCACGGACGGCGGAGTGTGAACTCGGGGACATGGACGGATGCTCTATTCTCCCGAAATCGGTTCGGGTGTTTTTAGCTGTTTTTTTGAGCTAGCTTCGAGCCTTCACTTGCCTCGACTCAGGTCTCGGCTAGGGGCGTCGCGCGCTGGTTCAAACGCAAAAACTCAAAATCAAAACCCTTCAAATTGGTGACTCCGAACTTAATGCATTCGGTTCAAGCCGAGCAAGTGAAACCTCCCTCGCTACGGCTTCTGATTGTTCGTCAAGCGCTGAACAAAATCAGCGCCTTGAACGTTCAACCGCTGAGCGATAGCTCGGAAAAAACTCAGACTCGATCGGAATCCTCGAAAGCACCGGAAAACGCGGCGAGTCAGGCGCCGGTTTTAGGCCCTGCCAAGCTTTGACTTTGCGAAGGGAAAATAGGTGAGTCGAACCAAGGCGAAGGGCGGTTCTCCCATGAGGAGTGAATGGGCAGGGGTGAAAAATCTGGCGTGGATCCGCTCCGGAGCGCTCGGAGATTTGCTCGTGGGCATGGCGGCTCTTGTCGAAAGCGCCGAGCTTTTTCCCAGTGCCGCAATCACCGTGGTAGGTCCGCGCCTGTGGGTCAGCTTGCTTTCCCCTGCTACCTATCCCTATGTCCGATCGATTGTTGCCGTAGAGAGGAGGAGCTCCTCCGGCGAAGTCTTCGAAGTGCGAAACGGCGAGTGGGTTTCGGTGTATAAAAGCACGTCGCTGATTCGAATCCTCAAAACTTGCGATGCCGTCGTGAACTTCAATATCGATTCTTATCGATATGGGTTCTCAAGTCTCTTAGCTGGAGTTGAAATTCGCATCGGTTCCGCACCCGCGCCGTTCGGATATTTGTACACTCATGCGTCGCCGTTCTTCGGAAAAGATCCAATGGTGCATGAGCGCGATGCTCCCCTGCTGATGCTGGAGTACGCCGAGACAGGATGGCGCCGTGGCACCCGTTCGACCGAGGAAAATCGCCGTCGCCTTGCCGGCTTGTTGGCGGAAAGTCGCTTGGTAAAGAAGTGGCGAGGCCGAGGTTTGCCTCCGGCCAAAGAGCCCGATGCAGCACGCGCGACCGCGATCACTGGAAACAAGTTCGATAGCTACGTTCTGATCAATCCAACCTCGAGTCGGCGAACCAACACTTGGCCGCCTGAGAAATTTCATCAGTTTCTATTGGCGAATCGTTCTCGTCTCGAGGCCGAGGGGCTCGAGGCTATCGTAATCGGCGCGCCCAACGAAACCGAATGGCTAAAAGACATTGCCCGCGATGAGTTCAAGATCGTTCAGACCCAGGGGCTGGATGAGCTTGCGGATGTTTTGGCGTGCGCGCGTGGACTGGTTACAAATACGAGCTCGATGCAATTTCTCGCGGCTTCGATGGGAACACCAACCATCACAATCATGGGCAGGGCCCGTCCCGAAATATGGGGCCCCCTCGGACCGCATGACTTGATGGTTCGAGGAACACCGTCGCCGGAGCTACGTCACGACATTTTTCTCCAAGAGCAAGAAGCGTATCGATCGGTCGAAGTCGAATCGGTGAGTCGGGCGCTATATGATTTGATCGAGATCCGTAAGCGGGAGATTCCGAGNNAGATGAAGTTTGTTAAACCGATCTTGCTGGTAGCGGCCACAGTCTTCGTGCATTTTGTCGAGGGCGCGACTTGCGGTCAGCTCGCGGGCGTCAAGGGCAAAACCGTCGAGGTCCTTCGTGTTCAAACGGGTCGCGAAGGCGAGACTGTTCGCTACGCGATGCGAATGGAAGAGGGAAAGGTGGCACCCCTCGAGTGCGATGATATCGTGCTCACCGGGCGCGACGCGAGCGTCAAACTGATTTTGGCTAGCGGTAAACTGAGTCTGGGGCCAGAATCCCGCATCGAAGTCGCGGCTCACAGCGGGAGCGGCGGCGGGAACGTGTCGAATAAAGTAAATCTGATTAATCTCACCTACGGAAAAATGCGTTCTTTGATACAAAAGGCGCCGGTCTCGCCGAAAGGCGCTGGTAAGGTGAAAGAAGGCGACGTCAGTTTTCGAGTGCGCACATTCTCGGCGGTCACAGGCGTGCGCGGCACGGACTTTTTCACGAGCTACGATCACAACACCGGACTTACGGAACAGGCGACGCTTGAGGGTTCGATCGAAGTCCGCCAGACCGGTAGCTCGCAAGTGGTCGTGGTCGAGGCCGGACACCAAGTTTCCGTCGCGACGACTCCGAACGCGGTCGCTGAAGCGAAAGAGCGGCTAAAGTCGGGGACTTCGGATCCTTCGCAAGAGCCCCCAAAGCAGCTGCCCGATTCGAGCGCGAAAATCGCTCCGCTCAAAGTCGTGCCGATTCGCGAATCGCTGCGCAACGAGATTCGCGTCGCATCGGTTGCAGTCCAAGACGAGAAGGATTTCTCCCACCATAAAGCGGTCGAAATTATCGGTAAACCTGAGACATGGACTTTCGAACGTGAAAAGACGCCGGACAAGTTGAACAAGCTCAAGAATGAATTCTAATGGCGTCGAAGATGCCTTCCTGATTCAATAGAATATATGCGCAGTTTTCAGCAGATTCTCGCCCAGTTGAAGGGGGTGATCGCTGATCATCGCCCGGGCGATGATTTGCGTCCTCCACTTGCGCTGCCCACATTGGATCTTGATGGACGGCGGCTCGCTTATGTCCAAGCCGGACTCGAGCGCGGTGACGAGAATCCGCCGGTTGTCTTGTTGCACGGTTTTGGCGGCTTTTTCATGGACTGGCCGCGGATTATGGCTCCCGTTTCGCGTCACACGAAAGTTTTCGCGATCGACTTACCGGGTTGGGGATTTTCGGAACCGAATCGCGAAGCACGCAATCTCGAAGACGATGTGGCCGTCGTCGAACGATTTCTGAAGCATCATGGCTTGAATCGTGTGATCCTTTGCGGAATTTCGTACGGCGCGGGCGTGGCATGGGCGGCGGCGTCGCAAGGGTTGGCGCGCTTGAAGCGTGTGATCTTGCTGAATCCGATGCCGCCTCATCCGCTTCGCTATCTGCGCTCGCCAATTTATCGTGGGATTTTTTTTCTTAGCGCCAACGAGCGCGTTGGTGCCATGGGACACAAGTTTCTCAACAAGACTCAATACAAGTTGATTTGCCGAGAGAATCTCTTGAATCACCGGCTTCTCGATTCGTTCTATCTCGAACTCGCGTACATGGTTATTAAGCAGCCGAAACTGCCTTTCATTCTCGGGGCGCATGCGAAAGGTGCGTTCGACGTCGATTGGAACGAGTGGGAACACCGTCTTGCGGGTGTCCGCGTGCCGGTTTCGATTCTTCAAGGCCAGCAAGACAAAATTTTTTCAACCGATAGCGCTCGCTACTTGCATAGATTGATTCCGACTTCTGAGCTGATCGAGATCGACCAATGTGGTCATGCCATGGTTTTCGATCAACATCGCAAGGTTTCGGACTTCATTATCAAGAGCCTAAATCGAGGGACAGCGAATGGGCCTCTTCAAAAAACTTCTGGGACTTGAATCGAGCGATTCAGCAGACAAAGCGTTTCCGGCGCGAGCGACACGCGTGAAGGTAACGCCGCTTCATCGCTTGGCCGTGCATATCGGAAACGACGTGAAGCCCCTCGAAATCGCCAATGTATCCGTCGACGGCTTGGCCGTATTTCATCTTCAGCGACCCGAGTTTGTCGAGGGGGCCGAAGTTTCAGGACACATGCTCATCGAAAGTCAGGACTTTGCGATTTCGGCTCGTATTCGTCATGTCACGGAAGTTCTGGCCGGTCTCGAGTTTCTGAACGCCGATGTGGCGCTTCGGCGCGCGGTCGAAAAATATCTGAGCGTCGAGATTCTTGCTCTCAACCTGCGGCCGATCGCCTCGTCATATTTGAAACCGGATCCGCGCGGTGAAGCCATGTGGTTCACCGACGGCAAGAAGAGCGAAATCTATTGCGTGCGCGACAAGGATGGACTGATCTCGTTCCATCTGGGTTTTCTAGGCAATTACGTTGAATTTGAACGCGGCGGCCGTCTGCGGGCGGGGACCGTTCTCGATAGCGAACCGCGCGAAGCGCGATACAAAGGTTCCGACCTCATCGAAATGAGCCGGCATCCCTCGCATGAAATCATCAAGCTCGCGCGGGTTTTCGCGCAGAACGCCGAACGCGCCCCCAATGATCTTCGCGCCGAGATCGACGCGAAACTCTCTCAATCCACGTAAACAAACTCGATTTCGGCTTCGATCTCGGGATGAAGACTTCGCTTCACGGGACAGCTATGAGCTGCGGCTTCAAGGCGTTGGCGGTCTTTTGGCGTGAGGCCTTTCGGCATCCAAACTTTCAGGGGTAGGCGGGCGATACGGCGAGGGTTGGCGTGCATTTCTTTTCCGACCACAGCCTTCGCGTCGCGCAGGTCGATTCCGTCGCGCTCAGCCATTATGGCCATCGTCGTCAGCACGCAGCTCGCCAGCGAAGCGCCCATTAAATCAGTTGGCGAAAAACTCTCGCCTCGCCCCTGATTGTCCTTCGGCGCGTCGGTTTCGATTTTCGAACCGGAAGGACCATGCGTCAGTTCACAATGCTTTTCGCCCAAGTAACGAATCTTCATTTCAACCATGGCGAAAGCTTAAGAAGCTCGAGCGAAGAGTGCAAGGTGAATGCCGCGGAGCTTCGCCGATATCGCGAATCGTTTTGCATTTGCCATCGCCCGCGGGGCTCTCTAGATTCCTTCCTCGAAGAGCGCTCAAGGCGGCACTCTTCGAGGAGGAATTATGAATTCACGCACGCTTTCCCCACGCTTGACGATCATGACGATGGCACTTGGCGCGACATTGCTGCTCAGTGGCTGCGGCATTCAGTCGATACCGCGATCGAAGAACGACGTCGAGGCTTCGCTGGCCGAAGTCACTAATCAATACAAGCGCCGCGCCGATCTGATTCCGAATTTGGTTGAAACGGTCAAAGGTTACGCCAAGCAGGAGCAGGACACGTTGACCAAGGTCACCGAAGCGCGCGCAAAGGCGACGAGCATGACCATTGATCCGGCGAAAGCGACACCTGAACAGATTCAGAAGTTTTCACAAGCGCAGGGCGAGCTCTCGCAGGCGCTCGGGCGCTTGATGGTCGTTTCCGAACGCTATCCGGATTTGAAATCGAATCAGAATTTTCGTGATCTGCAAGCGCAGCTGGAGGGCACTGAGAACCGCATCACGGTCTCCCGCAATCGTTACATCGACAGCATCAGGAGCTTCAACAATCTGGTTTCGGTTTTTCCGACGAGCCTGACCAATAGTCTGTTCTTCCATTTCGAAAAAATGCCGCAGTGGGGAGGCGATGTGACCGAGGCCGAGAAGCAAGCGCCTAAGGTGCAATTCTGAAAAAAAACCTCGTCTCACGCATGAGCCGGTTGTCTGTGACCTCGTTCGCGTTCGCGCTACTATTTTTCTTTGCGAGTTTTGAAGCGCGCGCCGAATTCGCAGTACCTCAGCTAACGGCGCCCGTGATCGACGAAGCGGGCGTCATCGATCGCGCCGCGGAAGCCGCGGTCGCGACCGCGTTACGTGCCCTGCACGATCAAGGCGGCAGTCAAATCACGGTTTTGACTGTGAACTCACTCGAGGGTCTTCCGATCGAGCAAGCCAGTATCAAAGTTGTCGATGCTTGGAAACTGAGCGGGCGCAACGCTGATACAGGTGTTTTGCTTTTGATCGCTCCCAAAGAGCGGAAGATGCGCATTGAAGTGGGCCGCGGCTTGGAGGGTTCGCTCACGGATGCCGATAGCAAACGCATCATTGATGAATCGATTCGACCCCTGTTTCGCTCGGGCGACTATAGCAGTGGCGTGATTGTCGGCGTTTATCAGATCGCCCGCAAAACAGATCCCTCGATCGATCTCGCGCCCTACCTCGAGGGCAAGGGCAAGCGTCCACCTCTGGCAAATGAAGAGAGCCCTCATCGACTATGGATCATTTTCATTTTGATCCTTTTGTTTCTGATTTTCGGCCGTCCCTCGCGCCGTCGTGGTTTTTTCGGAGGCGGTGGCGGCTGGGGTGGCGGGGGATGGAGTGGCGGCGGCGGTAACTGGAGTGGTGGTGGCTCGGGCGGATGGAGCGGTGGTGGCGGTGGTTTCGCCGGCGGTGGCGCTTCGGGAGATTGGTGATGGAATCACGATGGGTTCACAGGCTTGTCGGCGAAAAAGGACTTGAAAGAATTCGCGTCGCTGTTCGAGAAGCCGAATCTCAGACATCGGCGGAAATCGTGCCGATGATCGTTCATCGATCGATCGCGATCGGTCACGTACCCTGGCTGGTTTTTCTTGTTTCGCTTTTGATTTTTTGGGGATCTCTCCCGTTTCTGCTCGATTTGGTTCCCTATGGCCAGGCCTGGCATTGGGAGTTGGTCGCAGTTATCGTTTCGGGCTTGATCTCGATTCCGATTGGGCGACTGAGTTGGGTCGCTCGGCTCTTGACACCTGCGAGCGACGAGCGGGAGAGCGTCGACCGTCGCGCACTTCTTGAATTTCATCTGGCTGAAATCGCTTCGACTCAGCAGCGGACCGGAGTTTTGATTTTTGTTTCTCTGCTTGAGCACCGAGCCGTTGTTCTGACTGATCGGACAATCGCTCAAAAGTTTCCTTCCGAAACTTGGCGCAAGCTGATCGAAGAATTGATCGTCGAAATCAGAAAGGGCGATTTCACGGGCGGCATGTGCGCCGCGATTGGTTCCCTCGGAAAAACATTGGCGCGCGAATTTCCGGCGTTACCGGGAGACCGGAACGAATTGAGCAATCGTTTGGTCGTGAAAAACTAGGATTAAACTCCGAAAGACGAACCGCACCCGCAGGTTTTCGAGGCGTTCGGGTTCGAAAAGATGAAACCCTTGCCGTTCAGGCCGCCTTCGAAATCCAAGGTCATTCCCGCGATATAGAGAAGGCTCTTCGAGTCGACCACCACTTTGGTGCCGTTTTCTTCGAAGACTTTATCTTTTTCTCCGAGGGTCTGATCAAAATCGAGTTTGTATGACATGCCCGAGCAACCGCCGGGAACGATTTTGACCCGCAAAAAAGAAGCGGCGTCAGTCGACCCTTCTTCTTTCAATCGATTGATTTGGCGAGCGGCCTGTTCGCTAATACTGATCATTATCTTTCCCCGTGGCTTCGACTCAGAGCTATATTGTAACGCAAAATCAAGACCTTGGCCACTCTCCCGGCGACCACGTTTAAGCCTTTGAAACCCCTGCGCCTTTCTGCGTGAGGGCGAGAATTCGTTGGATCAAGACATCGATGTCTTCGTTTCGAGTGAATCTGCCGAAGCTGAAGCGAGCAACGGCATGAAGGGGATCATCAGTGTCGCGGCCCATCGCCTTTAAGACATGGCTCGGGCCGCCGGCCGAACATGCGCTTGCCGTGCTGAAGGCGATATCGCTCAGGCCTTCGAGAAGTCGATCGGAACCTGTGTAAAAGCTAAGATTGACGTTATTGCAGAGGCGCTCGGTGGGATGTCCGTTGAGTTCGACTCTGGATTTGGGTGTGACCACGGCTTCGATCAGGCGATTGCGCAGATGCGATTGACGCGAACATTCGGCTTCCATATCTCGCATCGCGATCTCGCAAGCGACACCGAAACCGACGATCGCGGGAACATTCTGCGTTCCGCCGCGAAGTCCGCGCTCTTGGCCCCCGCCCCCCATGAGTGCACCGATTTGGATGTCCGGCCTCCGAAAATACAAAGCGCCGACCCCTTTTGGGCCATGAAACTTATGAGCGGACATTGAAAGAAGATCGATCTGCATGGCTTTGACTTCAATTGGATGCTTGCCAGCGGTTTGAGCGGCATCGACATGAAACGCGATATCGCCTTTCTCTTTGAGCAGCGCCCCGATTTCGGCGATGGAATTGAATGATCCGACTTCATTATTGGCGTGCATGAGGCTGACAAGGGCCGTGTTTGGTCGCAGAGCCGCCCTGACGGCGTCGACTTCGACCTGGCCAAAGCGATTCACAGGTAAGAGGGTGATTTCGTGCCCGTGCTTTTCCGCCAATTTAAAAGCTTCGATCGTCGCTTTATGTTCGGCTTGGGATGAGATGAGGTGGCGCCCCGAACTTTGGTTTTCAAGAAATCCATGAATCGCAAGATTCAAGCTCTCCGTGGAACCACTAGTGAAGATGATGTCATTTACGGTCGCGCCGATGAGTGCGGCGACCTGGGCTCGAGCTTTTTCAACAGCGGCTTTCGCCGACCAACCGTAAGAGTGGTGGGCGCTATGAGGATTGCCATAGTCCTCAGTGAAGTAAGGCAACATAGCCTCGAGCACACGTGGGTCAATTGGCGTTGTCGAATTACAATCGAAGTAAAGTGGACGTTTCATTGCTGACATTTAGGAAACCTAATCAAGGACTTGGTCTTTGTCGAGACGTCCTAGCCGTCTTGTAACATAAGACCACAGTGGCCCGAGGTTTATCGACGCGGATGGGAAAATCACTACTAATTGGGGTCTAGATTTTTGAACTACCCTAGATCTAGTGGATCCAAA